>ERZ1370068.2013-contig-11979_pt1 | contig 58599 bp, 75 predicted proteins | sample MGYA00561227_ERZ1370068 | MGnify/ENA primary metagenome ERZ1370068 (study PRJEB38410, sample SAMEA6850437) | metagenome | study: Metagenomic assessment of the ecological functions of the soil: analysis of the soil microbiota associated with the... | reverse complement strand
TGTACTTCGTTCGGTTACGTATTGCTCACCGCGTCCGGGTAGGTCGCCTCCATGTAGCGCGGCATGGTGTAGCCGCCGCCGCCGATGAAGAGCGCCCGGAGGCTGGGCGATCGCTCGGCGGCGTACGCCGTGAGCGCGGCGTAGGTCCGGATGTAGGGATAGTGGAGGCGCGTCGGATCCTCGACGGAGTTGTAGCTGTGAATCAGGCGGTCGAGCGACAGGACCCGGTACTCGTAGCCGTCCTCCTTCCCGCTCGGACGTGACCCGGATGCAGTAGTAGCTGGTCTCCCGGTAGCACCACTCGCGAGGCGCGCCGCCGACGATGGATTTGCCAGAGGTTCATGAGCAAGAGCGGAGCGCCAGGCCGACGTCGACCGCGCGCGGCCACCCCGCGTGACGGAAGAACTCGCCGGTCAGCGCGGCCAGCACGACACAACACGACGCCAACCCCGAAGATGACGGACCGGGTGCCCACCCACGGGATCAACACGAAGCCGGTGAGGAGCGTCCCGGCGATGCTGCCGAGCGTCGACCAGGCGTAGACGCGCTCCGACCACGTGGCCGACGCGCTCGAGATTCGGCGAGCGTCATCTTCACCACCAGGGGCGACACCATTCCCAGGAGGGCAGCTCGGCGCGAAGAAGAGGAGCCCGGTGGCCAGCACCATCCGGACCACGAGCCGGCAGATCCCGCGGGATCAGGGCGAGGAGATCGATCGTGGTGAATGGCAGGATCGGCGAGGCTGGCCATCCCGGCGGGTCGCCAGCACGAGCCCGAGCGTCCGCCGCGTGCCGGCCAGATCGGCCACGGTGCCGCCGAGGTAGTTTCCGAGCGGAGATCCCGGCCAGGACGACGCCGATGATGTCTCGTCCAGGTGTAGAGCGACACCCCGAAGTACGAGGCGCGAGCAGCCGGCCCGCCGCGATCTCGAGGACCAGCGTGCCGGCGCTCGCCACGAAAACGATGGCGTACGCCGTCCACGCCCGGCCGGAAGCTCACGCGGTGCGCGCCCTCCGCGGGAGTCCCGCCAGGACGATCCGCGCGCCTCGCGGACGACCGCTTCGACCACCTCGGCGGCGCCCGGCAGAGTCGCGGACGAGCCCGACTCCCTGCCCCGCCAGCATGAGGAAGTAGTCTCCGTCGCCGCGCCGCCGCGCCTCCTCGACCACGTCCTGGGCCGCCCGCGTCTGGAGCAGGGGCGGCAGGACCGGCGCGCCCGGAGCCCCGGTACCCCGTCGGTGTAGGCGTTGCGGAGCGCGCGCAGCCACAGGCCCGAGAAGGCGTCGGTCGACGGTCGTGTCGTCCCCCTCCCGCTCGAGCAGCGACTTCTTCCAGAACTCCGGCGCCATCGAGTCCCGGGTCGCCACGAACCGGGTTCCGAGGAGGATCGCCCACCGGCCCCCAGGGCGAGCGCCGCCACCAGCCCACGGCCCGTCCGCGATGCCGCCCGCCGCCACCACCGGCATCCGACACCGCGTCCACGACCTGAGGCACGAGCGCCAGGCGTCCCGACGCTGGCGACGTCGGTACAGGCCGCTTCACCCACGATCGAGCGGTGGCCGCCGGCCTCGCTGCCCTGGGCGACGACCACATCGACGCCGGACGCCGCGACCGCCCGCGCGTCCTCGACCGTCGCCACCATGGCGATCACCTTGATGCCGCGCTCGTGACAGCGGGCCACGAGCCTCCGAGCCCGGGATCGCCCAGCCCGACGCTGAAGACCGCGGGGCGCTCCTCCAGGATCATGCTCGAGCTGCGCAGGGATGAGGTCGGGGATGGCGGCGGTCGCCCGCTCTGCGCAGGCAGCCGAAGCTCGGCTCGGAACTCGTTCAGCTGCCCCCTGCACGGCGACAAGCCGGTCGTCTGAGGATGCTCGCCGGATCCGCGCGGCGGGCGGAGCTCTGTGTGAAGCCACAGGTTGACGCCGAAGGGCCGGTCCGTCCGCTCGCGCACCGTGGCGGATCCGGGCGCGCAGCTCGTCCGGGCGGGACGCCCAGGCCGGCGAGGATACCGAGGCCGCCCGCGCGTGACACCTCGGCGACGAGGTCGGGCCCGGCGACGTTCGCCATGCCGGACTGGATGATCGGGTACTCGATCCCGAGCAGATCGCACAGCGCGGTGCGGAGGACGTCTCGCATCTCTCGTCCTCCGTCAGGCCTGCAGCACGCGCACGCCTGGACGCCGCCTCCGCGGCTCAACGGCGGCGGCGACGGCGCCCAGGCCGATCAGCGTCAGGCCGACGCACAGGATGATTGCACGCGTCCCGAAGTGGGCGATGAGCACGAAGCCGCGTCAGGAAGGCGCCGGCCAGGCTGCCGAGCGGTCGACGCCGCGTACATGCGGCCCACGACCTTGCCGCTCCGTTCCAGTCCGGTCAGGACACGCTTGACCGCGACGGGAGGAATCGTCCCAGCACGAGGCACGGCACGAAGAAGAGCAGCATCGTCAGCAGCACGATGCGCGGGACGAACGGAAGGCTCCGCGGCGCGAGAACTCGCCGACGCCGGCCGTGAGCGGGATGACCGCGAGGCTCGCCAGCCCGCCCGCCGCGAGCAGGAGCTCCGAGCAGCGCGGTCCGATCGCGTCCGGTCCGCGAGCAGGCCGCCGGCGTAGTTCCCGAGGAGATGCCGGCGAGCACCACGGCGATGACGCTGGTCCAGGTCTGGATCGACACCCCCACGAACGGAGCGAGGATCCGGCCGGCCACGAGCTCCAGCAACGAGCGTGCACCCGCTCGCGACGGCGACGCGTCAGATAGGCGCCCGCGAGATCCTCACCAGAAGAGGATGACGTAACCCGGACCGCCGGGAGCCGCCGGGCGGCCGCCGTCGCCGCCCGTGCCACCCGAGCTCGCGCGCGGCGGCGGGTCCACGCTCCCCGCGCGCGGGAGGACCACTCGCGCCCCCGCGACCGGGCCGAGACAGGTCCCGGGCGACAAGGGCGAGCGGCCGGCACGCCTCGCCCGACGCGCCTTCGGATCCGTCCCGGCCGACGCCGAGCGTGGCCTCGGCGCGGCCGCCGCCGCCGCCGGGTCCGGGCGCCGCCATCCGGCCGCGCCGGGCGGCCGGCGCGACCGGCGCGCACCGACAGGAGGACCGTCCCGGTCGTGGCGTCGCGCAACTGCGTATCACGTCCGTCGCCACCCCAGCTCGGGTCGGGCTGCCCTCCGTCGCCGATGACGAGCGTCGTACGTGGTCCCGGGAGACGACACCGAGCGACGGCGCGCTGATATGCACCTGCCCCACCCCCGCCGCCCCGGCCTGGGCGCCCGGCGAGCCCTGGCCGCCGGCCCTCCGGCTCCCCAGGCCTCGACCACCATGACGTGGGTCACGCCGGCGGGCGCCGTCCACGTTCCGCTCGCTCGATACTCACGCAGCCCGCCGATCTCGGACGCGGCCGGCGGCAGCGCCATCACCGCGCTCTCGGTCGGGGCGGCCGCCATCGACCCTGGCCACGCCGGCGGCGCCGCAGGCCCGGCCGGACCGACGGGACCCGGCGACGCCGGCCGGACCTGATGGCCCCGGTCGGACCCTGCGGGCGACCGGTCCGGAGCCCAGGCGGGCCGGCTGGCCCGCGCTCGCCGACGGACCTCGCGCGCCCTCGGCACCAGCCGGTCCCGGAGGCCCGGGCGGTCCCGCGGCGCCCGTCGCTCTGAGGGTGATCTCGAGCTGAGGCTCGTGGCTGGTGGCCGCGTTCTCCTTGCTGTCGAACTCGACCGACACGCCGGCCGCGTTCGGCATCAGGACGAGACCGTTGTTCTCGAGCGTCCGGTCGAGCCATTCCTGGACGATCTCGGTCACGTCGACCAGGACGAAAGCGGTTCCGGATCCTGCGCCGAGACCTGAATGCCCGACCAGCTCGTCGCGGCCCCGGCCCGGGCGTTGGCGGCCGTGAGCGCGTCCTCGCTCCAGCCGCCGCGCACGGAATGGACGTCGAGCATCCCGGGCCGCGTCACCTTCGTCGACCCAGAGCCGGAGCACGGCCCGCGCGACGTCGGCGCCGCGGGTGCCGGAGGGCAGCGTCGTGAGGTCGAAGCGCATGTACGCCTGGGCGGCCGTCGGGCCTGGACCCTGCACGAGCAGCGTCGGGGCCGATCCGAAGTTCGACGTCCGGGCGGCCTGAGGACGCGTGAGTGTCATCGCTCAAGCGCGCCAGCACCGCGGACGCCGGCATCCGGCAGCCCGATGACGGCGTCCGGCCGCGATCGAGTGCCGCTGCCTGTGACACGCAAGGTGCTCCGACACGGCGGTTCGCAGAGGGTCCTCCTCGGCTGCGGTTCGGCCACGGCGAGATCGCGGTCAGCGGCGACGCCAGACGCAGGATATGGCACGGCTCCGGGACTGGCAACCGCTTCCAGGCTCCCGCTGGCCGGACCACGCCCTCGCCGACGGCTCCGGCGCCGTGGCCGGCCACTGCCCTCGTGCTACGCTGCCTCGTGTGGCGGCAGCGTCCACCTCTCGCCGCCGGAAAGGAACTCCTCTATGAAGCTCAGGGCCGGGTCTGCGCTCGTCACTGGCGCCGGATCGGGCATCGGGCAGGCGGCCGCGGCGCTGCTCTTCGCACGCGAGGGCGAGCCGGGTCGCAGTCGTCGACCTCTCGCGAGGACGCGGCCAAGGACGCCGCCGAAGACCATCGAGCGAGCCGGGGGCGAGGCCGCTGGCGCTCATGAGCGGACGTCAGCCGGAGCGCCGGACAGCGAGTCGGCCGTGCACCGCGACGCTCGCCCGATGGGGGCGGCTGGACGTCTTCTACGCGAACGCCGGCGTTCCCCAGGCGCCCGACCCCGATCGAGGACGTCGACGAGGCGCACCTTCGATCGCATCATGGCCGTCAACGTCCGAAGGGCGTGTTCCTCGGGCGCCAAGCACGCGGCCCCGGTGATGAAGCGGCAGCGGGCGGGCGTCATCCTGGTGCACGGCATCGACGTCCGCCGCCGGCCCCGGCCCCGGCGTCCAGTCCTACTCCGCCTCGAAGGGCGCCGTCGTCGATCCTGACGAAGAGCCTCGCCCTCGAGCTGGCCCCGTTCGGGGTCCGCGCGGTCGCGATCGCGCCCGTGGCGACGGAAACGCCGATGCTGCCGAGGTTCTCGGGCAAGGAGCGGGTGGACGACGATCTCCTGCGGAAGTACCTGCCGACCATTCCTCTCGGGAGGCTCAACACGCCCGAGGACGTGGCCCGAACCGCTCTGTTCCTCGCGTCGGATGACGCCGCGATGATCACCGGCGCCTGCGTCGAGGTCGACGGCGGGTCGCTGCATCTGACCGCTGGGCACGACCTACCCGTCTCCATCTTTTCCGGGAAGGTTCGTCCGGGTCCCAGGATCTTCGCGGTGTCCGGCCCACTCCGATCGAGATGGTGGACAGATATGCCTGTCGAATCGCTATGTTAGCTTACGACAGTCTCAGCGCCATCTCGAAACCATGACACGCTTGGCACCGCTCTTGTACTGCCGCATGACCCGTCCCCGCATGCCTTCCGTGCGCCTCGGACATCAGCTGGGCTCTCGCTGCTCGGCGGTCTCGCTCCTCGTGGTGGGCGCCCTCGTCGGCTGGAACCTAGTCGTCACGCGCCAGCTGACCGAGGCGCACCGGAGCCTGGTGGACAATGTCGATTCCCGGCAGTGCGCCTCGGAGGTCGGCCTCCTCGAGCACGTCGCCGCCCATGCGGCGCATGGAGGGGCGGTACGCCATCCTCAAGGATCCCGCCTTCCTGGCAATCTTCCGGGACCGGATACGCGCCACGGCGGTCGACGTCGAAGCCGCCTCGAGGGCTCCTCGGCGACGCCCGTCGAGCAGGACCTCCTGCGAGAGGCCCGCACGCGCCTCGACGAGTACCGGCGGCTCGTCGAAGCGGGCACCCTGCCACCCGGGCCATCGCGCATCCCGCCATCGAGCTCGAGGACGTGCTCGACCGCCTCTACCAGGCCTCCGCGACCGAGCTCTGGCGGCGGCAGGCCGCGCTCGAGACGATGGCCACCCAGACGCGGGCCCTCGGTCTCGACGGCGCTGGTGGCGGCGTGCCTGATCGGCCTGGGGCTCGGGGCCCTCGCGGTCTTCCGCGTCGCCCGCCCGCTGCACCAGCTCCGCACGGCCACCCAGGCCGTGGCCGCGCGCGAGTTCTCCGGAGCCTCTCCAGACACGGCGGGCCCAGCGAGATCCGGGACCTCACGGGCGCCTTCAACAGCATGGCGGTGCGGCTCGGCGAGATCGATCGTCTCAAGGACGAGTTCTTCACGGGAGTCTCTCACGATCTCCGCACGCCCCTCGCCTCGATCCGCTGGTCCGCGGACCTGCTCCGCTCGGGGCCCTGCGGACCGCTCACGCCGAAGCAGATGCGGCTCGTCGGAGACCATCCAGTCGAGCAGCCGCCGGCTCCTCGCGCTGGTCGGCCAGATCGTGGAGCTCGGCCGGCTTCCGCGCCGGCCGGCTCGCAGCTCGATCTGCAGCCGACGGACCTCCACGGCGCCATCATCGCAGGCGCTCGACGAGGTCGCGCCCGCTCGCCGAGCGTGGCGGCCTGCGCCTCGACGTCGCCGTGCCCGACGGTCTCCCCCTGGTCGCCGCCGACGCCGAGCGGGTCCAGCAGATCGTCGTGAACCTCCTCGCGAACGCCGTGCGGTTCACGCCGCCCGGCGGGCGGGTCCAGGTGAGCGTCGTCGCTCGGAGGAGGGCGAGGTGCTCGTGCGCGTGGCCGACACCGGCGTCGGAATCCCGGCGGACCAGGTGCCGCAAGATCTTCGATCCCTACGAACAGGCGCACCAGCGGCCGCGGCGGGAGCGGTGTCGGATTGACCGTGGTCCGCAGCCTGGTCGAGGCGCACGGGGGACGCGTCTGGGTCGAGTCGGACGAGGGCCGGGGCAGCCGGTTCACGTTCGCGCTCCCGTCTCCGCCCCGGCGGTCCGGAGCGCGCTCACGTGAGGACGCTGGCGCCTCGTCCCGCTTGCGCTCCTCCTCGCCGCGTGCGCCACCGACGTCCGCCCGCAGGCGCCCGCCCGCGCCGGCGCCCGCCCCGCCGATGGCCGCGCCGCCGAGACGCCGGGCGAAGGACTGGTCAGGCTCGCGGAGAGCTGGGCGGAGTCGGGCTCCACGACCAGGCCGTGCCCCTCTTCGAGGAGGTCGCGCAGGATCCGAGCTCGCCGGTCGCGGACCGGGCGCTCCTCGGCCTCACCCGAAGCCTCTGCAACCCCGAATACGCCGAGTCACGATTACCGGCAGGCCTTCCTGGTCGCCGATCGCCTGGTGCGCGAGTATCCGAACTCGCAGCACTGCAGTCGAAGCCCGCGCGTGGCGGGAGCTGCTGCTGGGGTACCTGGCGCGCGGCCGCGAGCTCGAGCGCCAGCAGCATGGAGCTCGAGCAGACGGTCATCGAGCAGGAGCGGCAAACGCAGGAGCTCGAGCGGCTCGAAGGGCGTCGACCTCGAGCTCGAGCGCCGGACGCGGCGAGCTGCAGAAACGGACGCAGGAGCTCGAGCGGCTGAAGCTGCGTGGACGTCGGAGCTCGAGCGGAGGACCCAGGAGCTCGAGCGGCTGAAGCGCCTGGACCTCGAGCTGGAGCAGCGGAAGCGAAAGCCGTGACTGGCGGGTCGATCCGCTCCCTCGGCACGAGGCCCCCGACCTGCTCGAGTTCGAGGCCAGCGTGCTCGACGCCGCGGCCCGGCCGGGTCCGGCTGAGCCACTCGTCCTTCTACCCCGGCGGTGGCGGGCAGCCGGCCGACCGCGGGGTTCTCCGGTGGGCGGGCGGCGAGGTGCGCGTCGAGCGGATCGAGGCCGACGGCGACCTCGCTCTGGCACGCGCTGGCGGAGCCCGTCCTGATCGAGACCTCGGTCCTCGGCGTAGTGGACGCGGCGTTCCGGCGTCAGATGTGCCAGCTCCACACGGACCTGCACATCGTGAACGCGCTCGCCTTCCAGGCATTCGACGGCGCGCTGGTGACGGGCGCCCAGATCGGGGACGACGGCACCGCGCGGATCGACCTCGACCTGCCCGGCGCCGACAGCGACCGCGTCCGGGCGCTCGAGCCCGCGATCAACGACGCGATCCGCCAGGGACCTTGCCGTCAGCCAGCTCTACGTGCCGGCCGACACCGCGGCTGCCGAGCGCGGGCTCCTCCGCAGCCGGTCCGTCTCGCTCCCCGCCCCAGTCTGATGGGACGATCCGGGTGATCGAGATCGCCGGGCTGGATCGCCAGGCCTGCGGTGGCACCCACCTCTCATCGACCGGGCAGTCGCCTCCGGTGCGCATCTTGAAGGTCGACAACAAGGGGCGCCACAACCGGCGGATTCGCATCAGCCTCGTCGGCTGACCGCCGACGTCACGCGCCGAGCCGCCCACCTCGGGCGCGCGCCTGAGGTCCCGTGAGGAGCCGGCGCACGTCCTTCGCGTACACCACCTCGCTGTCATCCGCCGGCGCGTAGCCGAGAACGCGCCGCGCGCTCTCGAGCGACCAGAAGGCGCGCGTGTTGCCGCTGGTTCCGTAGGCCACGACCCACGGCACGCCGTCGGCGTTCCGGACGTCCCGGGTCTCGATCGCGCGCCGGACCAGCTGCCGGAGGTCGCGCGGCGACAGCCACGCGCCGAGGTCGCGCTTGAAGTTCGCGAGCCCGGACGCCCCGGGGCGACGTGCTGCTCGACGAGCTTGCCGCGATAGCGCCGCCCCGACATCGTCGCGGGGGCGCCGATGCGCAGCAGCACCACCTCGAGCTTCCGGCCGAGGCTCCCCGACGCGTAGACGAACCCGAGGAGCTCGTACGCCGCCTTCGACCAGCCGTAGAAGTTGTCGGAGCAGCGGCAGATCGGCCGGCGAGACCAGGTCCCGCCGGCCCGCGTGGACCAGCGCGTGCTCGTACCAGTCGGCGGCATGGTTCGAGCTGGCCGCCACGACGCGCCGCACCCCGGCGTCCAGCGCGCTCCGGTAGACGTTCTGGGCCATGCGGACGTTGGCGAGCTCCGCGTCGAAGGTCTCGAGGGCGCCGGGATCCGCGCCCCAGACGCCCGTCGTCTTGACGTCCGGCGGCCGGTAGCCGAGGTGGAGGACGGCGTCCGCGCCACGAAAGAAGCGCGCGTAGCGGTCGCGATCGGGGTGAATGAGGTCGACCACCTCGACGCCGGGCACCCGGCGCCCGCGTCGGTCCGTCGTCCGCACGTCCACCAGCCGGAGCGCGTAGCGGCGGCGGAGATCCGGCAGGATCTGCCCCGCCACGTAGCCGCTCGCGCCGGTCACGAGCACGGTCATTCCGTCTCGCCATGGAGCCCTCCCGCGGGGCATTCTCCCACGGGCCGGGGTGTACAATCGGGGCCGCCATGGCCCAGGCGGTGTACCTCCAGACCTACGGCTGCCAGATGAACGAGCGGACTCCGAGGAGATCCTCGGAATGCTCGTCGCCCAGGGCTACGCCGTCGTCGAACGCGAGGAGGAGGCGGACGTCATCCTCCTCAATACCTGCTCGGTCCGCGCCCACGCCGAGGAGCGCGCGTTCGGGAAGATGGGGCTCATGCAGAAGCTCAAGCGCGAGCGCCCGGGCCTCGTCCTGGGCATCCTCGGCTGCATGGCCAAGGCGCAGCGCGAGGAGGTCTTCCGCCGCCTGCCGCAGGTCGACCTGGTGGCGGGGCCGGCGGAGATCTACGATTTGCCGGAGCTCCTGGCCGGCGTCGCCGAGCGCCGCCAGCAGGGGCGGCTCGGCGCGAGCGGCCGTGTCCTCGCGATCGACCGGAAGGTGCGGCCGCTCGACCGCCGGCCGGCGACCGACTACCGGGCGGGCGGCATCACGGCGTTCGTGACGATCATGGAAGGCTGCGACAAGAAGTGCGCCTACTGCATCGTGCCGACGACGCGTGGCCAGGAGGTCTCGCGGCCGCTCGAGGAGATCCTCGACGAGATCCAGCAGCTGGCGCGCGCGGGCTATCGCCAGGTCACGCTCCTCGGGCAGAACGTGAACTCCTACGGCAAGCGCTTCCCCCGATGGGACCGGCTGGGTCGGCCCGGGCCGGCGGCGAGCCCTGCTCCAGCTCGGTGACCGTCCCGAGGCGGCGGTCGCCGACGCGCCGCGCCTGGTCGACTTCCCTGCTCTCCTGCGGGCGATCGACGCGAAGACCTCCATCGAGCGGGTGCGATTCACCACGAGCCATCCGTCTCGACGCCCACGGGGAGCTCGTTCCGGGCGATGGCGGAGTGCCGCTCGGTCTGCGAGTACCTGCACCTGCCGGTCCAGTCGGGATCCGATCGGATCCTCCGCGCGATGCGCCGCGGCTACACCGCGGAGAGCTACCTCGAGCAGATCGCGCGCCTCCGTGCGCTGGTCCCCCACGTCGCCCTGTCGACGGACATCATCGTGGGCTTCCCCGGCGAGACCGAGGCCGACTTCGAGGCGACGCAGGCCCTCATGGACCGCGTGCGCTACGACAGCGCGTCTCGTCTTCACGCACTCGCCCCGCCCCGGCACCGAGGCGGCAGGCTGGATCGACGACGTGCCGCAGACCGTGAAGGAGCGCCGGAACCAGGCCATCCTCGGGCTCCAGGCGCGGATCTCGCGCGAGTACCTCGAAACGTGGGTGGGACGCGAGGTGGAGGTGCTGGTCGAGGAGCGGAACCGCCGCGGCCAGCTGATGGGAAAGAGCCGCCGCAACACGACGGTCGTCGTCGACGGCCCCGACGCGCTGATCGGTGAGCTGGTCCTGGCGCGCGTGGCCCGGGTCACCGACACCACGCTGATCGGCGCTGTGGTGGACCGCGCCCCACTGGCAGGGTGAGAGGGACCGCGGACATCCCTATGGCCGACCGCCTCGCGATGCCGGATTTCGTGGCGCGAATGAGGCGCCTCACGGAGCCCGCGGTGGACCCGAGCGGCGTGCAGGCGCTCCTCAACGCGCATCTCATCGATCCGGACTCGCTGGCGCCCTACCTTCGGTTCGCGCCCGAGCGCTACACGCGCCATCTCGTCTTCAAGAGCCCCGCGGTGGAGCTGCTCGTGCTGTGCTGGCCACGCGGGAGCCGGGCGCCGATCCACGGCCACGAGGGGAGCTGTGCTGGGCGCGCGTCGAGCGCGGCCTGCTCCGGTTCACGAGCTACCGGGAGCTGTCGCGGCAGCCCCTCCGCCTCGAGCCGGTCGGCCGGCCGCTGGACGGCAAGCCCGGCCACGTCGACGGCCCCGCCGACATCCACGCGGTGGAGACGGTCGGCGAGGATGCCGTGAGCCTGCACGTCTACGTCAAGCCGTATGACGAGTGCGACATCTACGATCCGGCGCAGGGCGTCGTCCGCCGGGTGCGGCTGACGTACGACTCGGTTCCCGATTCCGGCGTCCCCAGCTGAGGGGTTGAAAGGAGCGGACCATGGCGGACCGGAAGTACCGGCAGCAGGGCTACCAGGGACCGGAATCAGGATCCCCGGAGCCGCGGCGGCCCGGAACCGCCGCGGTCGGACGCGCCGCCACGCGGCGCGATGCTCGCGTCCAGCGCACGGTGTCGCGGTGCGGAGCCTGCGGCGACGCTCCTGCCGATCGCCACGCGCGTCGCTCGAGCAGTGCCCGAGCTGCCGGGCCGACATCCACGCGTGCCGCCAGTGCGCCCACTTCGACACGAGCCAGCGCTTCCAGTGCACGCAGCCGATTCCCGAGCGGATCGAGGACAAGGCCGCGCGCAACGATTGCGCCTCGTTCACGCTCCGGGTGAGCGTCGAGAAGAACGCGTCGCCCGACGGGAAGAGCGCGGCGGACATCCGCCGCGCGTTCGACAACCTCTTCAAGAAGTAGGCCCGCCGGGAGCCGGCGGGCGCGCGCGCCAGGCGCGCGCTCAGACGACGCCGCGGGCGCGGAGGGACTCGATCTCGGCCGGGCTGTAGCCCGCCTCGCGCAGGATCTCTTCGGTGTGCTCGCCGAGCGTCGGCGGCGGCCGGTCGATGCCGGGACTCCCGTGCGCGAGGCGGAACCCCGATCCGACCAGCCGCATGGGACCGAACCTCGAGCTCCACCGTCTGGAGCACGTCGCGGTGCTCGAGCTGCGGGTGCTCCACGATCTCGTCGATCCGCCAGATGGAGGAGCACGGCACGTCGGCCTTCGTGAGCCGCGCCTCCCACGTCTTGGCGTCGTCACTCGCCAGCGCGCCCTCGATGACCTCGCGCAGCGCCGGGAAGTTCGCCGTCCGCGACGCCCAGTCCTTGAAGCGCGGATCGTCGAGCGCGTCCGCGCGCCCGATGGCCGTCATGAGGCGGACCCACTGCGGCTCCGTCAGGACCGCGAGCACGAGAAAGCTGTCCTTCGCCCGGAAGCGGTTGGCGGTCGGCTTCCGGCTCACCGAGCCGTTGCCGATCTGCTTCTGCTCGATGCCGGCCACCGTCCACTCCGAGACCGGCCCGGGAATGAAGGCGAGCGCGGCGTCGAGCATGGCGACGTCCACGAACTGACCCTTCCCCGTGTGCGTGCGCTGGTAGAGCGCGCTCGCCACGGCGAGCGCCGCCGTCATGCCGCCGATGGTGTCGCAGATCGCGAACCCGGCGCGCATCGGGCCGCCGGCCGGCTCGCCGGTGATGGACATGATCCCCGACATCGCCTGGAGCTTCCCGTCGAACGCCGCCGTCGTCCGCTCGGGGCCGGTGTGGCCGAAGCCGGAGACCGCGCAGTAGATGAGCCGCGGGTTGAGCCGGGAGAGCGCCTCGTAGCCGAGCCCCAGCCGGTCCATCACGCCGGGCCGGAAGTTCTCCCAGACCACGTCGGCGGTCGCCGCGAGGCGCGTCGACGACCTCGACCGCCTCCGGCTGGCGCAGGTCGAGCGTGATGCTCCGCTTGTTGCCGTTCACCGCGAGGAAGCCGGGCGGCATCCTGCGCTCGGCCCAGCTCCGACGCCACGGGCTGGGCGCGCGTCTCGTCTCCGTCTCGCGACTCGATCTTGACGACGTCGGCGCCGAGGAGCGCGAGCTGGTAGGTGCCGTACGGCCCCGCCAGGTAGCGGGTGAAGTCGAGGATGCAGGACGCCGGCGAACGGCTTGCTCACGTCCGGTCCGGCTTGCTCGCGATGACCGCCTTCACCGCGTCGAACTCCCGGCGCTTCTCGGCGATCTCGTCGGCCGTCATGCGGTCGGGATTGCGGTAGTCGAGCTTCCAGGCCGCATCGTCGCTCCAGCGCTGCGGCGACTGCACGGTCGTCCGCGGCGCGGGCGCCGACTCCAGCAGGCGGAGCGCGAGCTCGAGCGTGGCCGCCTGGGACTCGACGTCGAACGGCTTGCCGGCCGAGTTCCCCAGCGGGAAGTCGCTGAAGAGGAACCGCGGAACGCCGCAGTGCTCGACGATGTCCTTGGCGGCGCCCATGATCACGGTGGGAGCCCGTTCGCCTCCAGGTGTCGGGCGACCAGACCGACGGTCTGGTGGCACACGGGTCAGGTGGGGACGATCAGCGCGACGTCCGCCCCGTCCTCGCGGCAGCGCGCCAGGAGCTCCGGCGCGTCGCGCTCGATCGTGACCCGCTGGCTCCGGTTCGTGGGCGAGCCGTAGAAGCGCGGCGTGAGCGCGCCGAGCCGCCCCGCCTTGACCGCCTCGCGGAGGCGCGCGAGCGGGAACCACGTGTTCGCGTCCTCGGCGCGGGCGTGCTTCCGGTCGTAGCCGACGTGCGAGATCCGGAGGTCGGGCACGGAGTCGGTCGAGTCCGTGTACACCGTGTAGAACTTGGCGGCCGCGTTGTACTTCGCGCCCGGACCCTGGTCGCCCATGCCGGGCTGATAGGGCGCCGCGGTCGTGATCAGCGCCAGGCGCGATCGTCCGAGCGGCTTCGCGAGCGGCGTGAACGGCACCTCGTCGTAGTGCGCCCAGCGGTACGGGTTGTCGAAGCCCAGCCGGAGGTAGTAGTCGCGGGTGCGCTGCATGTAGGGGATCGGGACGTCGTGGTCCGGCGGCGAATCTCATCCGCAGCTCTCCCAGGTGCCGCCAGTCAGTCACACACGCGGGGTCAGATTCGCTTGGTAAGCCGCCCGGGAACAGCGGCACACCCGAGCTCCAGAGTCTGGGCCTGACCCCGCGTCTGGTCCTAGCCGGCGGTCGAGGTGCCGGAGAACGTGCGGCGCCACGGCTCGGTGGTCCCGCGCGAACATGTGGTCGACGCCCGGGGATCACGACCAGCTCCGCCCGCGGCAGGAGCTGCGCGAGCCGCCGGACCGACGCCGGGCGGCTGATCGGATCGGCGTCGCTCCAGATGAGGAGGGTCGGGGCCGTCACCGTCGGCAGCCGGCGCCGCGAGGTCCGGCCGCTCCGTCAGGATCCACGAGGCGGCGCCGGGATACTCCTGCGCGTACTCCGGCCGCCAGTCCTCCGGCGCGAACGGCGTGATGTCGATTCCCGGCCGACGTGGCGGTGAGGACGAGTCCGGCGCACGCAGCTCCGGGCCGCGCGAGCGCGACCAGCATCGGCGACGACGCCGCCCATGGACTGCGCCACCAGGTCGACCGGTCCCTCGCCCGCGCGCTCGAGGACCAGCCGCGCGAGGTCAGCGAGGCCGGCGACGTCGGCACGGGCGGGATCCGGCCGAGCCCGGGCCAGTCGAAGAACGTCTTCGTCCACGAGGCCGGCAGACGCTCGGCCACCGGGCGCCAGAAGCGCCCGTCCCCGGACGCGCCGGGCAGGAACAGGACGCGGCGGGGCGCCGTCAACGGCGGATCACGCCGCCGGCGCGCGCCGACGGCGGCGGCGTCCGCGCGAGCGTCAGGTCAGAAGCCCGAGACGTACGGCAGCGCCCGCGCGGTGCGCTCGATCGCATCGCCCGCATCGAGCAGCACGCCCATCGCGTTCCAGGCGCCGGAGACGAGCTGGTTGCGGGCGCCGTCCGGAACACGGGCCGGGATCGTCCGGCCCAGGAACCGAACCTCCTGGCGCTCGACGTCCACGTCGAGAACCTCGCGAGGATTCTTCTCCACCGAGCGGAGGAGCCAGTCGACGTCGGCCTGGCTCGGCGGCGAGGCACGGGATGCCGTTGGCCGTGCAGTTGCCGAAGAAGATCTCCGCGTACGAGCCGCCCACGATGGCGCCGATGCCCCAGCGCATGAGCGCCTGGGGCGCGTGCTCGCGCGACGACCCGCAGCCGAAGTTCTGGCCGACCACCAGCACCGACGCGCCCTGGTAGGCGGGCGAGTTGAACGGGTGCTCGGGGTTCTGCTTGCGCGCGTCCTCGAACACGTGCTCCCCCATGCTCGCGAAGGTCACTTCCTTCAGGAAGCGCGCGGGAATGATGCGGTCGGTGTCGATGTCGTTGCCGGGCAGCGGGATGCCGCGGCCCGCGATGCGGCGGCGCGCGAAGTCGGTCATCGCAGGACCTCCTCACGTCGGCGACCGCCCCGGCGATGGCGGCCGCGGCGACCATGGCCGGGCTCATGAGCAGCGTCCGCCCGGTGGGGCTCCCTGGCGGCCGATGAAGTTCCGGTTGCTGGACGACGCGCTCATCTCGCGGCCCACGAGCTGGTCGGGGTTCATCCCGAGGCACATCGAGCAGCCGGCCTTGCGCCACTCGAAGCCGGCGGCCTGGAAGATCTCGTGGAGCCCCTCGGCCTCCGCGGCCTTCGCCACCTGCTGGGAGCCCGGCACGATCAGCGCGCGCACATGCTTCGCGACTTTGCCCTTCTTGGCGACCTCGGCGGCGGCGCGCAGGTCGGAGAGGCGGCCGTTCGTGCAGGACCCGACGAACGCCACGTCGATCTTGGCGCCCTTGATGGCCTGGCCCGCCGAGAACCCCATGTGGGCGAGGGCCTCGCGGAAGGTCGGGCGGTCGGGCTCGGGCGCGGAGTCGGGTGACGGGATGCGCTGGCTCACGCCCACCGACATGCCCGGGTTGATGCCCCACGTCACGACCGGCTCGATGGCCGCGCCGTCGAGTCGGCGCCACGTCGTCGAAGCGCGGCGCCGGGCTCTGTCGCCATGCCCTTCCACCAGGCGACCGCACGGTCGAAAGCCGCGCCCTGCGGCGCGTAGGGTCCGGCCGCGGAGGTATTCGAAGGTCGTGGCGTCAGGGTTCACGTAGCCGCACCGCGCGCCGCCCTCGATCGACATGTTGCAGACGGTGAGGCGCTCCTCCATCGTCATGCCGTTCGATGACGGGGCCCGCGTACTCGTAGGCGTAGCCGACGCCGCCCTTGACGCCCAGCACGTGGATGATCGAGAGGATGACGTCCTTCGCGTAGACGCCCTGGGCGCAGAGCGATCCGTCGACCCGCACCTCGACGCAGCTTGGGCTTCGCCATCGCGAGGCACTGGGTCGCCAGCACGTCGCGCACCTGCGTGGTGCCGATGCCGAACGCGATGGCGCTGACGGCTCCGTGCGTGGAGGTGTGGCTGTCGCCGCACGCGATGGTCATGCCCGGCTGGCTCAGGCCCAGCTCGGGCCCGATCACGTGGACGATGCCCTGCTTGCCCGACGCCATGTCGAAGAGCGGCACGCCGAAGTGCCTTGGTGTTGCGGATCATGTGGACCGCCATCTCCTCCGCCAGGGGGTCGGCGTAGGGACGGCTCTGGTCCGTGGTCGGGATGATGTGGTCGAGCGTCGCCGAAGGTGCGCTCGGGCATGCGGACCTTGAGCTTCGCGTCCGCCAGCCACTGGAAGGCCTGCGGGGTGGTCACCTCGTGGATCAGGTGGAGGCCGATCAGAAGCTGGGTCTGTCCGGAGGGCAGCGTCCGCACCGTATGCGCTTCCCACACCTTGTCGAGCAGCGTGTGCGCCATGAAAGGCTCCTCGTCCTTCCGCGGGGAATGGGCCGCCGCAGGGCGCCGGCGGAGGTCCCGCGGACCACATGGTGCGCCACTCCAACTATGTAGTCCAGTGAAACATTCTGTACCGAATGTTAAGATCTGCTTCATGATGAACGCCACGCTCTTCCCGGCCTTCGAGACGCTGCTGGCGGTGACCCGCACGGGCTCGGTGGCGGGCAGCCGCGCGCCAGCGCCACATCACCTCGTCGGCGGTGAGCCAGCAGATCCGGCGGCTCGAGGCTCACTTCGGCATCCGAGTTCTTCGAGCGCGCCGGCCGCGGCCTCCGCCTGAGCGCCACCGGCGAGGCGGCGCTCCCGGTCGTGCGGGAGCTCTGGATCGGGCGCGAGGCGGCGTTCGCCCAGCTCGCCGAGCTGGCCGGACACCCCGCGACCACGCTCCGCGTCGCGGCCAGCGACTACCTCGGCAAGGCGCTCCTGGCGCCGGTCCTCCGGGACCTGCTCGACCGGGAGACGTCCGTGCGGCTTCGAGATCGTCACGACGCACACTCGCGCGAGGGCGTGCGCCTGGTCGCGCGCGGCGACGTCGACCTCGCCGTGGTGACGGGCCAGGACACCCGCGCGGGCCTCGAGGACCGGCACCTGTTCGATCAGCCCTTCGCCTGGGTCGGTCCGCGCCGCCGGCGGGGCGATCGGGCGGCGCTGACCGAGCGGCCTCCGCCGCGAGCCGATCCTGCGTCTGGCCGCCGAGAGCCGTGGGCGCGCGCTCCTGGACCAGTACCTCGCCGACGCGCGGATCCGCCCCGTGTCCACCATCGACGTGCCGAGCGTGTCGCTCCTGCTGTCCTACGTCTCCGGGCGGGCTCGGCATCGGGCTCGTGCCCGCCGCTGGCGCTCACCGAAGCGCCCGGCGGACCGCGTCGTCAGCGAGCCCGCTCGGGTGCCGCCGCTGCCCGTCACCCTGGTCTGGCGCCCCTGCCGCCCATCGCCAGCCCGCCCTCGCCCGCCTGGCCGCCCTCCTCACCGCCGCCGGGGCCCGGCGGGGGCGCGGCTCGGCCGCCGGCGGCGGGGTCACGCTTTGCCTTCTTAACTTTTCCGGCCCGAGACCGCACAATGCGACCAACGAGATGCCTGGAGAGTCGAAGCCTGACCTCATGACCTGGCTCACGGAGACCGGCCGTGACCCGGCGCCAGCGGGCGACCGCCTCGCCGCCCTCCTGGACGAGCCGGGCATCCTCGGGCTCCCGGGAACCCACGATCCGCTGGCTGCGCTGCTCGCGCGGCGCGCCGGATTCCGCGCGCTCTACGTCTCGGGCGCCGGGCTCGCCGCCAGCCTCGCCCTCCCCGGATCTCGGCATCCTCACCCTCGGCAGAGCTGGCGTACTTCACGCGCGCGATCGTGCGCGCGTCGGGGCTGCCGGTCCTGGTCGACGGGGACACGGGCTACGGCGAGGCGCTCAACGTCGCGCGGATGGTGCGCGAGCTCGAGGACGCGGAGCCGCGGCCGTCCAGATCGAGGACCAGGTCCTGCCCAAGAAGTGCGGGCCACCTCTCGGACAAGCGGCTCGTGAGCCCCGAGGAGATGGCGCGGAAGGTTGCGGCCGCCGTGCGGGCCGCGCGCCACCTGCGGATCGTGGCCCGCACCGACGCCCTCGACCTCGAGGGCCTCGACCGCGCGATCGCCCGCGCCCGGCTCTACCAGCGAGGCCGGCGCGCACGTGATCTTCCCGGAGGCGCTCCGGACGGCGGAGGAGCTGCGCGTCTTCTCCGCGGCCATTCCGGGTCCCGCTCCTCGCGAACATGACGGAGTTCGGGCGAACGCCCCTCCTGCCCGCGTCCGAGCTCGGCGCGGCTCGGCTACAAGATCGTCATCTGGCCGGTGTCGGCGCTTCGCGTGTCCGCGCGCGCGATGGACGGCCTTCTACGGCGATCTCGGCCCGGACCGGCTCCCAGGCGCCCTGGATCGACCGGATGCAGACGCGCCGCGAGCTGTACCGAGCTGATCGGCTACCACGACTACGAGGCGCTCGACGAGTCCATCGCGCGGAGCGTCCTGCCCGACGAGCGTCACGACGGCCGCGCCCGCGAGCATGGAGGTCCATAGGGTCCGGGTTCACCCGGCGGCCGCTGCGCCTGCCGCGGGAAGCCCAGCTCACCTGGAAGCTCGCCGCCTTCGCCGTGTCGGCGGCCGCCGCCGGCGTCGATGCCGACGTCGCCGACATGGTCGCCTGCCGCATCGTCGACAACGCCGCGGTGGCCCTCGCCGCCATCGACCGGCCGGCCGTCGCCGCCGCGCGCGCCATGGCGCTCGCCCATCCGCGCGCGAGCGCGGGGCGACGCTCTTCGGCCTCCCGCCCTCGACCACCGTCCACGCGGAGTGGGCGGCGTGGGCGAACGGCACGGCGGCCCGCGAGCTCGACTTCCACGACACGTTCCTCGCGGCGGACTACGCGCACCCCGCGGACGCCATCCCGGCACTGGTGGCCGTCGCGCAGCAGAAGGACCTGGACGGCGCGACGGCTCCTCGCCGCCATCGCCACCGCCTACGAGGTCCACGTCGGCCTCGTCAAGGGCATCAGCCTTCACGCGCAGAAGAAGGATCACGTCGCCCACCTCGCGCCGCGCGATCGCGGCCGGGCTCGGCGCGCTGCTCGGGCTCGAGACGGCCGTCGTGCTACCACGCGCTCAACCAGGCGGTGCACCTGAGCTTCGCGACGCGCCAGTCGCGAAAGGGTCAGATCACGTCCTGGAAGGCCTCGGCGCCGGCCTGGGCCGGCAAGGTTGCCATCGAGGCGGTGGACCGCGCGATGCGCGGCGAGGGCGCGCCCAACCCCATCTACGAGGGGAAGACGGCGTGATCGCGTGGATGCTGGCCGGCCTGGACGCCGAGTACGCCGTGCCCCTCCCCGCCCCCGGCGAACGCCCTCGCGCGATTCTCGAGACCTACCCGAAGGCGCACTCGGCGGAATACCAGGCGCAGGCGCTGATCGACCTCGCGTTCGATCTCCGACGCCGGCTGCCTCCGGAAGCCCTCCCGCGCGTCCGCGAGGTCGTCGTGCACACCAGCCATCACACGCACGCCGTCATCGGCTCCGGCTCGAACGATCCCGAGAAGTACGACCCTGACGCCTCCCGCGAGACCCTGGACCACTCCGTCATGTACATCCTGGCGGTCGCCCTCGAGGACGGCCGCTGGCATCACGTCGGCTCCTACCGGCCCGAGCGCGCGCACCGCGAATCCACCATCGCCCTCTGGCGGAAGATCCGGACCGTCGAGGACCCCGTCTGGACGTCGCGCTACCACGATGCTGACCCCGCGCGGAAGGCGTTCGGCGGTGCGCGTCGACCTGGCGCTGGACGATGGCACGGTCGTGAGCGCGGAGCGCCTGGTCGCGGACGCCCACCCGAACGGGCGGCGACCGTGGCGCTGGGCGGAGTACGCGGCGAAGCTCGAGGGGCTGACCGAGGGCCGCCTGCGGGGAGACGCGCGCGAGGGGTTCCTCGATCTCGCGAAGCGGCTCGGGCGGCTCTCCCCCGAGGAGGTTCGTCGACTCAATCCTGCCCTCGAGCAGGGCTCTGTTATGCCGGACCGCCCGGACGGGCGCGGAATCTTCTGAGCCGGGCGGAGCCGCCGGGCTGCGCCGCCGCGCGTGACGATCGGGCCGCTCGGCGGAGGTGGGGTAGAATGGTCAGGGAAAATCCGGACGGTTCCTCGGACAACCGGACACGATTCGACCGGCTCTCCAACGGAGGGGGCACCCCGATGAGAAAAGCGACACTGACGCTCCTCGCTCTCGCCGTCCTGGCGCCGTTCCTGGCACTCGCGGCGGAGCCCATCAAGCTCATGGTGCCCGCCAACGCGGGGGTGGCTGGGACTCGACCGGGCGGGCCGTCCTAGCGGCGCTGGAGAGCGAGGGGCCTCCACAAGGCCGGCGCCCAGGTGACCAACAAGGGCGGCGCGGGGGCACGATCGGTCTGGCCGAGTTCGTCAGCTCGATGAAGGGCAACGACAACGCCATGATGGTGATGGGCGCGATCATGGTGGGCGGCATCCTGACGAACAAGTCTCCCGTGACGCCTCGACCAGGTCGTCCCGCTGGCCCGGCTCACGATCGAGTACAACGCGATCGCGGTCGCGCCGAACTCCCCTTCAAGACGGTCAGGGACCTCACCGACGCGCTGAAGGCCGACGCCGGCAAGGTGGCGGTGGGCGGCGGTTCGGCAGGCGGCGTCGACCACATCACCCTCGCTCTCATCGGGCAGGCGGCGGGCGTACCGGCGGCGAAGCTCAACTACGTCCCCTTCCAGGGGGCGGTGAGATGATCGCGGCCGTCGCCGGCGGCAAGCTCGCCGCGGCGATCTCCGGCGCATCGGAGTTCAAGCAGTACGTCGACACGGGGCGGCTCCGCCTCATCGGCGTCACCTCCGACGCGCGCTGGCCGGGGTCAACGCCCCGACGCTGAAGGAGTCGGGCGTCAACGTGGTCATCGGCAACTGGAGGGGCATCGTGGGCCTGCCCGGAATGTCGGCCGGCGGCCGCGCGAGCATGATCGCGATGCTCGACAAGATGCATCCCTCCAAGACCTGGCAGGAGACGCTCAAGAAGCAGGGGCTGGACGACGCGTATCTCTCGGGCGAGGCGTTCGGCGGGTTCCTGAAGGAGGAGAACGTCCGGATCGCCGCCGTGCTCGAGGAGGTCGGCCTGGTCAAGTAGCCGGCGTTGCTCGCTCGCCGCAATGCCCCGGGGCCCTCGTCGGCGCGCGGGTGCGTCCCTCCGAGGCGGAGCGGGCGTGCCCGTGAATCCGGCGCGGTCGTGAAGCGGTGAGCGGCAGCGCCGAGGCGGCCCCGCGCCGGAGCGACCCATTCCCGGCGCCGGCGCGCCCCCGGCCGTGGTGGCTCGGGTGTGGCCGTGGCTGCGTGGGGCCTCGTCTGGCTCTACGCCGCCCGCTCCCTTCCCCAGGCCGCGACCTACGCCGTCGTCGGGCCCGGCTTTTTCCGGCCGTCATCGGCGCCGGACTCGTCCTGCTGGGGATCCTGCTCCTCGTCGCCGTCGCGCGCGGGGAGCGCTTCGAGCCCCAGGAGGCGGAGGACGCCGACCTGGGCCGGCCTCCCTCCCGCGCATCGTTCTGGATGACGGTCGCTGCCGGCGTGGCCCCGATCCTCGTCATCCGCCCCTCGGCTTTCCGGCTCGCCGCCGCGCTCGCGTTCGCTCTCACCGCGCGGGCGTTCGGGTCGCGCCGGCTCCTCCTCGACCTGGCCGTGGGCGCGGTGCTCGGCGTGTCGTGCTGGCTCCTCTTCTCGCGGCTGCTCGGCCTGTCCCCGCCGGGCTTCCCGCCGCTCGGAGTGAACTAGGCGTGGACGCCCTCCACCATCTCTCCGGCGGATTCCTGGTGGCCCTCACGCCGATCAACCTCCTGTGGGCGTTCGCGGGCGCGATCCTGGGGACGGCCATCGGCGTCCTGCCGGGCATCGGCCCCGCCCTGACGATCGCCCTGCTCCTGCCGGTGACCACGAAGATGAACCCGACCGGCGCGTTCATCATGTTCGCGGGCATCCTCTACGGCGCGATGTACGGCGGGTCTACCACGTCGCATCCTGCTGAACACGCCCGGCGAGAGCGGCGCGATCATGACCGCGCTCGAGGGCAACCGCGATGGCGCGGCGCGGCCGCGGCGCCGCCGCCTCGCCACGGCGGCGATCGGATCGTTCGTCGCCGGCACGCTCGCCACCATCGGTGCTGACCTTCGCCGCGCCGACGGTGGCCGAGCTCGCCTTCGTGTTCGGGCCCGCCGACTACTTCGCGCTCATGGTGGTCGCGTTCACGTCGGTATCGTGCGTGCTCGGCGCGTCGCGGGTCCGTGGCTTCGTGTCGCTGTTCGCGGGGCTCGCCCTCGGGGTCATGGGCATCGACGCCCAGACCGGGCAGGCGCGCTCTGACGTTCGGCTCGCCTGAGCTGCTGGACGGCATGGAGCTGGTGGTCGTCCTGGTCGGGCTCTTTCGCGGTCGGCGAGACCATCTACGTGGCCAGCCGGTACGGGGGCGGCGAGATCCTCAGCGAATCCTCTGGCGGGCGGCGCCTGGATGACCCGCGAAGACTGGCGCGCGGTCCTGGAAGCCGTGGCTCAGGGGCACGCTCCTCGGCTTCCCGATCGGGCCCCTGCCCGCCGGTGGCTCGGAGATCCCGACGTTCCTCTCGTACATGGTCGAGCGGCGGCTCTCCTCCAAGCGCGAGGAGTTCGGCCGCGAGGGCGCGATCGAGGGGCGTGGCCGGTCCCGAGGCGGCCAACAACGCCGCGGCGGCGGGCGTGCTGGTCCCGCTTCTCACGCTCGGCCTGCCGACCTCCGCGACGGCCGCGATCCTGCTCGCCGCGTTCCAGAACTACGGGCTCCAGCCCGGCCCCTACCTGTTCCTGAACAACCCCGATCTCGTGTGGGGGCTCATCGCGTCGCTCTACATCGGGAACGTGATGCTGCTCGTGCTGAACCTGCCGCTGGTGGGCATCTGGGTGCGGCTCCTCCTGATCCCTCGCCCCTGGCTCTACGGCGGCATCATGGTGTTCGGCATCGTCGGCGTGTACGGGCTCGGCGCCTCGAGCTCGACCTGGCGTCATGGTCCTGGTGGGCCTCGCCGGCTACGCGATGCGGGTCTACGATTTTCCCATCGCGCCGGCCCTCCTCGGCATGATCCTCGGCCCGATGGCCGAGACCCAGCTGCGCCGGGCCCTGGCCATCGGCCAGGGGTCGCCGTGAACGCTCGTCGAGTCGCCGCTCTCGGCGACGCTCCTCGTCCTGGCCGCCGGCGTGCTCCTCCTCCCCACCCTGCTCCGGCGCCTCGCCCGGCCTGAGGAACGTCTCGATGTCCACCGTGGCCTACTTCTCGATGGAGTTCGCGCTCCACGAAGAGTTTCCCTCCTACTCGGGCGGGCTGGGCGTCCTCGCCGGCGACTTCCTGAAGGGAGCTCACGACCTGGGGCTCCCCGTGGTCGGCGTCGGGCTCAGATGGGCCGAGGGCTACACGACCCAGCGCCTGGACGCGGCAGGCGAGCCCGTGGACGAGTGGCACGAGCACCGCCCGGACTTCCTGGACGATACCGGCGTCCGCGTCACGGTCCGCGTCGCCGGCCGCGCGCGTCGAGTGCCGCGTGTGGCGCGTGGGCCGCTACGCGATTGTGCCCCTCTACCTCCTCGAGCCCACCGACCCCAGGGACCAGTGGATCACGCGGCGGCTCTACGATCCGCGGCCCGATTGCCGGATCGCCCAGGAGATGCTCCTCGGCATCGGGGGCGCGCGCGCTGAGGCTCCTCCACCCCGACGTGCGCACGTACCACTTCAACGAAGGCCATGCCGTCTTCGCCGGCGTGGAGCTCATCGCGCGAGCGCCATGGAGGACGGGGCCGAGCTTCGAGGCCGCGTGGCGCGCGGCGCGGGCCCGCGTGGTCTTCACCACGCACACCCCGGTCCCGGCCGGCAACGAGATTCACTCGCTGGGCGATCTCCTGCGCCTCGGGGCGGGCTGCGAGCTGGTCGCGGCCGAGCTCGCGTCAGCTGGGCGGAGACCCGTTCAACATGACGGCCGCCGGGCTCCGGCTGGCGCGGCGGGCGAACGCGGTGTCCGAGCTCCACGGCCGCACCGCCCGCGCCATGTGGGCCGATGTGCCGGACGCGGCGCCGATCGTGGCCATCACGAACGGCGTGCACGTGCCCACCTGGCAGGACCCGCGCGTGGCCTCCGCGCTCGGGAGCGACACGGCACTGGAGGACCTGCGCCGCGAGCTCAAGGCGACCTGCTGGCCGCCATCGAGCGGCGCACCGGCGTGCGGCTCGCCCTCGACGTGCCGATCGTGGCCGTGGCGCGGCGCGCGGCGACCTACAAGCGCCCTGATCTGGTGCTCCGCGACGTCGAGCGGATCGGGCGCCTCCTGAAGGGCCGGCAGATCCAGCTCGTCTTCGCCGGCAAGGCGCACCCCGCCGATCGCGCGGGCAAGGCCATGGTGACGCGGATCGTCCGGACGATCCGCCAGTGGCCGGACGCCACGGTGTTCCTGGAGAACTACGACATGGGCCTCGCCCGGCTCCTGACGCGCGGAGCCGACGTCTGGCTCAACACGCCGCGCCCGCCGCTCGAGGCGAGCGGCACGTCGGGGATGAAGGCCGCGCTCAACGGCGTGCTCCACTGCTCCACCCTCGACGGCTGGTGGCCCGAGGGATGCGAGCACGGCGTGACGGGGTGGGCGATCGGCGACGGGGTCGGACGGCGAAGGCTCCGAGGACCTCGACGCGCGCGATCACGCCTCGCTCCTCCGGATCGTCGAGAACGAGATGCTGCCCGCCTACGCGGACCGGCCCCGATGGCTCGCCATGATGCGGGCCTCCATCCGCATGGCCGCCGAGCGCTTCTCCGCCGAGCGCATGGTCCGCGACTACTTCGCCCGGCTCTACTCGGACGCCTGACCCCGCCCCACGCCCCGCCCTGACCCGATGGCGACGCATGACCTGGACCGCCGCTTCGCGAGGCCTTCCGGTTCGACGCCGCCGACCTCGCCGCGAACCGAGGCGGGCCGGCTGTCCCCGCGCCAGGACGCGCTCCTCCGGGCCGGGGCGGCGCGGCGATGCAGCTGTCGCTCGCCGTGTTCGCGGTGGTGATGGTCGGCAGCGTGGGCCTCGTGGCCTTCTTCAACCGGCGCTCGGGGATGTCTGAGAACAAGAGCGGCATCGCGGTGGCGGCGGTCGTCGCCCTGGTGGTGATCGTCGTGGGCTACATCCAGAGCCGCCGCCATCTCTCGGCGGCCGGCTCCCGGAAGCTCAGCGCGGCCCAGGGACCGGCCGAGATCCTCTCGGACACCTCCGACGACTGCCGGGTCCGGTTCGGCCAGACGTCGCTGCGGTTCCCGGGGCGGAAGCCCTCGAAGCGTTCGTCCGGGGAGCGAGTACCGCGTCTACTACGTGGCGGGACCCGTGGCGCTCGTCCTCTCCGCGGAATCCTCGCCCACGCGATGTCTCGCCGGGATCCCGCCGCGGACGCCGACGCGGAGGAGCACGCAGGCGGCGAGCGCCCAGATCGGCATCGTCAGGCGCGGTTACGTCATCGTCGTCCTGATCGGGCTCCTGGCTCTCGGCCTGCCAGTGGCCGGCGTCCTGGCGCGCGACCTGCCGCCCCGTCTCCAGCTGCTCGCATGGATCGGACTCCTGGGGGTCGCGAGCGGGTTCGTCTGGCTCGCCCTCGCCATGGCTCAGGCCAGGTCCGCGCGGGCGCTCCTGAGTCCGGGGCGCCGCGGCCGGCAGATCACGGGCGCGCCTCCCGCCAGCGCGCCCATGCCTCGACCGGGTGCCAGGCGCAGCAGTCGGTGTACCGGACCCGGAACGCGCGTCCGGAGGTCGCACCCCGATGAAGCGGACGCCGGGCAGCACCTCGACCGGCTCCAGCGGCAGCGGAGGATCAGTGACGAGGCCTGCGCCCACCGGAACTTCAGAGTCACCCGGTCGGCCGCGTCCTCGAGCCGCACGTCCAGGCGGTCGTAGTCGAAGTCGACCATCCCCGGGCACCGATGAGGTACGTGGGAGGGATGTCGACGTCGTAGACGCGGAAGGCGCTCAGGACCTCGCGGAGGCGAAGGACAGCCACCTCGTCCAGCCGCTCCTGCATGGGCGGGTCGTCGTCTCGGATGACCACGTGGCGAATGTTGAAGGCTTCGAGGGCGCCGGGAGATCGGGCCCCTCGAGAAGCTCGAAGCGCGTCGAGGTCGACGCACTTCACGTTCACCGGGAGCCCGACCAGCGGTCGCCCCGTGAGCGGCTGGAGATACGCCTTGCAGCCGTCCCTCGAGCGGCCCGGCCTCGGCAGGTCGCCCACGATCAGGATTCGCGCGGAGGGCGCCGTCGACGCGCGGATCCAGTTGACCAGCTGCCGGGTCGGGTCCGACTGGAAGTCGATCCTGGCGAGGCCGTGCGGCGGATCTGCCCAGCCGTACTGGCGCCAGACCCCGTCCATGTGGAGCCACAGGACGCCCACGAGCCCCAGGCCCGCGAAGCACCGTGCACGGTCCGCGACGGGCCGCGGGCGAGCGACCGCAGCACAGGCGGGCCCCGACCCACGCTGCCGGGGGATCAACCGCCAGACCGAACGCCACGAAGAATCGGTCGAGCTCGAGGAGCGGGAACAGCGGGTCCAGCAGAGTGGCCGTCCCAGGAGCGAGAGGACGAGCCCCACATACACCCAGCGCAGCGGGCTGGGGAGCAGGAAAGTGCCGACGACGCCCAGCACCAAGGCGACCGGATTCCGGATCCGGTCACGATCGGCTGCAGGGATTCTCGACGAACTGCCGCCAGGTGAGCGGGTCCGACTCCCTCGGCGTCGTGTACAGGATCTGCGGCGCTCCCTGGCAGCCCGAGTAACCAGTGGGAGTGGATCAGAACCACGCCGGCGGCCAGGCCGCGGCGCGCAGCAGGTCGCGCCGGCGCAGGCGGCGCCAGCAGATCGCCGCGCCGATCGAGGAGGCCCGGGCCGACGATCGAGGCGAACCCCGCCCAGAAGGTCCCGAGCGTCAACGCGACACCCAGCGCGACCACCAGGATCCGCCGCGGGTCGTGGCGCACGAACACGCGCCACGCAAGCGCGATCACCAGCGGCGCGATCGACGCCGACACGATCGCCGGCAGCGTGCCGTGCGCCATCAGCCACCAGAAGTAGACGTCGCCCGGGGCCAGGGCCAGGAGCCCGGCGAGCAGCGCCGCGAGCCGGGATCCGCCGAGGAGCCGCACCGTCCAGAAGAGGCTCCAGGGAACGACGACCGCGCCCACCAGTAGCGGGCAGGGCCGCGTAGACGTCAGGCAGTCGCCAGACCGCGAGGAGGCCAGAAGAGCCAGGATGCCCGTCGCCCCCGAGATGGCCCAGCAGGAATCCGTGGTGCCCGCGTTCCACCAGGGGTCGTAACCGCGGATCCGGGGCAACGTGTGCAAGAGCGCGTGGTACCGGTACAGGAAGGAGCTGTGATCCCCGGGCATTGGGAGCCGGCCGTCGACGAACGCCAGAAACCGGATGGAGAGCGCGGCTTGCACGACGAGCAGTGCCAGCGCGGGCCAGGCGCGCCGGATCCGATCCGGCCAGCCGCCACCGGCCTGCGCCGGTCACTCCTGCGCCCTGCTCCGGAGAAGCGAGCGGATCCCGATCGCCAGCCCCCGGCCGCGACGACGCCGAGGAGGACGCGCGACGGCTCGCGTCGTGCTCGCTCCAGATCAGGAGCGGGATGCCGGTCAGCATCAGGAACAGGAGGCCGAATGCGGCCACGTGCGCCCGATCCATACTGGATCCCGGCCGAGCCTGACGACCCGGTCGCGGAAGCCCGTCAGGACGACGGCCAGGATGGCCAGCGAGAGACACGCGAGGCCCAGGATGGCGATCCGGCGACCCACCAGCGCGACGCTCCGGAGCCGGATCTCCTCGAGCGTGGCGCGCGGCCGGCAGCAGATGGTCGGTCCGGGATGGTGACCGCGCGGGACAGCCATGGAGGGATCCACCGCACGCGGAGCCGGGCCGAGCCGGCCTCGTGCCGAGACAGGATCTGGACGAAATGGTATCCGGTCTCCAAGTAGACGCGCGCCCGCCGGAACCCGGTCGCCGCATCCGTCACGCCCGGGGGCTTCAGACCGCCGGGCGCGCCCCGGCCGACCTCGGCTCGACCGTCGATCTCGATCATCGCGTCGGCATCCGCGTCCACGGCGACGTGGTACGTGCCCTCGGCCGGGATGGTGGAGCCACCCCGACATCGCCGCGAAGAACGGCTCGCGGCCCCAGATGCCTCCGATTCCGGGCCGGGGTCAGGACGCCGCGCCGGCTGCGGATCGGTCGGCGCGCCCGGAACACGCCACTGCCCGCCCGTCTGAACGGCGAGACCGGCCCGCGACCGGGCCAGAGCCGTCGGCAGCGCAACCAAAAGGGCCAGAGCCCCCATGACCCCGGCCAGGGCAATCCAGCGTGCCCTGCCGGTCATCCGGATCGCGGCCGGAGAGCTACCGAGCCCGCGGGATCGCCTGGCGGGCACGAAGAGCAGGGCGAGCGCGGCGACGCACAGTCCGGCATACGGCAGGTCCCGATGGAGCGTCTGCGCCCGCCGGGGAACGAGCTCCGGCCAGACGTGCACGCCGAGGGCCGCGAGCAACAGGAGGACCAGGAACCAGGTCCAGAACTCGGTGCGGGGCCCCGTCGGCGAACCGACCCGCGCAGCGACGGGTCTCATCGCGTCGCGGATCACTGGTGCCCTCATGCGGATGACCCTCCTGCCGAGAGGGTCGCGATCGCTCACGCCACGCGCGACGCCCGTGAATGCGAACGTGATGTCGGGCACGTGGGGACGGACGGTCACGTCGACGAAGCCCGCATCCGCCATCGCGCGCGTGATGTCCTCGACGGTGTGGGGGTGCGTCGAGGCGGAGATGGCCAGGTTCGCGAAGTACCAGAGCGCGGCGTTCCGCGGCCCCGGGCGGTCTCCGTGGAGCGCGAAGTCGTGAATGATGAGCTGCCCACCCGACGGCGAGGTAGGCGCGGGCCCGGGCGAGGAGGTCGCGGAGGGTCGCCGGGCCGTACGAGCTCACCACGTACGAGAGGAGAATCAGGTCCGCCCCTTCGGGCCAGGGGTCCGGTGACGGCATCGCCCGGCACGCAGCGGATCCGGTCCGCGAGGCCGGACTCCTCGACGATCTTGCGGGCTCACGGCGACGACCGACGGATGGTCGACGAGCGAGGCCCGACAGGCCCGTGCCGCCGCGCGATCTCGATCGAGAAGGCCCCCGAGCCTCCCCGAGATCGAGCAGGCAGCGTGAACTCCGACGAGGTCGTGGCTTCGCGCGAGAAGGTACGCGGGACCGGACGAGCCCGCGTGCTGGCCCCGGATGAACTCCTCGGTCCGCGCGGGGTCGTCGAGGAAGCCGGCGTAGGTCACGCCGGCGGCGCGCTCCTGATCACCTTCGGCGGCCGCCGGGACCTGGGCGTAGCAGGGTGGCCGCGATCTGACGCAGGTAGTAGTCGCCCATGTAACCGCGGGCGTGGCGGACGCAGGTAGCGGCTCGCGGCCGCGCCGTTCCGGTAGCGGTCGCCGTCCCGCTCGAGGAGCTCCGTCGCCGCGCACGCCTCCAGGAGCACCAGGATCGGCCGCGGCTCGAGCGCCGAGCCGATGAGCGAGCTCCGCGGACAGACGCCGGGCCGCCGCGAGCTCGGTGAACAGCCCGATCTCGAGGGCGGCGAACAGCGCCTGCGAGCCCATGAAGCCGTACGCGACGGACGAGACCTGCGGTGACGGCGTCGTCTCGCCTGCGGCGGCGGCCGGACTGTCCGCGCGGATCGTCGGGCTGCGTCTCCACGCCCGGAAGCCTAGGCGGGGGGCTTCGAGGCGTCAACCATTGGAGGCGCGTCGTCAGCGTCCGCGCGCCATCTCGGCCCAGCACGCCTGGAGGCGCGCCAGTGGCTTCGGACGGCAGCGGTCCCTTCCCCACGCGCGGCCGCCGGCGCCCTCGAGGTGCTCGAGGCTCGAGTAGCCGAGGAGCACCGTCGACACGGCGTCCGAGCTCAGCGGGAAGCGGAGCGCCGCCTCTGACCAGGCTGGCCGCGTGCCCGTCCGTCACCGAGGGCCCGGAGCGCCTGAGCCCGGCCGACGTCGGCGGCGTAGTCGGGGCCCGAGGCGATGGGATCGACTTCCGGAACGGCGACCGGGTGCCGCGGAGCTCGCCCGACAGCGCCCCGCCGGCGAGCACGCGGATCACGCACCACCCCCATCCGCCCCGCGCGGGTCCGGGCGAGCAGCCGGTCGAAGTCCTGCGCCGGAAAGCCCGGCGGCACGGCGAAGCCGGCAGTCGGATTCAGAGAGGTTGAAGCGCACCTGCGCCGAGTCGACCGCGCCCGACCCAAGGACCCGGTGAACCGCCGGCGTGTCGCCGATGGCCGTCATCCCGACGAAGCCGATCTTGCCTGCCCGACGCAAGGTCTCGAACGCCGGCAGGATGCGCTCCAGGACCTCGTCCGCGCCGGGCTGGCCGTCGGCGCGCGCGGCGCGCACCGGATCGTGGAGCTGCAGCAGGTCGACTCTGTCCCGCCGCAGACGCCGGAGGCTCGGTGTCGAGGAGCGCGTCACCGTCGCCGCCGGGGTCCGAGAGCCCTGCCGGGGCCCAGGCGCACCTTCGTCGCCACGAGGCACTGCGCCTTGAGGGCTTGGAGGGCCTCGCCCAGATGCTCCTCCGACACGCCGTCCCCGTAGAGCGGCGCGGTGTCGAAGAAGTTCACGCCGCAGGTCGAGGGCCCGGGCCACCGCCCGCCCCCGCTCGGCGCGGGTGCCCCGGATCATCAGTCCTCCGACGTTGCCGCAGCCGAATCCCAGGGCCGACACGCGGAGGTTGGTCCGGCCCAGCACGCGATACTCCATCGAGCTCTCTCCTGTCTGTCTCGAGGTGAAAGCGGGTGCGCGACACTCATCTCCGACGCGATCAGCTTCTCCAGGCGCTCGAGCTGATCGCCCGTCCCCAGCGCCAGCATGCCGGTCCCCGGCCGCGAGCGTGAGGTCGGCGGCGGATTGGGGATCGGCGCGCCCTCGCGGAGCACCGCCAGCACGGAGGCGCCCGTCGCCTGCCGCACCGAGAGTGCCTCGAGCGTGCGGCCAGCATCGCCGCTGCTCGCTGGCGGCAGCGCGACGTCCTCGATCGCCAGCGCCTCGTGGCCGCGCTTGAGCGCCGGTCTCGAAGAAGTCGACGACGGCCGGGCTCAGGATCAGGTGCGGCCAGGCGGTGTCCGCCGATGGCGTACGGGCTGATGGCGCGGTCGGCCCCGGCCCGGAGGAGCTTGGGGACGCTGGTCTCGTCGGCGGCGCGCGCGACGATCCGGAGCGACGGGTTGAGCACCCGCGCCGACAGCACGATGTACATGTTGGTGGCGTCGTTGGCCGTGGTGGCGATGAGGCCGCGGGCCCGGCGGATCACCGGCCGCGCTCGAGCACGGCGTCCTCCGTGGCGTCGCCCGCCAGGTGGACGTAGCCCCGGTCCTCGGCGAAGCGCGCCGCCGCCGGGCCCGGGTCGAGCGCCACGAACGGCGTGCCCGCCTCGGCCAGCTCCGTCGCCGCCTGCCGCCCGACCCGTCCCAGTCCCGCCACGATCACGTGCCCCGTCGAGCTCCGCGATGCGCCGCTCCATCCTGCGCCTCCCTCGGGCGCCGGTCACGCCGGTCGCGACCAGGTGGTCCAGCACGACACTGAACGTGTAGAAGAAGGCCCCGATCCCCGCCAGCGCGATCACGCATCGTGAAGACCCGGCCCGGCCCAGTCGAGCGGCTTCACCTCGCCGTACCCGATGGTCGTGATCGTGGTGAAGGTCATGAACAAGGCGTCGAGCCAGGTGCCGCCGACGGCCGACCAGAGCCAGCGGTAGCCGAGCGTGCCCGACGGCCACGACGCCGACGAGCAGCGAGAGCGGCAGCACGAGGCGCGCCTTCGAGGGATCCCGGGCTCGGAGTCTCCGCCATGAGTCTCTGGGCGCCTCCGGCGCGATTATACTGGCCGAGGCGCCTGCCCGACGGGAGGGCCGTCGGCGTCATCGCCTCGGTGTTCACACACGCCTCCGGAGGTTCGGTCATGATCGACGGCTGCTCGGGCGGCGAGCGACGCCCTCTTCGACGTCCAGAAGGTGGCGGACGGCGTCCACGTCGCCGTCGCGGCGCGCGGCGTACAAGGTCAACTGCAACACCGCGCTCATCGAGACGGACGACGGCGTCCTCGGTCGTCGACTCGCACTCGAAGCCGTCCGCCGCGCGCGTCGATCGTCGAGCGGCTCCGGGCGATCACGCCGAAGCCCGTCCGCTACGTGGTCAACACGCATTTCCACTGGGACCACTGGCACGGCAACGAGGCCTACCCCGCCGCCTACGGCCACGTCGAGGTGATCACGAACGACATCACCCGCGAGGCCATGCGTCCGGAAGGGCCTCAAGCGCATCCAGGACCACGTGCGCCAGATGCCGGCCGAGATCGACGGGCTGCGCGCGCAGCTCGCCGCCGCGCACCAGCGCCGACCAGCGCGCCGAGCTCGGCTCGAGCCTCCGCCAGGCGGAGCAGTACTTCGCCGAGGTCCGCGCGCTCGGCCCGCCCTCCCGACCATCGCCTTCGAGCGCAGACGATGCGGATCTTCCAGCGCGACCGCGAGATCCATCTCCTCTACCTCGGGCGCGCCCACACCGAGGGCGACGTGTTCGTCTATCTCCCGAAGGAGAAGGTCGTGGTGACCGGGGACGCGGTGATCGGCTGGACCCCGTTCATGGGCGACGGCTATCCGCAGGACTGGCCGGAGACGCTCCGCCGGCTCGAGCCAGCTCGACTTCGACCGCATGATCCTCGGCCACGGCCAGGTCGCGGGGCGCGACTGGCTCCGCACGTTCCGGAGCTACGTCGAGGACCTGGTGGAGGCGGTGCGGCGCGAGGTCTGGGCCGGGGCCGACGCTCGAGGAGACGAAGGAGCGCGTGCGCGACGCGCTGGCGCCGAAGTACGAGGCGGCCCTCACGCGCGGAGGGCGGCACCTACCGGCCGTGGCGGACGCTCGTCCTCGCCAACATCGAGCGCGCCTACCAGATGGTCAGCTGACGGATCGCGGAGCGGAGCGCGGCGGACTGCGGGCTAACCGGACCGCTGGGGCGGCGACCGCGAACTGGAAGATCACGTTCGCGGCGAGGATGCTCGACTGCGCGCCGGCTGTCCGTCATCGGGTTGCAGCTCGTTCAGCGCGAAGCCGCGCACGGAGGGCGCCAGCGCGACGACCAGGTCGAGAGTCCCGGCTGGTGAGCCCGCCCGGCTCGTGCCAGCCGACGCCGGGCGCGTGGGCGGGGTCGAGGACGTCGAGGTCCACGCTGAGGAACACGTGGTCCGCGCCCGCGACCACCTCCCGGATCCGCGCGAGGGTCCAGTCGAAGCCGCGCCGCGCCACCAAGCGTCGCCGGCAGCTCGGTGAGCCCGACCTCGTCGATGAAGCGCTTCGAGCCGGGAGTTGAAGCTCCGCGTCCCCACCTGCACCGAGTGCCGCGCGCTGACGCGCGGGAGCTCGAGCGCCCGGCGCATGCCGCTCGACTGGCTGAAGCGTCCCTGGGCGGGCGATTCGTCGAGGAGGTCCAGGTGGGCGTCGAGATGCACGATGCCGAGGCGTGCCGGTCACCGCGTCGTGGACGCCCGCCACGGCCGGGAACAGGATCGAGTCGTCCCCGCCGACCACCGCGAGGACCGGCCCGGCGGCGGCCACCTCGGACGCGTCTTCGCCCGCACCGCCGCGAGGGTCGCCGACGATGTCGTGGGGCACGACGGCCGCGTCACCGGCGTCGACGAGCTGCTCCGGCCGCCAGGGCACGACGCGGTCCTGGTCGACCCAGTAGATCCGGCCGTCCTGGACGCGCATCCGCATCCAGGCGAGGTGCCGGCGCACCTCGTCCGGCGCGTAGCGAGCGCCCGGCCAGCCGAGGGTCGCGGCGCCTGTCGTACGGCGCGCCGACGAGCGTGACACCGATCGGCATCGGCCGCATCCGTCTACCGAGGACACGCAGCCGATGGCCGCCAGCGTCGCGACGGCGCCGATCCCTGCCGTCGCGTGAGCCGCTCCCTCAGCAGCAGGCACGCCAGCGCCACGGTCGACGCGGGATAGAGCGAGGACAGCACCCCGGCGACGTCCAGCCGGCCCGCCTGGGCGGCCAGCACGAAGAAGGCGTTGCCCCCGGTGTCCAGCAGGCCCGCCAGGCGCGGTGAGCGCCGAGCGCCGAGCGCCCGGAGCAGCCGGAGCGTCCCCGTCACGAGCGCCGATCGCCGACCAGCACGGCCATCGACGTCCGCGCGCGCCGTCGTGAGCGGCCAGAGGATCGCCGCCCCGCCGGCGCGGTGGATGAACACGAGGAACAGGCCGAAGCTCAGCTCCGGCCAGGAACGGCAGCACGAGCTCGCGCGGACGGCCGCCCGGCCGACGCCGCCGGCCGCCGTCAGGAGCCACACGCCCGACCAGGGCCAGCGCGAACCCGCGAGCCGGAGCGGTCCCGGCGGCCCGTCGAGGATCTGCATCCCCACCAGCACCGGCACGACGGCGCCCACGACGCCCGAGACCGGCGCCGGCGATCCCCATGCGCCCGGACGCGAGCGCCGAATAGAGGGCGAGGAGTCCGAGGGCGCCGTTCGCGCCCGCGAGCGCGGCCCACCCGAGCTGGCCGACCGACGGCGACGGCCTCGCCCGTCACGAGGGCGAGCACGACGAGCAGCGCGATGCCGACGCCCTGCGGACGCGATCACACACGCCGGCGGCGGGCGCCCGCCGGCTGGCGAGACCGCCGCTGAAGTCCCCGGCGCCCCAGCTCGCCGCCGACGCGAGGCCGAAGCGCCACCGACCCGCGAGGCGGAGGATCCGTCGCCCGCCACCGGCGGCCGCGCTCGGCTCTAGTGGATCGAGAAGTCCTCGGCCTTCTCCGTGATGAACTCGAGGAGCGCCGGCACCCCGTCCTCCGTCTTCTTGATCGCGCGCCGGATGGCGGGAACGATCTCGGCGGGCTCGGTCACGCGCTCGCCGTATCCCCGAACGCCTTCGCCATGTCGGCGTAGTGTCCGGAGATGTCCGTGCTCCGGTACTTCTCGGTCGCCGCCTTCATGATCTTCAGCTCGATCGCCATCGAGAAGTTGTTGAGCAGGATCGACAGGATGGGGATCCGCTCGCGCACCGCCGTCTCGAAGTCCATGCCGGTGAAGCCGATGGCGGCGTCGCCCCACAGGTTGACGCACAGCTCGATCGGGATGAGCCAGCTTCGCCCCATCGCGAGGCCGAGGCCGTAGCCGAGCTGCGTCGTCTTCCCCCAGCCGATGTAGGACAGCGGCGTCGTGCACTCCCAGAAGGGCGAGAGCTGGTCGCGCGGGCTGCCCGCGTCGTGCGTGATGATCGTCCGGGACACGTCCACGGTGTGCGAGCAGGTCCCAGATCACCCGGTACGGCGAGAGCGGCTTCGTCGCCTGCGTGAGGCGCGGCATCCACTGGGCGAGCCACGCCGACTTCGTCTCGCGGATGCGCTCCGGTCACCGAGCCCGACCGCCCGCGCGCCTTGCCGTGGAGCCGATCCTTGATCTCCGACGAGCAGGGCGTCCAGGACGAGGCCGGAGTCGCCGATCAGCGCGTGGTCCGCCCGGATGTCCTTCGAGAGATCGGCCGGGATCGAGCGTCGAGTGGATGATCCGCTTCCCCTTGGGCATCTTCACGCCGTAGTTCGTCGTGGAGAAGCTGCAGCCGATGCCGAAGATCACGTCGGCGTCGTCCAGGAACTGGCGCACCGCCTTCGGGACCGACCGCCCGCCGGAGCCCGAGCGAGAGCGCGTGGGTCTCGGGGAACGCGCTCTTCCCCTCGAGGCTCGTCGTGACCGGGCACTCGAGGAGCTCGGCGAGCGCCCGGAGCCCTCCCACGCCTTGGCGTAGTGCACGCCCTGGCCCGCGTAGATGACGGGCCGCTCGGCCGCCACCAGCACCCGGGCAACCTCGCTCACCGCCACCGGATCGGGCGCAACCGCGCGTCCGGAGGGCCGGCACGTAGTCGAGCGGCTCCGGCACCTCCTCGGTCATGAGGTCCATCGGGGATCTCGACCAGCACCGGACGGGGCCGCCCGTTCCGCACCTGCGTGAACGCCCGCCGCATCGCGTCCGGGATCGCGTCGGCCATGATCACCTGCTCGGCCGACTTCGTGACGTGCTGGTAGTTCAGGAAGGCGTTGAAGTTCGGGCGGCACGTTGGTCAGGCGCCGCGGGTAGCCGCCGGGGATCACCACGATCGGGACCGAGTCGCCGTAGGCCTGGGCCACGCCGCCGAACGAGTTCTCGACGCCCGGGCCGTGCTGCATCGCGAACACGCCGATGCGATCGCCGGAGGTGACCCGGCTCACGGCGTCCGCCATGTGGATCCCGGTGCGCTCCTGACGGACGATGATCGTCCGGATGTCCGCCTGGGCGGACGCCTCGATGACGGTGTTGACCGGATAGCCGATCAGGAACTGGACTCCTTCGCGCTTCAGGATCTCGGCGACGGCGGCGGCGCCCTTCATGGATGCCCTCCTCGGGACTGGGGTGACCTCGGCACGCGCGGATGATAGCACGTCGTCCCGAGCGCGACGCGGCGCAACCGGGTCGGCGATGCGCCGATTCGCGGCGCGGAGACGCTGCGCGCGCGCGCGGGCGCACGCGATTCTGCCGAGGCGCGCCGTGCTAGACTGGCTGCTGCCCGGATGCAGCCGGGCCGGCTCGCGCGCCGGACCGACACTAGCGTCAGCGAGGACGACGCATGACTCAGCCGATCCGGATCACTCGCGCGACCCAGAAGAAGCCGAAGCCGCGGGACAACGAGCTGGGGTTCGGCACGCGTCTTCACGGACCACATGTTCGTGGCCGACTTCCAGGAAGAGAAGGGCTGGTACGACCCGCGGATCGAGCCCTACGGCCCGATCCCGCTGGATCCGGCGGCGGCGGTGCTCCACTACGCCCAGGCGATCTTCGACGGGCTCGAAGGCCTTCCGGGGCAAGGACGGCCGCGTCAGGCTCTTCCGGCCCCAGAAGCACGTCGAGCGGATGAAGCATGTCGGCCCGGCGGCTGTGCATCCCCGAGCTCGATCCGGAGCTCGGCCTCCAGTCGCTGGTGGAGCTGGTGCGCCTCGAGCAGGACTGGGTGCCCTCGAGCGTCGGCGACCGCGCTCTACATCCGGCCACGGTCATCGCGAGCGAGGCCTTCCTCGGCGTCCGGCCGGCGAAGCAGTACCTCTACTTCGTCATCCTGTCGCCGCGTCGGCGCGTACTACAAGGAAGGCATGAACCCGGTCAAGATCCGCGTCGAGGACAAGTACGTCCGCGCGCGGCGGAAGGCGGCACGGGCGGCGCCAAGACCGGCGGGAACTACGCGGCGAGCCTGCTGGCCGCCGAGGAGGCCCACGCGTCCGGCTTCACCCAGGTGCTGTGGCTCGGACGGCGCGCAGCGAGAAGTACGTCGACGAAGTGGGCACGATGAACATCATGATGCGGATCGGCGACGAGGTCCTGACGCCGCCGCTCGAGCGACCGAGCACGATCCTGCCCGGCGTGACGCGCGACTCGGTGCTCACCCTCCTCCGCGAGTGGGGCGTCCGGGTGTCCGAGCGCCCGATCGCCATCGACGAGGTGATCCAGGCGGCGCACCGGGGCACGCTCCGCGAGGTGTGGGGGACCGGAACGGCGGCCGTCATCTCCCCGGTGCGGCGAGCTCGCCTACAAGGGCGAGCGCCTCGTCATCGGCAGGCGGGAAGATCGGCGAGCTCACGCAGAAGCTGTACGACGCCATCGTGGACATCCAGTACGCGCGCGTGCCGGACACGCGCGGCTGGACCGGTCGCGATCTGATCTGACCGGCGCCCCGACCTCCGCTCGCAGCGCTCGGATCCGCAGGCGGCGGCGGGCGTGACGCCCAGAGGCCACTGCATGGCATACGAAGGACCCCGGTCCCATCGTCCGCTGATCATCGGGCGGCGGGGCGCCGTCGCCTCGAACCACCCCTCGCCACGCAGGCGGGGCTCCTCGCGCTGCAGGCCGGCGGCAACGCCGTCGACGCGGCGGTGGCGGTCGCCGCGACGCTCTCCGTCGTCGAGCCGTTCATGTCCGGGCTCGGAGGCGACGGCTTCTACCACGTCTACGTCCGGCGGACCGGCAGACTCGGTCGTCGTGCAACGGGACCGGCCCTGCCCCGGCGCGGCGACGGCCGAGCGCTACGCGGCCGGCATCCCCGCGGCGGGGCCCCTGGCCTTCTCGGTCCCGGGCTCCGTCGGAGCGTGGGGCGCGATGCACGCCCGGCTTCGGCCGACGCCCGTGGGCCTCGCTCCTTCGAGGCGGCGATCCACTACGCCGGCGACGGGTTCGGCGCGACGCGCGCCTACCGGCGCTTCGCCGGCGAGCAGGTCGGCGCCCTCCGCGGCGATCCCCGCAGCGCCAAGGTGTTCCTCTGGCGCCGGCCTGCCGCCCGCCGTCGGCGCGCCGATCGTCCAGGCGGACCTCGCCCGGAGCCTCGAGGCGGCTGGCCGAGGCAGGGCCGACGACTTCTACCGCGGCGACCTCGGCGCGGGCCCTGGCCGCCGGGTGCCAGGCGGCGCGGCAGCCTGGTCACGGCCCGACGACCTCGCCGCGTTCCAGCCGGAGACGCAGGCGCCGATCGAGGCTCCGCTACCGCGGCTACGCGGTCCGCGAGCGCCGCCGAACTCCATGGGCTGGGTGCTGCTCCAGGAGCTCGGCATCGTCGAGGCACTTCGATCTCGCGGAGATGGGTCCCCTCTCCGCCGACCTCGTCCACACGCTGGTCGAGGCGAAGAAGCTCGCGTTCGCCGACCGCGAGCGGTGGAGCGGCGACCCGCGGTTCCTCGACACGCCGCTCGGCGAGCTCCTCGTCGCCCTCGCACCTGGCGCGCCGCGCGGCGGAGATCGACCCGAAGCGGGCAGGAACGGCCGGCGTGGCCGCCACCGCTGCCCGGCGACACCACGTACTTCTGCGTGGTGGACGGGGATCGGCAACGCGGTGTCGGGTATCCAGAGCCTCAACAGCGCGTTCGGCTCGGGCGTGACCGCCGGCGACACGGGCATCCTCCTGAACAACCGCATGACCCCCTGGCACCTCGAGCCCGGCCATCCCGAACCGCCTCCAGCCCGGCAAGCGGGTGCGCCACACGATGAACCCGCTCATGGTGTTCAAGGACGGCGAGCTGTGGGCCGTTCTCGGCACGCCCGGCGGCGACTATCAGGTCCAGGTGAACCTGCAGGTCCTACACGGCGATGATCGACTTCGGCTATGACCCTCAGCAGGCGGCGGAGATGCCGCGCTGGTCGAGCACCCAGCCCGGGCCAGGAGCGAACTGGCCCCACGACTGTCCCGACGCGCTCAACCTCGAGGGGACGGTTCCCGGAACGAGGTCCACGCCGACCTCGCCGGCCGGGGTCACCCGGTCGTCCGAGCTCGGCGACCTCGACGGCCCCTGCTCCGTCGAGATCATCCGCCGGGATGCCGCCACGGGGATGCTCCTGGCCGGCTCCGATCCTCGGCGCGACGCGGCTGGGCGCTCGCCTACTGACGGGCCGCGGCGTTCTGGCGGACGGCCCGGAGATCCAACCGTGAAGCTGGTGATCCAGATCCCCAGCCGCAACGAGGAAGCCACCCTGCCCGCGACGCTGGCCGAGCTGCCGACGCGCCTTCCGGGCTTCTGACGTGGTCGAGTGGCTCGTCATCGACGACGGCAGCTCCGACCCGCACCAGCGACGTCGCACGCGCGCACGGCGTCCATCGCGTGGTCCGCTTCACCGAGCGGCGCGGGCTCGCCCGCGCCTTCGAGGCCGGTCTCCGCGAGGCACTGGCGATGGGCGCCGACGTCATCGTCAACACCGACGCCGACAACCAGTACCGAGGCGCCGACGTCGCCACGCTCGTCCAGCCCATCCTCTCCGGGCAGGCCGACATGGTGGTGGGCACGCGGCCCATCGAGGACATCAAGCACTTCTCTCCCCTGAAGAAGCCCTGCAGCGGATCGGGAGCGACGTCGTGCGGCGCCTGTCGAGCACCGACGTTCCGGATGCCACCAGCGGCTTTCGCGCCTTCGACCGCGAGGCCGCGCTCCGGCCGACCGTCCTCACCAACTTCCAGCTACACGATCGAGACCCTCATCCAGGCCAGTGAGAAGAACATCGCGGTCGCGCACGATGCCGGTCCGCACCCAACGCGAAGCCTGCGCGAGTCCCGTCTGTTCACGAGCACGGGGACTTACATCCGGCGGTCGCTCGCCACGATGTTCCGCGTCTACATGCTCTACCAGCCGCTCCGCTTCTTCATCTCCCTCGCGGCGGTGTTCCTGGTCGCCGGGCTCGGGCCTGTTCCTGCGCTTCTTCGTCATCTGGCTCCAGAGCCCGTTCCAGACGGGCCACGTCCAGTCCCTGATCGTGGCCGCCGCGTCCACGATCATCGGCGTGCTCTTCCTGGCGCTCGGCGTGCTGGCGGACCTCACGGCGATGAACCGGCGGCCTCGAGGAGATCGTCGTGAATACCCGGAGCATTCGAGCCGAGCAGAGTCGGAAGGACGGCCGCGCTGAGTGAGGCGGCCGTCGTGGCCGCTCCTGCTCCAGATCGGCGTCTTCGGAACCCTCCTGCAGTCCTGGTTCGCCGCATCCCGGCGACGGACACGCTGGCCGCCATGGACCGGCTCCCGGCCCGGCACCTTCGCCGCGGCACTCTTGCTCGTGCTCGTCTCGTACCTCGGCCGCACCTAGCGCTGGGCGGCGCTGCTGGCGCGCGCGGGCGTCGAGGTCCGACGCGTGACGGTGTACTGCCCGACGCTCGCCGGCGTCGGATACGACCGGCGACCTCGGCGGTGGGCGAGTTCGCGCGCATCCTGCATCTCGACGCGCCGCGCTCCCGCACGCTCTGCCTCCGCGGTGCGGGACCGCATGACGGACGTCCTGCTCCTCGAGGCGCTCTCGGTCGCGCAGCTCGTCCTGGTCCCCGCCTGGCGGGGACCATTGCTGGTGGCGTGCGGGAGTGGTCGCCGCGACCTCGCGCTGCTGCTCGTGCTCGAGCGGAACGGCCCAGTCGATGGCGGGCCGCTGGCTGGCCGTTCGCCGCCGGCCCCATCGCGCGATGGCGCGCCGTCTCGACCGACACGCCCGCCAGCCGCGCGTTCGCGGCCGGTCTGGGGAGGGCGGTCCCTTCTATCTACGCGTTCAACTTCGCGGCCGCGTTCCTGCTCCTGCGAGACCTCGCGCCGGAGGCGTCCCCACGCCTGGTGCTCTCGTTCCTGCGTCATCCCGCTGCTGGGCAACCTGCCGATCGCGTTCAGCGGCCTCGGATTGCGCGAGCACATCAAGCGCCACCCTGATTCGACGGCCATCGGCGCCGGCGGCGGCCACGGGCCCGGCGTTCTCGCTGCTGCTGTTCACCGTGTCGACGCTCCTGCCGGGGCTTTACGGCCTCGCCTTGGCCGCGACGCCGTGGGCGGAGGTCGGGTCCCCGGCGGCGGCCAGACCGTCGGCCGGTCGATGAGCCGCGGCGCCCGGCCGGACTACCGCGTCTTCCCGCGGCCCAGCACCGGCAGACCGTCTCGACCCGGCCGTCGCGGACGCCGTACAGGGTAGTCGTGGAGGAACACGGTCGAATCGCCGTAGCCGGCGACGAACTCCACGCGTTCCCGACCGTCGGAGTGTCAGCCGGCTCGGCGAGCTCGATCGCGGCGTGCTCGGCCGAGACCCGGGAGACCGCGGACGCCGGCCAGCCCGGCAAGGCGCCGGCGACGTCGGATGGACGGACATGCTCTTCCAGCCCCGCGTCGCACACGAGGCGCGTCGGCGTCGGCCGGCTCGCGACCGTGGTGAGAATCGTGAGCGCCTGCTCGTGCGCTACTCCGTAGTCCTCCCGGTAGTGGACGTCCCCGAAGATGCCGCCCCCGCCTGCACCTCCGTGACGCCGGGCACGAAGGCCGAGATCCAGTAGGTCCCAGTTCCCCGCAGCTGACGATCTCGACCGGCAGCCCGGCGGCGCGGCAGGCGTCGGCACTGGCCGTCAGCCGCCCCAGCGCCGCTTCAGATGGACCGGCGCTTCTCCGCCTGATCGGCGATGCTCGCGAGCCGGCCTCCCTCCCATCCCATGAGGCCCGCGAGGCCGAAGCTCCCGCCGCTCCGCGACGCGGCGGCCGAGCGCGCGCCACCGCCGACTCTCCGGGCTCCACACCGGCGCGGTTCATCGCGATGTTCACCTCGACGAGGACGCGGATCGGAGCGCCCGCGCGCCGCCCCGCGTCGGCCAGCGCCTCGACGTGTGCACGGTCGAGTCCACGGCCCCGATGGGATCCGCCCGTTGCCGGAGCTCCGCCAGCCGCGCCATCTTCTCGGCCCCGACCACCTGGTTCGCGATCAGGATGTCCCGAATGCCGGCGGTCGCCATGACGCTCGGCCTCTCAGAGCTTGGCGCAGGTGACGCCGCTGGCGCCAGCGTCGAAGCTTCCGCGCCAGGGCGGGGATCTTGATCCCCTTCGTGTGCGGGCGCCACCGGATGCCCGCCTCGGCTCACGATGACCCGCCGCATCGTCTCGATGTTGCGCTCGAGAGCTTGACGAGGTCGACCAGCAGGCGCCGGCGTGTCGAGCTCCTCTGACCCACCGCCCGATTTCATCTCCGGCTCATCGACGTTCACCCTCCGACAGGCGGCCGGCGCCCTACTTCAGCACGCTGGCGGTCATGCCCGCGGATCGAGACGTTCCGGACAGGAACACGTACACCAGGATGACGGGAAGGGATGGCGATCATCATGCCGGTGGCGATCATGCCGATGTCCTCGAGCTTGTCGCCCAGGAACCGCATGATGCCGAGCGGCAGCGTCCGCTTCTCGTCGTCGGTCACCAGCACCACGGCGTAAGAGGAACTCGTTCCAGAGCTCGATCAGGTTGAGGATGATGGTGGTGGCGATGGCCGGCATCCCGATGGGCACGGTCAGCCGCCAGAACACGCCGAGCTCCGAGCAGCCGTCGATGCTTCGCGGCGTCGAAGTAGTCCTGCGGGATCTGCGCGAAGAAGCCCTCGAGGAGATAGAAGGTCAGCGGCAGCTGGATCGCCATGTAGACGAGGCTGACGCCCAGCCGTGTGTTGAAGAGGCCGTACTCCACCAGCACCTGGAGAGGGAGATGATCGTGAGCTGCGGCGGGAAGATGATGGCGCTGAACAGCGACGAAGTGGATGACCGCGGTTGCCGCGGAACCGGTAGCGGGCCAGGGCGTGAGCGGCCATCGAGCCGATCACCGTCAGCGCGGCGACCGCGCCCAGCACGATCACCGCGCTGTTCCAGAAGTACGTGCCGTAGTGGGACGTCGTCCACACCGACGCGAACTTTCCCCAGTGGGCGGGCGACGGCCAGGCGTAAGGGCGCGGCGCTGATCTCCGAGGTCGTCCGGAGCGACATCACGCGCGACCCAGAGGACCGGCGCCCCCGCCAGCACCGTGTAGAGCGCGACGGCGGTCAGGAGGCCGGTCTTGCGGGCGACCGACATCGAGGCGCATCGCTAGTACTCCAGCCGCTCGCGCTGGCGGAAGAGCCACGAGAGACCGAGCGCGAAGGCCAGCACCACCACGAACCAGAGGGCGGCGATCGTCGAGGGTAGCCCGAGGTCGAAGGTGTTCCACTCGAAGGCGCGCTTGTAGACGTAGTGTGAGACGGTCTCCGTCGACCACAGCGGCCCGCCCGCCGTCATGATCCAGACCAGGTCGAACACCCGCATCTTGCCGATGAACGACAGGATCAGGAGGTTGAGCGAGCGTGCGCCACATCATCGGGATCATGACGAAGACGAGCCGGCGCAGCCAGCCGCAGTTGTCGAGGCGCCGCCGCCTCCAGAACGTCGGTCGGCAGGGCGTACAGAGCCGGCCAGGCACACCACCATGTTGAAGCCCGTCCACTTCCAGACGTGGGTGAACATGACCGCCCACAGCGCGGTCCTCGGGTCGCCCAGCCACGGACTGGGCCAGCCCGGGAGCCCGATCCAGGCGCAGCAGCTCGTTGAGCACGCCCCACTCGTAGTTGTAGACCCACATCCAGATGATGCCCGACGACGCACGTAGGAGAGCAGCACCGGCGTGAACCACACCACGCGGAAGAACCGGCGCGAGCGGGACCTTGGCGTAGAGGCACAGCGCGAGCAGCAGGCCCGATGACGACGTCGGGGAGCGGGGCGACGACCGCCCAGATCATCGTGTTGCCGACCGCCTTCCAGAAGACCGGGTCGGCGCGTCCAGGAGCTCGCGGAAGTTGGCGAGGCCGACGAACTCCTCGACGCCCGCGGCTTGATCGGTGTGGACGCTGTTGTAGAACGTGCGGAGCGCCGGGTAGATGGTGAAGCCGACGGTAGAGGACGAGGCGCGGGCGCCAGGAACAGGAGGATGATGCCGCCAGCGGCTGGCGCGGCCGCTCGCCGGTGGGCCCGGCCGGTCGCGACGCGCGAGGCGCCGGCGCAGATCGGCCGAGCGCGAGATGGCCATCAGGGGCGTCGGTCTCGCGGGGATCTTCCGCGAGGCTCGGACGGGGGGCGAGCGGGCCCCGGCCCGGCCCCGTGGCGAACTCGCGAGCAGACCGCGCCTAGCCCGTGTAGCAGCCCTGGTTCAGCATGTCGACGGCGGCGTCGACGGTGAGCAGACCGCCCGGGAAGGCGTTGTTCAGCACCTGGGTGAAGGCGTCCTTGCACTTCCCCTGGATGTGGTCGCGCGGGATGCCCACGAAATACTGGGCGTCCTTGTTGCGGTCGAGCAGCTCGCGGAAGTACTCCGCGTACTTGCCGCCCACCTTGCTGGGATCGCTCTTGATCGCGGTCTGGAGCAGGATCAGTCTCGAGCCAGAGCGTCCCCATCTCCGGCGTCGCCATCTCGTTCAGCATCCCGGCCGCCAGCTTCTGGTTCTTGGAGGCCGCGTTCAGGATGAAGCTGGCGCCGATGGTCAGGCTCTTGCACTGGTTGCAGGCGCCCGCGGTCCATCGCCGGGAACGCCATCACGCCCAGCGGGAAGCCCTCCGGCTGGCCGCCCTTGTCCGGCGGCACGAACGCGCGCGCCCGGTATAGAAGCTCCCCATCGGGAACATCGAGCGAGCCGGGCTTCGTGTGGAAGTAGTAGTGGGACTCGCCGAGCTTCGAGGGTGGCGAAGCTCTTCGGATAGGCGCCGGCGTCGACGAGACCGCTCGACGAAGGTCAGGGACTCCACGACGCGCGGGTCCTTGTAGGAGAGCTTGCCGGTGAGGAGCTTGCCGTAGTCGTCGCGTCCCGAGCCTCCGGAGGAGCGCCTCCTCCGACATGTAGACGCCGGGGTACGGCCGGTCGCCCACGCCCTGCGAGATCGGGCGTGATCCCGGCGGCGTTGGCCTTCTTGACGATGTCGAGGAACTGGGCCTGGCCGACCTGCCCGTTCGGCGGCAGCGTCACGCCGATCTTCTTCATGAGCTCCTTGTTGTAGTAGAGCTCGATCGTGTAGGCCTCTTGCGGCAGCCCGTAGGTCTTCCCGTCGTGGGTCCACACCGCCCGCGCCCAGTCGTAGATGTTGCTCCAGTTGACCAGGTCGTCGAGCGGCGTGGCGAACCCGTTGGTGATGTACTCCGTCTGGTCCGGCTCGGCGTAGAAGATGTCGGGGCCCTGGCCGGCCGCGCAGCGCCGTCCGCAGGGCCGCGTTGAGCGCCGGCTTGTCGTACCAGGTGATCTTGACCTTCACGTCCGGGTTCTTCGCCTCGAAGTTCCTGGCGGCCTTCTCGCGCCAGGCGACCTTGGCGGGCTCGTCGGCCTCGTGGCTCCAGATCGGTGATCGTGGTCTCAGCCGCCGCCGGCAGCGGCGACGGCCACGCCAGCACCGCCGCCACGGCTCCGCGGGCGAGCCATCCTCGAGCCAGGACTCTGCTACGCCGACATCCTTCGCCTCCTCCGGTCATGGGTTCCGCGTTGCGCCGCAGCGTCGGAGAACGGCCACCCTGGCCGGCCGCGGCTCGAACCGTCCGCCGCGGCCCCTTCGAGCGCCGGCCATGTGAAGCTCCCTCGCGGCTGTGGTGGGACTGCGATCGCCGGACCGACGCTACGCTGGCTCCCCGCAAAGGCATCGGTAGATTCCCCGACAGACGCCCCGATGGCCCGACCCCGAGCGGGATCCGACGCCGGCCCTCCTTGACTTGCCAGGAGGCCCCTGCCGAGAATCGGCCGACGACGCAACGAAGGACAGCCCCCACCGGCTCTTCCGCTTCGGAGATGGAGATGGCAACCGCACGCGCTCTCGATCCACGCCGCTTCGCGTCGCGCGCTCGCCGGCGCAGGCATGATCAGCTGGTACCACCTCACCGCATGGCGGGAACGTGGGCCCGCGCGCCGGGTCGTCGCGGTGGCGGATCGGACCCGGCCCGCGCACGAGCGCGCGCAGACGAGTTCGGCATCCCGAGCGTCTACGCGGACGCCGACTCGATGCTCGGGAAGGAAGAGCGTCGACGCGCTCGACGTCGCGTCGCCTCGCGAGACCCACGCCGCCTGGGTGGAAGCGGCCGCCGCCGCGGGGGCGTGGACGTCCTCTGCCAGAAGCCGCTCACGCCGACGCTGGCGGAGGCCGAGGCGCTCGTGGCCGGGTGGGCACTCGCGTCGCGCCTCATGATCCACGAGAACTGGCGATTCCGGCCCTGGTATCGCGAGCTCCACCGGTGGATCGCCGGCGGGATGCTGGGCGAGATAGATCTCGCCCGGCTCGCGATCGATCTCCTCGGGCTTCCTGCCCGACGAGGAGGGGCCGGCGACCGGCGCTCCTGCGCCAGCCGTTCATGGCACACGGGAGCCCCGCCTGATGATCGCGGAGGTGCTGATCCACCACCTCGACACGATGCGGTTCCTCTGCGGCGCCCCTGCGCGTCGTGGGCGCCCGCGCGAGCCGCACGCCTCGCAGACGTGACGGGCGAGACCTTCTGCCGCGATCTTCCTCGAGACGGCCGAGGGCGCGCCCGCGACGGTCATCGGCACGATGGCGCGCGCCCGGCTACCCGCCCCGCCCGCCCGACCGGCTGGAGCTGGTCGGGCGGCGAGCGAGCGCGCGGTGCTGGCGGACAACGAGCTGCGGCTCCTCGGGCCCGTCCCCGCGGACCGAGCGCTACGACCCGGACGCGGGGGTACCAGGCGAGCTTCGACGGCGTGATCGCCCATTTCGTCGACCTGCCTCGAGACCGGCGCGCCGCTTCGAGACGGGGCCCGCCGACAACCTGGAGACGCTACGGCTCGTCGAGCACGCCTACTGGGCGGCGGGGCTCCACGCCGCTGCCGGCGGTCGGGAGCTGAGCCGCGATGCGGGGCGAGTCACCTCCGGGGCCGCATGGCGTAGAATCCGAAGGCACAGGCGGCTACAGCACAGCGCGGCACAACCTCGGAAGGAGCCGATCATGGCCAGTGTTTCCCAGCTCGGATACGTGGGCGTCGGAACCAGCGACACGAAGGCGTGGCAGAACTTCGGCCACGAACATCCTCGGCATGGAGGTCGTTCCCGGCGACGACCGCGCCACGTCCTATCTCCGGATGGACGAGTACCATCACCGATTCGAGCTGCGCTCGGGCGGACCGCGACGATATCGAGTTCGCCGGCTGGGAGGTCGCCGACCGCGCGACTCTCGACCGGGTGGCCCAACAACTCGAGGACGGCGGCGTCAAAGTGACCGCGGGCACCCGTGACGAGGCCGACGGGCGACGGGTCATCGACCTCATCAAGTGCGCGGACCCGAACGGCATCCCGACCGAGGTCTTCTGCGGCCGGCCGGTCAGCCCGCGGCTGTTCCAGTCCACCCCGCGCCATGACGGGCTTCAAGACCCGGCGACATGGGGCTGGGCCAGCATCATCTACGCGCGCAACCGGGAGGAGACGATCCGCTTCTATCGCGATCTCCTCGGCTTCGCGTCTCCGACTTCACCGAGGTGCGCACGCCGGGCGGCGTGGCTCGCCTGGCGTTCCTCCACTGCAATCCTCGACACCACTCGATCGCCATCCTGGAGACGCCCGGCGCGCCAAGCGGATCAACCACATCAGTGCTCGAGTGCAACTCCCTCGACGACGTCGGCTCCGGCCGTGACCTCTGCAATGCGCCACGGCGTGCCCATCGCCATCGATCTGGGCCGCCACATGAACGACCACATGGTGTCCTTCTACATGGCCAATCCGTCCGGCTTCGCCCTCGAGTACGGCTGGGGCGCCACGCATGATCGACGAGGCGACCTGGCAGGTGGAGCACTACGACACAGCGGACAGCCTCTGGGGGCATCCGGAGCTCCGCAACCTCATCAGCGGAGGAGCGCCGGGCCAGAAGTAGCGCCCCGGCGTGACCGGGGCCGCCCGGGAGCTGGCTCCGGCAGCCCCGGGAAGCGTCGGGGGGGATGCCCTCCGCCTACGCCGCGGCGGATCCGGGACCTCGCGGCGCGCGTGGCGCGACGATGAAGTCCGCGAAGCGCGCGGTCGGGTCGAAGCCGATCGACCGCCTCGGCGTTGGCGACGAAGTTCGACGTCGCGTTGACGTCGTAGTAGTAGATCCGGCCGTCGGCCTTCGAGACCAGGTACTCGACGCCGCCCACGTCGATCGACGCCGCGCGGGCGAGCCGGATCACCGTGTCGATCGCCTCCGCGGGCGCGTCGAAGCGGGTGACGGTCAGCCCGGCCGGCGGAGCTCACCGGGCACGCGGCCGAGCTCGGCCGCTCGGCGCGGACGCGCCATCGGGCGTCTGGCAGATGTCGGCCGGGCAGAGGTTGAACCCGGCCCCGGTCGTCGCGGACGATGCGGATCGCGTAGAGGTACTCGCCGTCCAGCACCTCGACGCGGACGATCGCGCTCTCGACCGGCTCGACGATACTCCTGCACGAGCGCCGTGCCGTCCGGGCCGAGGTCCAGCCGATCGAGCGCCGCCTCGAGCTCGCGCCTTCGAGTCGACCGCACGATGCCCGCGCCCGATCCGCCGACGTTGGGCTTCACCACCACCGGCAGCCGGAGCGCGTCGAGCGCCGCCAGCGCCTGGATCGGATGGTTCACGACCACGCTGCGCGGGATAGCGGGCGCCCACGCGCTCGAGGAGCTCGAGCTGGAGCGCCTTCGACTTCTCGAAGCGGTAGGCGGCGACCGGGTTGACCACCGGGATCCCGAGCGACCTCGTAGTGGGCGAGGAGCGCCTCCGCGTAGAAGAGACACGCCCCGTGGCCGCGCGTGTGGGACGACGGGCTCGTCCGGTTGACGATCACCGAGTGCCGCGGGCCGGCGGTCCCGGGGATCGAAGCGCGTGGCTCGAGTGGTCGATCTTCTCCCACGGGAGCCCCCGCCGAGTCGAGCTCGTCGAGGAGCCGGCGCGACCACTCGGGTGCTCGTCCAGGATGCCGATGGGACCGGCCAGTCGGCCCGATCATGTCGCAGGTCCTCCTGATGTAACTATTCTCGATCGGGATACGGTGTTGATTCAAGAATGCGGCATCAGCGAGGCCTTGTCAAGGGGATCAGCGAGGCCGAGGACCGTAGCATCAGGCCGCGCCCGGGACGGACAGCTATTCGGCTGGGCGAGGGATGATCGATGGGTACCGAGCTCGAGCTCGAACGAGCGCCGACGACCGCGCCCGAACGGCATGAACTGCGTCTCGATCCGGTCCCCTGCGCCCGATCGCGTACTGCTTCGTGAAGGAGCCCGACATGATCCGGTGCCCGGGCTCGATCCGCCGGCCGAACTCGGCGAGCTTCTTGGCGAGCCAGGCCACCGCGCCGAGCGGGTGCCCCGTCTCCTCGCTGCCGACAGCGTGGTCGACCCGCCGGCCGTTGATGAAGCACCTCGACCGTCGTGTCGCCGGGCTCCCAGCCGGGCGGGCAGCGGGCTCGCCGGGCCGGTCACGAACGCCTTCTGCTGACAGTTGTCGGTGAGCGATTGCGTCACGTCCGCACGGAAGTCGCCGCGGGTCTCGATGATCTCGAAGGCGGGCTGGACCGCGGTGATCGCGGCCCGCGCCTGCGCCCGCGTGACGTTCGGCCCCTCGAGTCGCGTTCCACGGTCAGGCACAGCTCGTTCTCGAAGCCGGGCTGGATGAGGTCGGCGTGCCGGAACCGCGACGCCGCTGTCGCGGTGGCCGCTCTCGAGGAGGAAGCCCATGACCGGCTCGGGCATCCCGAACTGCTTCTGGATCACCGGCGCGGTCAGCCCGACCTTCCACCCCGCCAGCCGCTCGCCCCGCGCCAGCCAGCGGTCAGGAGCCGCCAGCTGGACGCGGTAGGCCTGCTCGATCGTCAGCCGGCCCCTCCACTCCTGCGGGAAGTAGCTCCGGCGGAGCGTGTGCTGCCAGATCGACTCGACGGCCGCCTCGATGTCCATCGCGGATCACCCTCCCAGGCGCACGCGGGCCTCGCCGATCCGCCGGCGCGCCTCGGGCGCGTACCAGGCATCCACGAACGCGCGGCGGAGCGACTCGAGCGTCGCCCGCGCGCGCTCCACGGCCGGCGCCTTGCAGCGCCCGTCTTGATGGTCGCGAACGCGTCGGCCGGGGCCGCGGCAGGCCGGTCGCAGGTCCGACGGGCCGCCTCCAGGACGTCCCCGTCCACGACCTCGGTGACGAGGCCGCGCGCGAGCGCGCCTGCGGGTCGAAGAGCTCGCCCGCGTAGAGCACCTCCTCGACCGAGCCCGCCGGAACGGCGTGGCGCGACAATCTCGAGCGCGGAGGCCGGGAACGGCACGCCGAGCCGGATCTCGTTCAGGCCGAAGCGCCCGGCGCCGGCGCCCATGACCGCGCGTCGCACGCGAGCGCCAGGATGCGCGCCGCCCGCGACGGCGTGGCCGGCGAGCGGCGGCCACCACCGGGCGCGGGAAGGCGAAGACGCGCAGCATGACCGGAGTCGAACCAGGCCATGAAGCTCGTCCATGGCGTCCCGCTCGAGGCCGTAGAGGCGCGACGAGGTCGAGGCCCGGCCGAGAAGAAGCGATCGTAGCCGGTCAGGACGACGCCGCGGCGCTCCCCGCCCTCGCCTCGTCGAGCGCGCGCTCGATCGCGGCCAGGCTGCGCGGATTGAGCGCGTTGGCCTTCCCGCAGGCGAGATGGACCAGCGCGAGGCCGTCGTCGCCAGTCGACGCGGTAGGGCGCCGCTGCCCCGCCGGGACCAGGCGTCGCGCCCGCCCGCGTCAGCCGCTGCCGCGCGGCAGCGAGACCGGCCTCGAGCCGCGTCAGGCCCTCGGCCAGATCCTCGTCCGAGGTCGCGTACGAGAGCCGCAGGAACCCTCCGGACTCGGGGACCGAACGCCTCGCCGGGCGAGACCACGACCTTGTGATCGAAGAGCAGCCGCTCGGCCAGGCGTCGCCGTGTCGTGGGTCACCGCCGCGCACGTCGGGGAACGCGTAGAAGGCCCCGTCGGGCCTCGGGCAGCGCACGCCGGGGATCCGGCCGAGCCGCTCGACGACCAGGTCCCGCCGCCGCTGGTAGGCCCGTCGCATCGTCTCGACGCAGTCCTGCGGCCCGCGGAGCGCCGCGAGCGCGCGCGCGCTGGGTCGCGGAGTTGACGCAGGACGCCATCGCCTCCTGGACGGGCGCCATCACCTGCAGCATGGAGGCTGGCCCGTGAGGTAACCGATGCGCCAGCCGGTCATCGCGTATTCCTTCGGAGAAGGAGTAGATGGACACCGTGCGGTCGCGGAGGCCGGGGAACGACGCCGGGCTCACCGTTCCGGATGTCGCCGTAGGTGAGCCGACCGTACGTCTCGTCGGAGATCGAGCAGGAGGTCGTGGCGCAGCGCAGATCGTCCGCGATCGCGTGCAGGAGATCCCGTGGATAGACGGCGCCCGTCGGATTCGACGGGACTGTTGACGAGGATCGCGCGCGTCCGCGGGGTGATCGCCGCCGCGAGGTCCTCCGACGTGCGGCAGGTAGCCGCGCTCGGGATCCGTGGGCACGAAGACCGCGCGCCCGCCGGCCAGCGTGATCGTCGCCTCGAAGTTCGTGTAGCTCGGATCGGTGACGAGCACCTCGTCGCCCGGATCGATCCCGACCATGAACGTGAGCGCGAGCGCCTGCATCGCGCCCACGGTCACGAAGACCTCGCTGGCCGGGTCGACCCGGTACCCGTTGACCCGCTCGATCTTCTCGGCGATCGCCTCCCGGAGGTCGAGGTAGCCCGGGTTCGGCGAGTGCCTGGTGAAGCCGTCGCGGAGCGCCTGGCAGGCCGCCTCGACGATGTGGGGCGGCGTCGCGAAGCCCGGCTCCCCCACCGCGAGGCTGATCGCCCCGGGGACGCGGGGCGTCATGTCGAGACATGCGGCGGATGAGCGACACGGGCACCGCGCGCGCCCGGCCGCTCACCCGGTCGGTCGTGCTCCCCATCGGGGCCTCCCTCGATGCGCGAGCGGACGCAGGCAGGTCAGGCGCCGGCGATGACGGCGATCTCGACCAGGTAGTCCGGGCGTCGCCAGGCGCGCCTCGACGGTCGCGCGCGCCGGCGCGTTCGCCTTGTCGAGCCACGGCATCCCACGCCGCGTTCATGCCGTCGTAGTGCCGGATGTCCGAGACCCAGACGTTCGCCCAGACGATCTTCGACTTGTTGCTGCCGAAGTGCGCCAGCGCCTCGTCGATCTTGTGCAGGATCTGCGCCGTCTGGCCCTTCGCGTCGAGCTTCGGGTCGTCGGCCACGGTGCCCGCCACGTAGATGGTGTCTCCGTGCTTGGCGGCGGCGGCGATGCGGGGCCCGACCTTGTAGCGCGCGATGCTCATCGAGTGTCTCCTCCTGAGAGTAAGGGCTGACGGCTGTAGTGCTCACTGGTGATCCCAGCCGAACCAGAGACGCTCGGCGGTCCCGCCCATCACGAGGCCGAGCTCCTCCTTCGAGAGGAACGCCCGGCCTCGCGGGAGAGCAGGTGGCGGCTGCGGACGTAGCCGCAGCCGGCGAGGACGTGGGGAAAATCGGGCCCCACATGCACCGCGCGGCTCCGAAGGCGCGGACGGCGGCCTCGGCAAACGGCAGGCCGTCCCGATAGGGGTAACGCTCGCCGCACCAGTGGTGAAAGCCGGAGAGCTTCACGTGCACCTGGGGGTAGCGGGCGAGATCGAGCAGCGCCGGAACGCCGCCTGGGCGAGCCCGTCCGCCGGCACCGGTGTTGTTGAGGTGATCGACCACGACCCGGAGCGACGGGAACCGGCCCAGCAGCGGGACGAGCCGCCCGAGGTCCGTGCCCGCGTGGAGCACGCAGACGATCGTGCCGGTCTCCGCCAGTGCCTCCCACAGGGGAGCGTGTCGTCAGCCCCGAGCCACGGGCCGCGAGCCGGGCGCGCTCGCCTCGCACGCAGGGGTCGGAGCCGGATGCCCGTCACGCCCTCGTCCGCGCCAAGCCGCTGAGGGCGGCCGAGCGCCTTCTTCCCTCGCGGGATCGATCACGCACACGCCGCGGAAGCGCTCGGGAAGCGCCGCAGGCATGAGACCATGTACCGGTTGTCCCAGTGGTAGAACCACGGCTGCACGAAGACGGCGCGGTCGACGCCGGCCTCGTCCATGTAGTCCATGAACAGCTCGACGGAGGCGGTCGCCTGCGCGCTGTAGCCGATCTTCATCGGGCCCGCGTCGAGGCCGGCCGCGGTCCCGTCCACACGTGCGAGGTGCGAGATCGACCACGGCGTGCGGCCACGAGAAGAAAGGGTAACACGACGCCTTCGGGAATCGGCAGCGCGCTCCACGGTCGTGCGCTCGTGCGCATACTGCCGCACGCGCGGCGCCGGGCTCGGCTTGCCGGCGACCGATGGGGACATCCACGTGCCGCCCGATCGGAGGTCGCATGAGTCGATCGGAACGACGTGGTCATCGTCATTCCCGGAGACGATCCCCCGCAGCTCCAGGGCTCGCCGCACCTCGGAGCGTCTCCGCCGGTACGGCGAGGTGCGCCTCTACACGGACCGGCCCGCGACACCCGGAGGAGAAGCTCGCGCGGGCCCGCGATGCAGTCTGTCTCGTGAACACGCGCGGGCGCGATCAAGTGGCCGCGCGAGGCGCTCCTCGCTCTGCCGCGGCTCCGGATGGCCACCGTCTGCGGGATCGGCACCGACTCCTTCGACCTCGTCGCCGCGCGGGAGCGCGGCATCGTCATCTGCAACATCCCCGGCAAGACGGCGCCGATCGTCGCCGAGCACGCGTTCGGGCTCATGCTGGCGGTGGCCAAGCGCGCCCACTTCCAGACGCGCCGAGCTCAAGGCCGGCCGTTGGACCAGCATGGACAACGTCTACCTCCGCGGCAAGACGCTCGGCGTCGTCGGGACCGGCGCGATCGGCGAGCGCCATGGCCCGGCTCGGCCGGCGCGATCGGGATGGACGTCGATCGCGTGGACGTTCACCCCGACGCCCGCGCGCGGCCGCCGAGCTCGGCGTCCGCTACGTCGCCGCTCGACGAGCTCCTGCGGAACGGCCGACGTCGTGTCGCTGCACGTCCGGCTCACGCCGGAGAGCCGCGGCCTGCATCGGGGCGCGCGAGCTCGGGCTGATGAAGCCCGGCGCCATCCTCGTCAACACCGGCGCGCGGACCGGTCGTGCGACACCGAGGCGCTGGTCGCGGCGCTCCACGCCGGGCCGCCTGGGCGGCGCGGCGCTCGACGTGTTCGACACCGAGCCCCTCGCCGCCGGGCATCCGCTCCTCGCCTGCCAGCAGGTCGGTCCTCACCCCGCACAACGCCGACCAGACGCCGGAGGGCATGGACCTCCTGAATGCCGGCGTGGTCGACAACGTGATCGCGTTCCTGGAGGGACGGCCCCAGAACGTCGTCGGGTAGTCCGCCAGCCGCGCGCTCGCCCGGCCAGCGTGATCCCCGCCTAACCTACAACCAGTTCGGCACCAGGAGCTTCGGGAGCAGCAGCACGGTCCACGGCGCCAGCGCGCACAGCATGATGCACGATCAGGAGCGGGATCATCATGATGTGCAGCAGCTCTGGATCTTCATCATCGGCACGCCGGCCACCGCGCAGGCGGTCATCGCCACCATGCCGAGGGGCGGCGTGAGCAGGCCGAACGACTGCGTCATCGACCACGATCACGCCCAGGTGCACCGGATGGATGCCGACCGCGACCGCCAGCGGATGGATGATCGGCACGAAGATGCAGGATCGCCGGCAGCGCGTCCATGAAGGTCCCGAGCAGCACGTTCACGACGACGATCAGGATCATGATCATGAGCGGGTCGCGCGGTGAAGGCGACGATGAAATCCGTCACCATGTCCGGCACCTGGTAGAAGGCGAGCAGCCAGCCGAAGATCGACGCGCCGCCGAGGCAGAACAGCACCTGCGAGAACTGGATCGTGGTCTCGGCGAAGAGCTTTGGCAGTCTGGCGCAGCTTGAGGCGTCCGGAAGACGACACAGCGTCACGAACAGCGAGTACACCGCGGCGATCGAGGCCGATTCCGTCGGCGTGAACACGCCGCCGACCATCCCGACGACGATGATCACCGGCACGCCGAGCGGCCAGGCGGCGGTCTTGGATGCCCTCCCAGATCGCGCGCGCAGCCCGAGGAACTTCGGATGCTCGCGCGGAAAGTCGTACTTCAGCGCGAAGAAGTGCGACTGCACCATCAGGCTGAGGCCCATCAGGACGCCGGGCAGGATGCCGCCGATCAGCAGCGCGCCGATCGACGACTGCCGGCGGTCGCGCCGTAGACCACCATCAGGATCGACGGCGGGATGACCGCGCCCATGGTCGCGGTGCAGGCCGGTGAGGCAGACGGCGAAGCTTCTCGTCGTAGCCGCGCTTCTTCATCGCCGGGCAGAAAGATCGAGCCGATGGCGGCGGCGTCGGCGGTGCTGCTGCCCGAGATGCCGGACAGGAACATACCCACCACCACGTTCACGTGCGCGAGTCCGCCGCGCAGGTGGCCCGACCATGGCCATCGCAAGCTTGACCAGGCGCTCCGAGATGCCGCCCTCGGTCATCACGTTGCCGGCCAGGAAGAAGAAGGGCAGCGCGAGCAGCGTGAACGCGTTGATCCCGGTGAACATCTGCTGGACCGCGCACCATCGAGCGGCAGGTCCGCCACCCAGATCACCAGCAGCGAGCACAGGATCAGCGAGAACGAGATCGGCACGCCGATGACCATGAACACCGTCATCGAAACCAGCAGGATGGTCAGCGGGTGGGTCATGCCGGGTCAGTCCGATCGGTCGGCGCCGCGCCGCGGCCGTGGCGTCTCACCGGTCGCGATCTGGCGGCAGTCGCGCACGATGTCCATCAGGCAGACAAGCGACATCAGGACGCCGCTCACCGGGATCACGATCGTCGGCACGCAGCAGCGTGATGCCGAGCGCCGGCGACAGGCGCGCGACGCTCAGCTCCGAGAACTGCCAGCCGGTGACCATGATCACGATCGTGGTCACGAGCACGCAGAGGTCGACGATCAGCCGCTGCACGCCCGGCCGGGCCGGCCGCGCAGCCCGTGGAACATGTCGAACGATGAAGTGCGTGTGGCGCACAGGAGCAGATCGCGGTGCCGAGGAACACGCACCAGATGAAGGCGAACGAGCGGACAGCTCCTCGCCCCACAGGAAGCGACATCGCGAAAACGTAGCGCAGGACGACCTGGATGAACACCCCGATCGTGATGAACGCCAGCAGCGCCGGTGAGGACCGGCTCGAGCACGCGCTCGAGCCGGTGCGAAGAGACGCTCCACGCCGTGGCTCGGGTGCTACTGCGCGTGCTTGCGGACGATCTGCAGCAGGTCGGTGGCTTCAGCTCCTCGGCCACCTCGTCCTGGATCGGCGCGATCAGGGCGATGAACTTCGTCTTGTCGGGCGTGGTCAGCACGGCGCCCTTCGCCTTCAGACGGTCGGCGGCCGCCGCGACCAGCTCGCGCGTCCTTCTTGCGCTCGTAGGCCGACGCCTCGAGCGCCGGCCTCCAGCACGATCTTCTGCAGGTCGGCGCGGCAGGCTCGCCAGCTTCTTCTCGCTGATGTACAGCGCCGACAGGTTGCGCTGGTGCTCGGTCTGCGATGATGAACTTGGCCGCCTCGTGGTGCTTGTTCGACTCGATGACCGCGAGGCCGTTCTCGGCGGCGTCGAGCAACGCCCGACTGCAGCGCCTGGTAGACCTCGCCGAAGTTCATCGGGTGTCGGGATCGCGCCGAACGCCTTCCAGACCCTGACCTCGATCGGGTTGTTCTGGACGCGGATCTTCACGCCCTTGAGGTCGTCCGGGCCGGCCACCGAGCCCTTGCGGCTGTAGATGTTGCGCACGCCGCGCCGCGTAGAAGCCGATGCGCTTGATGCCGAGGTTCTTGCTGGCGATGATCTCGTCGATGCGCCTGGCGAACTGCGGATCGTTCACCACCCGTCTCGAAGTGCGCGAATGTCCTTGAAGAGGTAGGCGACGCTGAAGAGGCCGAGCTCCGGGACGAACGCCGCGGCGTTGGGCGCGTTGGCGCAGATGATGTCGATCGAGCCGAGGCGCACGCCTTCGACCATGGCGACCTCGGAGCCGAGCTGCGCCGCGGGGAACACGGCAACCTTGATGCGGCCGTTGCTGCGCTCCTCGACCAGCTTCTTGAACATCGTTGTGGCCTTCGTCGTACATGCTCCCGACGGGCTGGTCGTGACCCATCCGGATCGAGATCTGCTGGGCCCAGGCGGACCCCGAAGCCAGCATGAAGACTGCGCTTGCCAGCAGGGCTGCGGTTCGCTTCACGGTGTGCTCCTTCTCGTGAGTGGGTGTAGGCGGCCCTGCTGCACTTTCAGAGGTATCACGTCCCCGCCCCCGGTCCCGTCCCCACGGGGGCCGCTCTCGCAGATCGGGGGGGACCATACCGCACCCGCGCGTGTAGGACAAGGGCGCGCGTGAATGCCTCGCCGCCGGCGGGCTAACGGCCGCCCTCCGTCTGCAGACGCTTGAGCGTCTCCTCCAGCTTCCGGAGATCCTCCGCGAAGCCCGCGAAGTCGCCCCGGCCGAAGCGCTCTGCGCGCCCGGGTGAAGTGCTTCGAGCGCCTCGGCCGCCAGCCGCGGCGGGGATGCCGCCGGCGCGCCTGCGGCCCGCCGGCCGCAGCGGGCGCGCCGGTCGGGGCCGCGGGGCGAGCGCCGAAGAGCTGCTGGAGTGAGGCCTCCAGCGTCTCGTCCATGGCGATCCGGTTCCGTAGGCCACGATCACCCGCCAGGCTCTGGAAGGCGGCCGCGCTCCCGCCGCGAGGTAGAGGGCTGGACGTAGAGGGAGGGACTCCTCGATGGGGATCGCGAGGAGGCCCCCAGGATGACCTGCGAGCCGGCCTGCCCCCATTGGGACGAGCTGCTGGGAGATGAACGCGTCTGGTCGATGCGCGCCTCAACCTGGCGCGGGCCGAATACGAGCTTGCCCTTGGGGGAACTCGAAGAGCACCAGCAAATACGTAACTGAACGAAGTAAATACT
>ERZ1370068.8029-contig-6911_pt1 | contig 58600 bp, 101 predicted proteins | sample MGYA00561227_ERZ1370068 | MGnify/ENA primary metagenome ERZ1370068 (study PRJEB38410, sample SAMEA6850437) | metagenome | study: Metagenomic assessment of the ecological functions of the soil: analysis of the soil microbiota associated with the... | reverse complement strand
GTACGCTTTGTTCCGGTTACGTATTGCTCGCATGACAGCAAAGCGCGACAGTTTGTCTTCAACCTTATGCGATAGCTTTCATGCCGGCCGTGCTCGGTCTCGCATTCAGCAGTACATCAAGGCGGCGCTGTTCAAGCCGGTGCCATTGGCGATCACCTTTATCGATGAGCGGTTTCATCATCTTAATGGACTGAGCGGCGCGAACGCACCATCCTGAGTCGCAATCGGTCGACGATATGCGCTGGAGCGATGCGCTCAAGGTAGGCTGCGCACAGGCCTTCGCACTCATCCGGAACTTCGCGCTCCGGCGCCACGATCATCGGTGGGCTCTGGTTCGGGTTGTCGCGGCGTGCGGCGACCGGAGAATTTACTCTTTTTTCTCGCGGTGCCGACTCTGATTGCGGCGGGCGCGTGATTTCTACAAAAACCGCGCGTTGTTCGATGCCCGATATCGGAATATTCTCCGTCAGGATAGTGACTTCCCTTCGTTTCAGCTTTTCTGTGCGTGCGCTGGCTGTTTGCGCTACATCACGAGTCATGATTTCACGGTGTTCGCGTGGTATCGCATCATCTTCGGCGCGCTGGTATACGGCCGGCGCGTCGCCAAGGGTCGTAACCTGGCCGGTGTAGAATTTATGCGGGACTAAAGTGCGCGGAAATGCAGGAAAATCCGTTACGGAGTCTTAACTCCATCATCGGCAGCCAGGCGCACGCCAACGCCTATCGATGTTGCGATGCCCGCTTGGGTCGCAGTCGCCTTCAAAATCGCTTCCAGCACGTTATAGGCCTTGAAGCCGGCCTGCCCATTGCAGACCGACGCTGCTATGCAGAGCGCCCACGCCGCTACGGCATATGAACATCTTCGCATCCCGGGCGGCACTTGTTGTGTCCACGGCTTTGCTGGACAAAGTTTGGATTCGGCAACATGCCCGGGTAGCTCTTCCATTCGATTTCAACGCTGCCGGAGATGCGGCCTACGAAATCGGAGTTCAGCACGGCTGCGCACGTCGACGAGCGGCACCCGACTGTTGCAGTAATGCAAGGGCCTCCTGCGGCGATAACCTTCCCCTCGCCAAGACAAATAACATTTCCGTGCCCGCTCCTGTTGCCTTCGGTCGGTATCTCGTTTTCACTCATGATCAGCCTCGAATTAGATTTAAACCAAATCTTACCGCAAGGTGCGCTGAACAATACGCACCAATTACGGCCACATGAGTTTATTATGCACTTCCCCGGTGCTCCCGGTTTTCGTGTCTGCCAGAAATAGCGGCGGCGCAATACTTTTCCCGTGTTTCTGGGTTGGCGCTATTTCGTGCTGAATCCAGTTATCCCGGGATCCCCATCCTTAAAAATACGCTTAAGTTAGGGAAACAATGGCGGTAGCCGATGTGATGAAGATGGTCAAAAGACAACGAAGTTAAATTCGTCGACCTGCGCTTCACCGACACCCGCGGCAAGGAGCAGCACGTGTCGGTGCCGGTCAAGGCGTTCGACGATGGACAAGTTCGAGAGCGGCCATTTCTTCGACGGTTCTTCGATCGCTGGCTGGAAGGGCATCGAGGCCTCGGACATGCTGCTGATGCCGGATCCGGATTCGGCGCGGATGGATCCGTTCACCGATGAGCCGGTGCTCAACATGACGTGCGACGTCGATCGAGCCCTCGGACGGCAAGGGCTACGACCGCGATCCGCGCACCATCGCCAAGCGCGCCGAGGCCTACCTGAAGTCCACCGGTCTGGGCGACACCGCGTACTTCGGCCCGGAGCCCGAGTTCTTCATTTTCGACTCGGTCACCTGGAACGTCGACATGTCCGGCTGCTTCGTGAAGATCAAGTCGGAGGAGGCGCCGTGGTCCTCCGGCGAGGAATACGAAGGCGGCAACATGGGTCACCGCGCCCCGGTCAAGGGCGGCTATTTCCCGGTGCCGCCGGCCGACACGCTGCAGGACATCCGCAACGCCATCTGCCTCGCGCTCGAGCAGCAGGGCGTCGAAGTCGAAGTGCACCACCACGAGGTCGGCCGCCGCCGGGCCAGTACGAGATCGGCACCAAGTTCAACAGCCTGGTGAAGCGCGCCGACTGGATGCAGATCCTGAAGTACACGATCTGGAACGTCGCGCACTCCTACGGCAAGACCGCGACCTTCATGCCGAAGCCCATCGTCGGCGACAACGGCTCGGGCATGCACGTGCACCAGTCGGTGTGGAAGGGCGGCCAAGAACCTGTTCAGCCGGCAACGGCTACGCCGGGCCTGTCCGACTTCGCGCTGTTACTACATCGGCGGCATCATCAAGCACGCCAAGGCGCTGAACGCCATCACCAATCCGGGCACCAACTCGTACAAGCGTCTGGTGCCCGGGATTCGAGGCGCCGATCAACCTGGCGTACTCGGCGCGCAACCGATCGGCCGCGTGCCGGATTCCGCTGGTGACCAGTCCCAAGGCGCGCCGCGTGGAAGTGCGCTTCCCCGATCCCGACGCGAACCCGTATCTTGCGTTCGCCGCGATGCTGATGGCGGGCCTCGACGGCGTGCAGAACAAGATTCACCCGGGCGATCCGATCGACAAGAATCTGTACGACCTGCCGCCGGCGCAGGCGAAGAAGGTGCAGAACGTGTGCTCGCTCGCTCGACATGGCGATCGACCACCTGAACAAGGACCGCGAGTTTCCTGACCAAGGGCGGCGTGTTCTCCGACGACATGCTCGATGCCTACTGCGCTCTGAAGATGGAAGAGGTCACGCGTTTCCGCATGACGACGCATCCGTCGAGTTCGATATGTATTGCAGTATGTGAAGGCGATCGCTAACATATTGGCAAGACAGGGCGGAAGGATCGCCCTGTTTCGTTATGGGAGCTCGGCATTCCGCGCTATGCATTGTAAATAATGTTGTTCTGACGCCAGACTTGGCTTATAAATCGAGCGCAGATTATCTGTCAACCACATGCGCAACTATCCGTTGGAATTGGGCGTATCCCGGGAAAATAACGATGAGAACATGGCTTTTAATGTTGCTGGCATTGACTGCGCACGCTGCCTCGGCCGAGATGGCGGAAATGCGCGTCGGTTCGGACGGCAATACGCGCTACACCAATGTGAAGATGAAGCCAAGGCGTGTAAGGCGATGAACCTTGACCCGATTAATACCGCACGACTCACGCGTCTCCACCATCAGCGCCAGCAAAAGCCCGCCAACTTACCGAGCGTCGATAACGAGACTCCCCACCATAACGATGCCGGCCACCGCAGAATTCTCGGAAAGGAACTGTCGCAAGAGCGGCAGCTCGAAACCATAAAAAGCTTGCTGAACAGAAAGACGTCACGTCACAGGCAATGAAACTACTCACGGGTCCGAAGACCGATTGAAGCCCACTGAGGATCTGGTCAAGCTTCACGACAGCAACATCGAGCCTCCAAAGAGATAGGCAATGATATTCGCTAATCGGTGCGTTTTTTGGCTCCGCGCCCAGTCTCACTCCGCTTACACCTCTCGCGGCGCTATGCAATTCGCCGTGGCTGCGTCACTGGCGCGGTTTTGCTCCCCTCTCCTGAGCGCTTTAAACGATGGCGGTAGCAGCGTTATGGGGAGCTGCGACGCGCTTCTCGCCACGGCAATTGTGCCCAGGTCAGGCCAAGGGTTAGTAGGTACGTTACGTAATCGGCCGCTGAAAATCTCAGTTCCACGGAACTCAGCAACCAAAATTTTATTGGAACTACGATTGCAAAAATATTCAGGACATGGCAAAACTACCGACACGCTGCTCGACTATGCTCGCGCCAGCAGAATTGCTGCCACATCAGAAGGCACGATCTCCAAGATCGACGCTCGGGCGTGGAAAGTTGCAATTGAACTGCACCGTTCACCAGTGGATCGAAGAGCTGGATCGGGCTGGCGTGGATTGTTGCTCGAGTTCCGCCATATCGAGCAGCAGATGAGGATCGCCCGCGAGGAGCGCCTGCTCGACCGGAGTCAGGCCAACCGCGAGTTGATCCGCGATCGCGCCCACGAGATCAAGAATCCGCTCGGCGGCATCCGCGGCGCGGCACAGCTGCTCGACCGTGAGCTGGAGCGCCTGAACGCTGCACGAGTACGCAGGTGATCATGAAGGAGGCCGACCGCCTGCAGGCGCTGATGGACTGCCTGCTGACGCCGCACCGGCTGCCGCAGCCGGCCCGCTCAATATTCACGAGGTCCTGGAGCGGGTGAGGAGCCTCATCCTCGCCGAGTATCCGCATGGCATCCGCATCCAGCGCGACTATGACGTCAGCCTGCCGCTGCTGAAGGCGACAAGGAGCAGCTGATCCAGGCGTGCTCAACATAGTGCGCAACGCGGCGCAGGCGTCGCGAGCGGGCGGCGAAATCACGCCTGCGCATCCGCGTACGTGTGTGAGCCAAGTGACGCTGGCGCGCCGGCGCTATCGCCACGCCGCCCGCGGTGGAGATCATGGACAACGGGCCCGGAATACCAGCCGGAGCTGCGGGAGCGGATTTTCTATCCACTGGTATCCGGTCGCGACAGGCGCAAAGCGGGCTCGGGCCTGACGCTCGCGCAGACCTTCGTTACGCAGCACCACGGCGATCACGTCGACAGTCGTTCCGGCAGTACGATATTCACGCTCCTGCTGCCCGTCGCAGAGCAGTCAATGACTGATGGACATCGGGCCGCGTGCTAGTTTTCGCGCTCGCCACGGACTACCATGAAGCCGGTCTGGATCATCGGACGACGACCGCTCGATCCGCTGGGTGTTCGAGAAGGCGCTCGCGCGCGAAGAACATCGCGTTCAAGACTTTCTCGTCGGCGCAGGAGGCGCTCGCCGCGCGCTCGACAGCCGAGACGCCGCAGGTCGTCGTGAGCGACATCCGCATGCCGGGCGACTCCGGGCCTGGAGCTGCTGCAGAGATGCAAAGGCAACGCATCCGCCACCTGCCGGTCATCATCATGACGGCGTACTCCGACCTCGAGAGCGCGGTCGCCGCGTTTCCAGGGCGGCGCCTTCGAGTACCTGCCCGAAACCGTTCGACGTCGACCACGCGCGTCGAGCTGATTCGACGCGCGCTGGACGAGAGCCTGCGCCAGGATGAGCGTCAGCCGAGGACGACGAGACGGACACCGAGATCCTCGGGCAGGCGCCGGCCATGCAGGAAGTCTTCCGCGCCATCGGACGGCTGTCGCAGTCGCAGCGCGACGGTGCTGATCACCGGCGAGTCGGGCACCGGCAAGGAACTCGTGGCGCGCGCGCTGCATCGCCACAGCCCGCGCGCCGGCGAAGCCGTTCATCGCCATCAACACCGCGGCGATTCCCACGAAGACCTGCTCGAGTCGGAGCTGTTCGGCCACGAGCGCGGCGCGTTCACCGGCGCGCAGAGCGCATGCGGCGCGGGCGCTTCGAGCAGGCCGAAGGCGGCACGTCTCTTCCCTCGACGAGATCGGCGACATGCCGCCGGAGCTGCAGACGCGTCTGCTGCGCGTGCTGTCCGGACGGCGCAGTTCTACCGCGTCGGCGGGCATCAGCCGATCAAGGCCAACGTGCGCGTCATCGCCGGCCACGCACCAGGACCTCGAGGCGCAGCGTGAAGCAGGGGCTGTTCCGCGAAGACCTGTATCCACCGGCATCAACGTCATCCGCCTGCGCCTGCCGCCGCATGCGCGAGCGGCGCGAGGACATCCCGCTGCTCGCGCGGCATTTCCTCGCCAGAGCGCGCGCGAGCTGAGCGTCGAAGCCAAGCGCCTGTCCGAAGCCGACGCTGAGCATTACCTCGTCACGCAGGATTTGCCTGGGCAACGTGCGCCAGCTCGGAGGGTGTGCCATTGGGTGACCGTGATGGCGGCGGGGATCAATATCGAAGTGAAGGATCTCGCCATCGGGCTGCGTTTCGATGCGGCTGCCGCGACCGAGCAAAACTGGGCCAGCGCTCGAGCGTGAAGTTGCGAAAGCGCTTAACCGCGGCGAGTCGGGGTTTGATCAATGTGTTGGGGCCGCAATTCCAGCCCTGATTGCGCGGGCCCTCGCTCACACCGGTGGCCGCCGTGAAGCCGCGCGCAGCTGCTGGGGCTCGGCCGCAATACGCTGACGCAGGGTCAGGAGCTCGGACTGGATGACGACAAAGGCAGCGACGATTGGCCCGCAGGCATGCGGCTATTGCCCGCTGGCGGCTTCGCCACGGGTTTCCGCGCCTGGGATGGCAGCGCTTGGATAGCCGGCCTGATCGAGCGCCAGGTCCTCGGAACACGAGTAGCCTTTTGATCGTTTATAAGCTGTCCGATGAGCGGTAACGGAACTTCCAGCCGCCACCCGCATCAGTTTCCTGAAATTTTCGACTTCGTCTGCCTTCATTGGATTTTTTCCATACGGGATGCCGCGTTTGGCAAGATGTGCGCGTGCGCCGTTGCAGAACTCTCCGCAATCGGTGGCATATAACGTAGCGGGAAATTCTTCGCCGCCTGCTGAGCGCTGTATGACGCCTCTCGCTGGTTTTGAATCACATTCGCGCTGCTTTTACGTTAGTCAAAAGCTCTTGACGCTTGGCAGGGCAGCTGGTCCGACTTCCACAATGCGGCCTTTTTCATCTTTCCACTGATAGCCAGACCTCGCCCACGCAGCGCGCTGAATCAAGCCAATTAACACAAGAAAAACAATTGTTTTCATAATACTGCCCCTCATCTGCGTGAAGTCTCGCAGTCCTAGCCTGCTAGTAGCTAGTATAACGATTTGAATCCCATCCGAGCGTAAATACCGGGTCGCCTCTGCCATCCCGTTATGGCGCAGCAATGCGTCAATTTCCGGGCCGGACGGCCACGAAACATGAACAGCTCGGGGTACCCGGCCGGCTGCCGCCGACGGCGAGGATTTCATCGCGGAAACGCGCGCGCCCGTGCGCGGGATCGAGCACGCCGTTCTCCTCGAACAGGCTGTAGGCGTCGGCGGACAGCACTTCGGCCCATTTGTAGCTGTAGTAGCCCGCCGCGTAGCCACCGGCGAAGATGTGCGAGAAGCTGTTCGGGAAGCGGTTGTAGTGCCGGCGGAACGACGACCACCGCCTCGCGTCGGCATCGCGTCGAGCAGATCGCGCGACCGATTCGCGCCGCGGATCGAAGTCGTAGTGCAGGTGCATGTCGAACAGCGCGAACTCGATCTGGCGCACGCATCTGCATGCCGCTCTGGAAGTTCTTCGCGGCGAGCATCTTGTCGAACAGCGCGCGCGGCAGCGCTGCGCGCTCGTGTCCACGTGCGGCGTCATGGCTCGACGCACGTCCCATTCCCAGCAGAAGTTCTCCATGAACTGGCTAGGCAGCTCGACCGCGTCCCACTCCACGCCGTTGATGCCCGACACGCCGAGCTCGTCGACTCGCGTCAGCAGGTGGTGCAGGCCGTGGCCGAACTCGTGGAACAGCGTGGTGACTTCGTCGTGCGTGAAGAGCGCCGGGCTTCCGCCCGCCGAGCGCGCAGAAATTGCAGTTCAGGTAGGCGACCGGCGTCTGCATGCCGCTGCGACCTGCGCCGGCGCGTGATCGCCTCGTCCATCCACGCGCCGCCGCGCTTGGACGGCCGGGCGTAGAGATCGACGTAGAACTGCCCGACCAGCGCGCCGGCGCGGTCGCGGATCGAAGAAGCGCACGATCGGGATGCCACACCGGCGCGCTGTCCGCGCGCGTATCGTGAGGCCGTAGAGCGTCTTCGATCAGCCGGAACATGCCCGGCAGCACAGCTGGTTTCCGGGAAGTACTGCTTCACTTCCTGATCCGAGAACGCGTAGCGCGCGACGCGCAGCTTTTCCGACGCGTAGGCGATGTCCCAGGCTTCGAGTCTGTCGAGCCGAGCTCAGCTCGCGCGCGAAATCGCTTCAACTCGACTGAGGTCGCGCTCGGCGTAGGGTTTGGCGCGCGCCGCGAGCTCGTTCAGAAATTGCGAGCACCTGTCGCGGCGACTCCGCCATCTTGGGCTCGAGCGAGTATTCGGCGTAATTGCGCGAAGCCGAGCAGCTGCGCGAGCTCCGCGCGCAGCTTCACGATCTCGGTGATGAGCCGGCGTGTTGTCCCAGTCCGGCTTGCCGAATTCGGCGGCGCGCGTGCACGTAGGCGCGATACATCAGCTCGCAGCAGCCCGGTCGTCGGCATAGCGCATGACCGGCAGATAGGAGGGCGCGTGCAGGGTGAATTTCCAGCCGGGTCTTGCCGTCCTGCCGCGCCGCCTCGCGCGCTGCCGCAGCACGTCATCGGGAATGCCGGCGATGCCTCCGCGTCATCGACGATAGTGGGCGAACGCGTTGGTGGCATCGAGCAGGTTGTCGGAGAAGCGTGACGACAGATCTGCGACAGCTTCTCGCGGATCGCCGTGAAGCGCGCTTTTTCTCCGCGGCAGCTCAGCGCCGCCCAGCCGAAATCGCGCAGCTCGTTCTCGACGATCTCGCGCTGCGCGCGCGTTCAGAGGTGCGCAAATTCCGGGGCCGCGCGAAGCGCTTGAATTTTGTCGAATAAGCCCCTGGTGCTGGCGCAAGCTCGGTGTAATGCTGCGTGATCTTCGGCAGAGTTGGCGTTGTAGACCTCGCGCAGCTCCGGGCTGTTCATCACCGCGTTGAGATGACCGACACTGGCCCCACGCGCGGTTCGAGCCGTCTCGTTCGCGTCCTCCGAGCGGCTCGACAAAATCGTCGCCAGGTCCGGCGCGCACGTCCGGCGCGGCGACAGCGCTCGATCACGCGCGCAGTTCTCGGCCAGCAGTTGCGTCGACAGCGGGCGTGACATGCTCAGCTGTCTTGAAATCGGCGAAACGCGGCAGGCCGGAGAAATCGAGAACGGGATTCATGGGGTAGCATTGCGGCTGATCGGCAATCAGTATGAAGTGTTCGCGATCGGAGCGAAGCGTCTAAAGCTCAGCAGACGTGCGCCAACAGCACTGATGGCTCGAACGCTGAACGCTCTACTGCGCTTCGTAAACGATCTGGCCCTTCGACCAGCGTGTAGCGCACTCTTGCCCTTGACTTCGAGGCCGATGAACGGCGTGTTCTTGCCCTGGCTCTTGAGCGCGCCGGCTCGACTTTCCAATAGCGCTCGGGATCGAAGACGCAGATGTCGGCGCGCGCGCCCCGGGCTCAGCGTGACCGGCATCGATGCCGAGCATGCGCGCGGCGTCGGAGGTGATGCGCGCAAGCCGACTGCGAGCGCAAGCGCCGACTTCCTCCGCCCATTTCAGGCGTGAGCGGCAGCAGCAGCTCGACGCCGGTCGCGCCAGGCTCGGCTTCGGCGAACGGCAGCTGCTTCGCGTCCTCGTCGACCGGCGTGTGGTCCGAGCACAGCGCGTCGACTGTGCCGTCGGCGAGCGCGGCGCGCAGCGCGTCGCGGTCGCGCTGGCTTCTGAAGCGGCGGCATCGAGGTGGCAGTTCGGATCGAAGTAGCCGATGTCCATCTCGGACAGGTGCGCGTGATGGATGGCGACATCGCAGGTCACCGGCAGGCCGTCGTGCTTTGCGCGCGGCGCACCATGTCGACGCCTTCGGCGCTCGACAGCCGGCACAGATGCACGCGCGCGCCGGTCTCGCGCGCGAGCAGCAGTATGGTCGAGAGCGCGACGGTCTCGGCGCACACCGGGATCGCGGCAAGCCCGAGGCGCGTGGCGACCTGCCCGTCGTGCGCGACGCCGTCGCGCGCCAGCGCCGCATCCTGCGGTCGCAGCCAGACCGGGAAAACCGAACGTCGCCGCGTACTGCAGCGCGCAGCATGCAGCACCTGCGTGTCGGTGAGCGGCGCGTCGGCCTGCGAGAACGCGACGCAGCCCGCGTCCGTCAGCTCCGCCATTTCGGTCAGACGCGTGCCCTTCAGGCCCACGGTGAGCGCGCCGACCGGATAGACGCGCGCCTGGTTCAGGTTTCTGGCGCGGAACTTGCAGCATCTCGACCAGCCCCGGCTCGTCGAGCGGCGGATCGGTGTCGGGCGGGCAGGCGAGGCTCGTAACGCCGCCGGCGGCCGCGGCTTCCATCTCCGATTCCAGCGTCGCCATGTATTCGAAACCCGGCTCGCGCAGCCGCGCGCGCGAGATCGACCAGCCCGGGACAGACGACGAGACCGCTCGCATCGATGGCGCGGTTGGCGCTGTAACCGCTGCGGCGCCGCGCCGATCGCCGACGATCTTGCCGGCGGTGATGAAAACGTCCTTGCGGCGTCGATGCCGCTGCTTCGGATCGATCGCCGTTTTGACGCAGCCGCCGCCCTTCGATGTGGATCTTCATCGCTATTCCCGAGCTCACTGTTTCAGTTCCCGCCAATGATGCTCATCACCGCCATGCGGATCGCGATGCCGAAGGTGACCTGCGGCAGGATCACCGACTGCCTGCCGTCGGCGACGCTGGAATCGATTTCGACGCCGCGGTTCATCGGGCCCGGATGCAGCACGATCGCGTCGGGCTTCGCGAGCGCGAGCTTCTCGGCGGTCAGTCCGTAGAATTTGTAAGAACTCCTGCGGCGGACGGCAGCAGCGCGCCCTGCATGCGCTCGTTCTGCAGCCGCAGCATCATCACCACGTCGACGTCCTTCAGACCCTTCGCGCATGTCGTGATAGACGTGCACGCCGAGCGTCGTCGACGTTCGACGGCAGCAGCGTCTTCGGGGCCGATCACGCGGATCTCCGGGCACGCCGAGCGTCGTCAGCGCGTGGATCTGCGAGCGCGCCACGCGCGAGTGCAGGACGTCGCCGACGATCGCCACGCGCAGGTTGGTGAAATCCCTCTTGTAGTGGCGGATGGTGAACATGTCGAGCAGGCCCTGCGTCGGATGCGCATGGCGCCCGTCGCCGGCGTTGATGACGTGGATCTCCGTCGCGACGTGGCGCGCGATCAGGTGCGGCGCGCCGCTCGCGCGTGGCGCACGATGAACATGTCGGCCTGCATCGCCGCGAGGTTCGCCACCGTGTCGAGCACGCGATCTCGCCCTTGGTCTGCGACGAGACGTTGATCGCGAGATTGATCACGTCGGCGGACAGCCGCTTGGCGGCGATCTCGAACGTAGTGCGCGTGCGCGTCGAAGGCTCGAAGAACAGGTTGAACACCGCCTTGCCGCGCAGCAGCGGCACTTTCTTCACTTCGCGCTGCGTGACGCCGACGAAGGACTTCGCGGTGTCGAGGATCTGCGCTGAGGATCTCGCGCGGGCAGTCCCTCGATCGACAAGCAGATGATGCAGCTCGCCGTTTTGGTCGAGTTGCGGGTTAGCTGTTCAGAAACATCGCGGCGCGCTCCGGTTCGCTGAGTCTTTCGATTGCCGGATCGACGCCATCGTATCGCGGTCGAGCCTGCTTCCAGGTCGTGCTGCACTGCAGCTGGGACTTCAGGCTCGTGCCGACGAATTGCGGTGCAATCGGCAGCTCACGCCCGCCGCGGTCGACGAGCGTCGCAAGCCGGATGCTCGCCGGCCGGCCGTAGTCAGAACAGCTTCGTTCATCGCGGCGCGTATGGTGCGGCCGGTATAGAGCGACGTCGTCGACCAGATCAGCAGGTCGCGGCCCTCGACTTCGAACGGAATGTCCGACGGCGCAACTTTATGCTTGAGTCCCTTGTGCTCGAAATCGTCGCGGTAGAACGATACGTCGAGCGTGCCGAACGGCACGGCCGAGCTCGAGCGCGCGGTGCAGGCGCTCGGCGAGCCATGCGCCGCCGGTGACGATGCCGATCAATCCGGTCTGCGACGCGACGTGCGGGCGCATCTGCGCCGTGAGCAGCGCGACGAGCAGTTGTTCGGCGTCAGGCAGCGATGGGCGTCTTCATGCAGTGCCCGATGTCATTCGAGGTAGGCCTGCAGGATATGCTGCGCCGCGACCTGGTCGATGAGCGGACTTGCGCTTGCGCGCGTACCAACGCCGGCCTCGGCCAGGCTCGATGTCGGCCGCGGCCGAAGTTAAGCGCTCGTCCGACGAGCTCGACCGGCAAGCCGAAACGGCCACCCAGCTCGCGCGCGAACTTACGCGCGAGGCGCGATAGCTCGTGCTCCGCGCCGTCGAGGTGAGCGGGCAGACCCAACCACCAGCAGCGCGGGCCGCCATTCCTGCGACCAGCTTCTTCGATCGCGGCGATAACGGCGTTGTTTGTCCGCGGCGGCGATCGTCGTCAGCGGGTGCGCGATACCGACGCGCGTGTCGCCCACCGCGGCGCCGATACGCTTGTTCGCCGAAGTCGAACGCCAGCAACGGTAGTCGCTCGTGCTGAATGTGGCGTGACGGCGTAAGGCGTGACCAGTGACGGCAGCGTCAGTGCGACTGCATTTGCACTACGCATGTCCGGCGTTCTCGACAGGCTCGCGTAGTCGACGCCCAGCAGCTCCATCGCCGCCGCGAGCGCGCTGCTCGGCACGGCAGCTCGAAGATGACATCGTTGCGCGCCGCGACGGTGAGCCACGCGTTTTGCGCGAGCTCGTGCTCCGAGCTGCCCGGGCGCCCAGCCCGCGTAGCCGAGCGTGACCAACATCTGGTGCGGGCCGTCGCCGCGCGCTACCGCCTGCAGGATGTCCTTGCGAGGTGGTCAGGCCGATCTCCGAGCTGATCGCCAGCGTCGATTGCCACTTGCCGACCGGCTCGTGCAGCACGAATCCGCGGTCGGTTTGCACCGGTCCGCCGAAGTGCATCGGAATCGATATCGCATTCTTCGGCCGTTACCGGTATGCTGACCTGCTCGAGCAGCTTGGCTGAGCGCGTCATGTCGAGTCGGGCGGTTGATGACCAGCTCAGAGCGCCCCTGCTCGTTGTGTTCGCAGATGTAGGTCAGGGTCTTGGAAAAATGCGGATCGGCCATATTGGGCATGGCGATCAGGAAATGGTGCGTGAGGTTCACCGATTGCATTTTTTGGGTATGCTGTTCGCGCCGCCTTGCCCGGACCATCAGATCGGCGCTATTGTAAACGTGGTGGCTCCGCCCTTCTGACGAGTAATTTGCGGTCGCATACAGGCGCGCGACGCGCGCTTGTTTACTCGCTGATAAACCGTGTGAAATCCGAAATGTCGCGGGTCGAGGTCGGGGACGCGCGCCTGGCCAGAAATAGTCCTTGTGGGTGGTTACCTGCGCCAAAAACGCAGGCGTGAGAAATAATCAGCAGGGTGAAGAGTTCGAGCCGGCCGGGGAGCATCGCAACCGTGCATACCCAGGTCTGGTAGTCGGTCAGCGCTTCGTAGGTTGTCGCCGGGCCGACCTGCGGTTAAGTCCCGGTCCCGTGTTATTGATGCACGCGATCACCGCCGTGAAGGCCGTAGTGGGATCCAGCCCGCTTGCGCCAGCGGCAGCGGGAACGTCATCGCGATCCCACGCAGGCGCCATAGACCGACATGAGAAAGCGAGAACGGCATACACGATCTGGTTCGGTGCCGATGGGCCGCCGAACTTGACCGGCACCTGCGCGCTTGGGCGGATCAGTTTCTAGCCTTTCGCGCAAGCCCTGGCTTTGCAAGCGGTTCCCGCCCGGATCATTTTTATGCCGCCGCCGGTCGAGCCCGAACTCGATACGAAACAGCACAAAAACGGCATCCCACATCGGCGCGAATGCCGGCCATAGATTGAAATCGGTATTGTTGAAGCCGGTTGTGGTTCGCGATCGAAACAGTATTGAAGCTGGCGTGGTAGCGCAACGCCGTCATGAGAGTCGGTGCATAAAGAAGCCAGTTGCTAACCACGGGTATCCGGCGATCGTTACACAGCTCGCCAATGTAATAAGCACAAACGTGCCAGGGCTTCAGGGTCGGCGCGATATGGGCGCAGACTGCGTTCGCGCCACGCCGAGAAAATGGGTCGCGAAATTGATGCCGGCGATCAACGCCCAACGAAAACGATGGCGACTGCCTCGCGGTCAGCGGTGAGTCGAAATGGCCAAAGCTCGCGTCATGCGCTGAAAATCCGCCCAGCCCCATCGTCGAAAAACGCGTGACATACCGCGTCAAACCAGGTCATACCGGCGAAGACGGAACGCGCAAAGATGCAGGCGATTGTGATAGCGGCGTGAGATCCGGCCACAACCCCTTTGCGGACCCGGTAGCACGCGGGGGTGAGCTTCGTTTCCTTCATCCGGTCCCCCGGCGTTTCGGCCTTGTAGAGCTGCATGCCGCCCACGCCCAGGGAGCTTGGCAGAATTGCTCACCGCCAAAGCGCGATCAATCCCATGCCGCCCAGCCAGACCAGTTGACAGCGCCATGAAATTCTGGATCGAAGGCGGCAGCTTGTCGAGATCTGCAAGCACGCTGGCGCCGGTGGTGGTGATGCCGGACACGGTTTCGAAATAAGCATCGGTAAAACTGGGCGGTCCGTCGAGGTAGAACATCAGCGGCGGCGTTTGCAAAATGCGGGACGCCACCGTCCATACCAGGGATACCAGCAGAGAAAACCGTCGCAGCAACTGCGGTTCGCGCCGGAAGCGCCAAGTCGCGAGGCGCATGAGCAGTCCGGCGGCTAAAGGTGCGGTGCAATTTGACGTCGTCACACGACTTCTGGGCGGCGTCGTCATAGAAATGAGCGAGCGCGAACGGAGCCAGGCAATGGTGAGACTTAAAGATCATTACCACCGCGCTGAAAACGTTGACGACGGGCGCGACACGTTCTACGACCGGTGGGAGCATGAGCGTGACCCTATGCAAGGTGCAGTGGCTTACAAAAAAGCCGGCGCTGACCTGGAACAGCTTCTCGACTTTCGGCACCGTGCTCTTATTGATCTGCGAACACGATCACGTGATCGCGTCGGACTCGATTACGGTGTCGTGATGCGCCATGATCACCTGCACATCAGTGGCGGCCCTCTTGTCGGGACGTTCGAGTGCCGGGCGTTCCGAGCTTTGCGCAACAATGGCGCCACGATCGTCGCGCCTTTCGGCAGGTTGATTTCCTCGACGCGGCGGCCGACCACTTGTGAGGACTTGTAATCACCGTGCGCGATCAACTCAAGCGCTTCCGCCGCGCCGCGCCGTAGGCTAATGCACTGGCGGCAGCGCCAATCACCGCGTGCGCCACGCGCCGCTAAGCAGTTTGCCTATTGTTGCCTGCGCCGGCGAGATCGCGATGTCGATGTCGCCGGCCTGCAGCAGATTGACATGCTGCTGCGCCGTTGATCAGCGCCAACCACCTTGCCTGCGCCCGTGCGCGTTTGGCGAGCAGCGCCGCCATGATGTTGCTCTCGTCGTCGTTCGTCACCGCGCAATACAGGTCCATCTCGCCGATATTCTCTCCACTCAAACGCAGTTCTCCTCGTCGGTCCACATCGCCCGCCAGTACCAGCGCGATGCTCGGCTCTCCCGCGATACGCTCGGCATTCACCTTGGTTGAATTCGATCAGCTGCACGCTGTAGTTACTTTTCGAGGCGCTACCTTGGCCCGGGCGACTGACCAATGTTACCGCCGCCGCCGAGCCGATCACAATGCGGCGTATGGGTTTGTCCATGCGACGCAACTCGCGCATCACCCCACGGATATTTTCGGTGGCGGCGATGAAGAAACACTTCGTCACCCGCCTCGATCACGGTGTGGCCTTCCGGCGCGATTGGCGCATCCTGCCGGAATATCGCCGCCACGCGCGTCTCGACGTTGGGCATATGTGGCGCCGGATTTCCTGCAATTCGTGGCCTACCAAGGCGTCCGCCATGGAAGGCTCTGGACTGCGACTTCAGGCTCACTTTGCCGTCGGCAAGCTCGAGCACCTGCAGCGACTCCGGAAATTCGATCAGCTTGACGATGTAATCGGTCAGAATTTGCTCAGGGCAGATTGCGGAAATCGACCGCGAGGAAGCTGTCGTCCGCGAAGATCTCCTGATGCGCAAGATAATCGGTGGCGCGGATGCGCGCGATCCGGGTCACATCCGCGAGCCTTTCGGAGGAGGAGAAGAAGGACCTGCCATTCCGTCTCAAGGGCAATCTCTGCCGGTGCACCGGCTACCACGCCATCGAAGACGCATTGGCAGGGCGTCGGCCACGTCGAACAAGATCGCGTCGGCCACGTCTGTGGCGCCAGTCTGCAAAATCCGCTCGCCCATTCCATTGTCACCGGCACGGCCCGCTACACCGCTGACGTGAAGATGGAGGGAATGCTCCATCTCAAGGTCCTGCGCTCGCCGCATGCACACGCGAACATTGTCGCGATCCGCACGGAGAAGGCCCGCGCCCTGCCGGGTGTTCACGCGGTGTTTACATGGGAGGATCGTGCCACGGCGTCCTTACACGTCGGCCTTGCACGACGACTACCGCGTCGATCCCGACGACACATACATTCTCGGACAAGGTCGCGCCGTTTCGTCGGCCAGCGCGTGGCTGCCGTGGTCGCCGGAAACCGAAGGCATCGCCGAAGAGGCCTGCCGGCTCATCGAGGTGGATTACGAAATTCTCCCGGCGGTTTTCGATCCCGAGAAGGCGATGCTGCCCGGCGCGCCGGTGTTGCACCACAAGCATGCAGACTCTCGTATCCAGCGGCCGGGCCAGAATATTTTCGTCCAGATCGAGAGCGAATACGGCGACGTCGAAAAAGGCTTTCGCGGAAGCGGACGTCGATTATCGATCGCACTTACTTCACCAACAAGATTCAGCACGCGCATCTCGAGACGCACCAGCGCCATCGCCTACCAAAGCGAGGACGGGCGCATGCACGTGCGCACGAGTTCGCAGGCGCCGTTCCAAACCAAGGCCAAGCTTCGTACTTTTTCGGCATGTATCCTGAGAAGGTTCACGTTTACACCGAGCGGGTCGGCGGTGGATTCGGCGGCAAGCAGGAGATGTTGTGCGAGGAACTGTGTGTGCTCGGCGCGTTGAAAACGGGCCGCCCGGTGAAATGGGAGTTCACGCGCGAGGAGGAATTCATCGCAGGCGTTTCGCGGCATCCGATGAAGACGAGTTTGAAGGTCGGCGCGAAACGCGACGGCACGCTCACCGCGATGGAAATTCGCGTGGTGTCCGAATACCGGCGCCTACGGCAATCATGGCGGCGAAACGCTGGCCGCGTCGCTCAGCCAATCGCTCCAGATTTATCGCTGCCCGAACATGAAGGGCAACGGCTACGCGGTTTACACGAACATCGTGCCTTCCGGAGCTTTTCGCGGCTACGGATCCTCGCAAACCGTTTTCGCGGTGGAATCCGCGATGGGCGACCTGGCGCGCGAACTCGGCATGAACCTCATGGAATTGCAGCGGAAAAATGTCGTCGTCCCGGCGACGCCGTGCACAGCATTTGGGAAGGGCCATCCGACGCGGAGATCGGTAGCTACGGCCTCGATCAATGCATGGATTTCGTCGAGCAAGGCGCTGGCCAGCGGACGTGGGAGCGCGAAGCCCGAAGGCGACGAGTGGCTCGAAGGGAAAGGCCACGCCATCCACATGCACGATTGCATCCCGCCAACAGAGCAGCGTTCCGAGGCCCACTCAATCTGCGCGCCGATGGCACGTACCATCTCGCCAACGGAGCGACGGAAATGGGCAACGGAACAATCACAACCATGCGCCAGATCGCCGCAGCGATCCTGAACACGACTGCGTCCCGCATCGATATCATCAATGCGGATACCGATCGTGCACGCTTACGACACGGGCACCTTTTCCAGCGTTGGCACGAGCGTTTCCTGCAAATCCGTGAGCCTCGCCGCCGAAGATCTCGCGCGACAATCTGCTCAAGATCGCCAGCGACTTCACATCCACTCCGCTCGAGCAATGCCGCCTGGTGGATGACGCGGTGGAATGCGGCTCACGAAGAATTCCGCTGTCCGAGCTGTTCGAATCCGTGCCCGACGCGCGGCATCGAGATGAGCGTAATGCGCAAAGCCTACGGGTCGCCGCGCACGACGTGCTTCAATGTTCATGGCTTCCGCATCGCCGTGAATCGGATCACCGGAGAAATTCGCATTCTGCAAAGCGTCCACGCTGCCGACGCCGGAACGATCCTCAACCCCATGCAGTGCCGCGGACAGATCGAAGGTGCGGTCGCGCAAGGCATCGGCACAGCGCTGTTCGAGCGCATGGTCTTCGACGAGCACGGCAAAATGGTCAATCCGACTTTCCGCAACTACCGCATCTCCGCTTTCGCCGATATTCCCAGAACTGAGATTTTCTTCGCCGATACGCACGATCGCCTACGGTCCGCTCGGCGCGAAATCCGCCGGCGAGACCCCGATCATCCCGGTCGCACCGGCCCTCGGCAACGCACTTGCCGACGCTACCGGGATCCGGTTCGACAGCCTGCCATTCAGCGCTGACCGCATTTTCGCGCAGCTCAGATCAAGCGCAATGAGCAGTCCGCGCGGTCCTCGTTGCCACCGCCCGCGTTCGTCAGGGGAAAGATGCGGAGTTCGCAGCGTGGAAGGCGCGCCACGACACGGTCATCGGCAAATTTCCCGGCTACGTCAGCAGCGACATGATGCCCGGCGCCAACGGATCAAACGAGTGGACGATCGTGATCAACTTCCGATCCGACGGATGACCTCACGGCCTGGCAGCAATCCAAGGAACGCGGCGGAGATCATTGCGGAAGGGATTCCTCTTTTCGAAGGCGGCAACTTCGGCGAAGTCGCGCAGGTCGGCGAAGCGGGCGTGCAACCGGCTGGCGACGTCACAGAAGTTATCTTTTCGAGAATCAAGCCGGGCATGGAGGACACCTATCGCGAGTGGACGGCGCGCATTGAGGCGGCGCAGGCCCGTTACCCGGGTTACCGTGGCACGTTTCTCCAGCCTCCCGACGAGAAGGGAGGCATGCTGGACCACCATCATTCGCTTCAGAAGCGCGCCCCAGCTCGAGGCGTGGATGAACGCTCCGGAACGCAAGAGTCTGCTGCAGGAGTCCAAGGCTTTCATCGAGCACGAGCAGCTCACACGCCTGGCGACCGCGTTTCCGGATGGGTGCCGGTCGATCCGCTCACGGGCAAAGGTCCGCCGAATTGGAAAACCGCCATGCTCGTTCTGCTCGGGCTTTTTCCAGTCGTGATGCTCGAGCTTCGTTTTCTTAGTCCGATACTCACCGCCTCGGACTGCACGCGTCGCTCGCGACATTCATCGGCAATGCCCTGAGCGTCGCAGCCACCAGCTTTATTACCATGCCGCTGTTCGTCCGCTGGTTCGGCTGGTGGCTTTTCCCGCCGGACGCTTCGACATGTTGCCGTTACGTCGAAAGGCGTGGCCATTCTCAGTCGTTCTTTTTCGCGCTCGAAGTCGCCGCGCTTTGGCAACTGCTGCCCTGGTAAAAATTTCCTATCACTCAATTCCGAACCCATGAAAACCCAATCAGCCCAAAACCTATGAAAACCCAATCCACCATCCTCGCCGCAGCCGCGCTCTCGCTGGCCTGCATCGCATCATCCCATGCCGCCGATCCCGCGGTGCCCGACTTTTGAAGGAAGTCGTGATCAAGGCCGCTCCGCCGCTGACCAAGGAACAACGCGCCGGGCTGGCCGTCTATCAATTGAACAATTCCATGTTCAATATCTACGATAACTCGCTGGATATTTATCAGAAAACATCCGCGCGCGTGTGCCGCTCATCATGGCTTTGTTCAGCGGCAAGGGTGGGCGCTTCATCCTTTACCGGCCCGGCCAGGAGCCACTCGAGGCGCCGTCCGTGCCGCCGATCTACCAGGCGGCGAAATCGGTGGGGCATTGCGCCATGGCCACGTATGCCTGTGTCGCTCCCTACATTGCGAATTCCAAGGAGGATCATGCCTGGATGCCTTTGATGAAGAGCTATCGCACGGAGGTCCAGACGGCGAAGGACGCCATCGTCGATCTCGCGATCAAACCCGAAGAGCAGGCCCTCCTGCAGGACACCTTGCGCCAGGTGCTCGCTTTCATGGACACCTGTTTGAAGAACGGCGGCTACACCTACGACGACGTGGAAGCCTACGCCCGCGGCGTGGAACCCAATCTGGAAAAACTCATTGCCGTGGCGTCCTCCAACCAGGTTGGCCATTGGTTTCAGGTTCTTACCGAATGGAAAAACTGCTGGGCGACGATTGGAATCACACTTACGCGCTGGCCAACTCCATCTACGTTGCCCGCCAGAATAACATCCTCTTCAGCGTTCTGGTCCAATTCTTCGGCGAGAAGGCCATCAACGACCGTGCTGCTCCTGCTGGAAACGACGGATTTTCAAACCACGCCGGAACTCATGATGCAGGCCTTCGCTCGCATCATTTCCGACCGCGCCCTTGGCAAGATGTTTTTCAATAACGACCGGCTGATGGATTACGAATTGCTCGGGTGCGGGCGGTCGCGCGGCCATCGAGAAGGAAATGGCCAATCTCGGTAAGAAAGCGGTTCTACCGCCGCTCGTTCCATTCAACAGCACGGAATGGCCGTGGAAGATCGATCCAAAGAGCGGCACAGGCCCGAAGTCCTTCGCCGATCTTCACGCAAGCGGGCCTGCTGAAGCCTTGATGAAAACTCAAACATTCTTTCTCGCCGTAGCGCTCGCCATGGCGGGTTCAACTCCTGCCACTCACGCGCAAACCACTTTTCTCCCGCAGAGCGAAACCGACGCGATCGTCCTCAAATTCCAGGCGACCTACGCCGATACCTTCGACCGCCGGGATGCGAAGGGCATGGCTGCATTGCTTACCGAGAACGCCACCCTGCAAAACGAATGGGGCGATGTCGTGCAGGGACGGACCAACATTGAAGCCACCCTCACCCGGCTTATGGCCAACCTCCCCGCCGGCGCAAAACTCGAGGACACGCCGCTTGTTTCCCACGCGGTCGCCGCGGACGTGATCGTCAGCCAAGGCACCTCGCAAAGGATCAGCCCGAATACCGCCCCCGCGCAAATGTTTTTCACACGGGTGCTGGTACGTCAGGGCGGCCAATGGCGGCTGGCCGCGACTCAAATCGCTCGGCCTTCCGCGATGCCGAAACCAGCCAGCCAGCCGAAGTAAAGTGAGACGATTGCGTTTTCAGACTCCGGGCCGGAAGTGGGCCTGCTGAAGCCGTGACGTTCTTTGTCCGATGACCAGATTCGCGTGTCTGCTTGCGCTGGCGCTGTCTGCCTCCATCGCCTCGCCAGCGAAATTCGTCTCCCGACACGACCGTGCCGATCAAGATTGGTGCGGTGCTACCGTTCTCGGGTGGTGTGGAGTTGTATGGCCGGCAGGCGAAGCTCGGACTCGATCTTGCGGCTAAGGAAATCAACGCCGGCGGTGGCATTCTCGGCCGGCCAGTGGAGATCATTTACGAAGATGATAAAACGAATCCGGACGCCGCAGTGAATGCGACACGCAAGCTGATCGAGCGCGACCACGTGCTCGCGGTGCATCGGCCCGATCACGTCGCGAAATCTTAACGCCATCAAACCGGAGATCGAACGCGCGAAGACACCGCTGCTCTACGCCACCAACTACGAGGGAGGCGCCTGCAGCCGCTACATTTTTGTGTTCAGCACAGTTCCAAATCAGGAACTCGCCCAGCTGCTGCCGTACATGAATGAGACGTTCGGCAACACCTACTACCTGCTCGGAGCCAATCGTGCCTGGCCGCAGAAGATGTTTCAAGCCGCCGAGCCGATGATCGCCGCACTCGGCGGCCGCGTCGTCGGCAAGGAATTCACGACCGGAAACGAAAAGGATTTCGCGCCGTTGATCGCACGGATCGCTGCGGCGAAACCGAAAGTGCTGTTGTTCGCGTTAAAGGGTGACGGCCTGAACTTCATTCCGCAGGCCGATGACCTCGGACTCTTCCGGAACACCACGGTCGCATTTCTCGGCCTGTCCGAGACCGATCTTTCCGTGTTCCACGGCAAGGGACAAAACATGTTCGTGGTCGTGCCGTTCGTCGCTTCGAGCGATGCGCCAGCGGCTCAGGCGTTTGTGGCGAAGGTCAAAGCCGAAGCTGGCCCGGATACGACCGTTTCCAATTACGTGATGACGCACTACAACGCGCTGATGGCGATGAAAGCGGCGCTCGAGAAAGCAGGAAAAATCGACAAGGAATCGATGATCGACGCACTCGAAGGCTTGACGATCGATTCGCCGACCGGGACCGTTACGATCGGAAAAATCACCATGCCACGATGAACCTGTTCCTCGCCAGAGACCGAGGGGACAAGTTGGTTACGGTTCGCGCGCTTGGCGAAATCGCTCCGGAGCCAGGATGCAAATGATGCTCTCATCAGCCGCGCGACCGGCCGCTCTCATCCTTTGCGGCCTGTTCGGAATTCCCGCTCTCTTGACGGCGAAGGAGCTGGCCTACGAATGCACAGACCCGCCACTCGAAGTGACGTTCGCCGTCGCCGGCGGACATTACAGCGGCGTCGTCACCGGCGGAAATCTTTTCCTGCAACCGGACATCTCGGACGCGCCCGTCGTCCGCTGGAAGAAAGCCGCCGCGGGAAAATTCTACACGCTGATGATGCTGGATTTCGACGGCAACGCGAATGGCTCGTGGCCAGATCCGGTTCCTTCCGGCGAGAACAGTCCGGTGCGGCATTGGATCGTGGGAAACATTCCGGGCGACGTGCTTCGTGGACCGGGCTACGTAGAATCCGAGAAAAATCCGGCCAATGGGAAGCCGACAGTTCTGCAGTCATATCGCGCGCCGCATATCCCGATGGTTTCGGATCGATACGGCCTTTATTTGTTCGAGCAGGCAAAGGAAATCGATTTCGCGCGCGGTGACGGGGCCGATCACAAACTTCGACTTCAAGAAATTCCTTCAAACGTATCAACTTGGAAAGTCCAGCGGCCTCCAACTTTTTCGTGGCGATCTACACATCGGAATCTCCGTTCTCTGGAAAGGCATTCCATGGGAACGATGTCTCCCAAACGTGGCACAAGGACTACGGCAAGGGCCAGCTCACCAAATAATATGAGCGAAGACATTCACCGTTTATTGCTGGAAGCTTCGCACGCGGGTGAAGCCTGCGCTCTCGCGACAGTTGCAAAGGTGACCGGGTCCGCACCGCGCGAGGCCGGCACGAAAATGGTGATTTTCGAAGACGGCCGCATCGCCGGAACCATTGGTGGTGGAAAGTTCGAATCGCTGGTCATCGAAGAGGCACAGAAGGCGATGACCACTGGCGAAGCCGATCTTGAAAACCTACCCGCTGCACGAAGCCAGCGACGAATCGTTCGGCGCAATCTGTGGAGGAGAAGTGACCGTTTTCATCGAGCCACAAGCGCGTCCGCCGCTTTTTTGCCTTATCGGCGCCGGGCATTGCGCGCGGGCCCTCGCAAAATTCGCTTCCGAATGTGGTTTTGCAGTCACGGTGCTCGATGACCGCGCTGATCTGCTTGGATTGCCACACTTCGATTCGTCCATTCGCTGTTTGTCAGAGCCATCGGCAGAAGCATTTGTCCGCTCCCACAAATGGTCTGAACGCGATGCACTCGTTCTCGTCAGTCGCAATTACCATCTCGACCGTGAAGCTCTTGCCGCGGCTCTTGAGAAGGGAGGCATGGGTTATCTTGGAATGATCGGCAGCAAGAAAAAAGTCCTGACTGTTTTCGACGAATTATCCAAACGTGGTGTTTCGCGGAAAGCTCTCGCCCGTGTTCGAGCTCCCATCGGGATCAATATCGGAGCTGATTCTCCGGCGGAAATCGCAGTCAGCGTGCTGGCCGAGGTAATCATGGTTTTGCGCGCCGCCGATGGGCGTCCCTTGTGCGAATCTCTGCCAACAAACCGACAGACACAGAAAATTGCGTCTTGAACGAAGCCCCTGTCGCTTTCGGAGTCGTGATTCTTGCGGCTGGCGCCTCCACCCGCATGGGCAGATGTAAACTCCTTTTGCCCTGGGGTGACAAGACGATCCTCACCCATCTTCTCGATCAATGGCGGAGTACTGGAGCGGCGCAAATTGCTCCTGTTATTGATCCGTCAAACCAGCTCTTACGAAAAGCTCTGGCAGATGCAGGGTTCTCTCCCTCGGACTGGATCGAAAACCCCTCACCACAACTGGGGATGTTTAGTTCTTTGCAGGAAGCCAGTCGCTGGACAGGTTGGCTTTCAACGTTGACGCACTGGATTATTTCGCTTGGCGACCAGCCACATATTCAGATTTCGACGCTGCGCCTGTTGCTCGACGCTGCGAGAAAAATCCCACGCGCATTTGCCAGCCAGCGCTTCACGGACGCGCCGCACACCCGATTGTTCTTCCAGCGAGTAATTTCCGAGAGCTCGCTCAAAGTGACATGGCTGACCTTCGCGACTTATATCCGGACGCGCGAAGCTCTCCGCCTTCGCGTGGCGGTGGAGGATCCGGGAGTTTCTGAGAGACCTGAACACTCCTGAAGATTACGCGCGCTGGAGACCAAAGGAGTGTGCCGATATCAGGTCGGCTTCAATCAATTCCACTGCTCGCGCTTGGCCAGTGGGCGTAGAACGTTCCTTCGAGATCCAGTCTTGTTCAAAAGAGAACGGTGACTCGCAAAGTGGTTGCCCACGCGGCATCGAGATCGGGGTTCGCGCCTGGCGTCGGGATGTAGGTGATCGCTGGTTCGAGCTTACGTGCTCCCAATCAGATGAGCCTGATAGTAAGCTTGAAACATCAATTCGCTGCTGCGATGGAAAATATTTCCGTTTAGCCATGAGCATGCCATGCCGGCGCCCGCGGAATCCTTCGATCTTCCCGGTATCAGTCCGAACGCTGTCAGACCGGATCCGAAATATTGATTCATCGGAAGGGTTTCCGAGTCGTTCGCGCCAAACTGGAAGAAGCCTGAGATGCCGCTGTTGTCCTTCCCCGGATGACGAAACCAGATTCGCTGGGAACCGAAGAGATAAACCCCCGCCGCACCGGATTCGCTTACATCGCCCTTTCGCAAGTGGCCTGTCTGATTCCATAAGCCGATGCCGAATGAGCCCGGCAAATGGTCGCTGCCGATCTCCCAGGCCGCGCCAACCTCGCCAATATGGAAATAATAGCCGTTAAACTCCGGCCCTTTCGTCCCGGTTTGCGACCCTGTCGCGAGATTTCCGTCGACACTCCGTAGGAAAGATAGAAATTATTCGTCGGCGCAAACGTAGTCGTCACCCCGAAGGCAGAGTTGTAATATCCAGGCATCGCGCCAATCAGTGTGGCGTTCTTAAAAACAGGCGTGAAGAGCAGACCGGACACTGAGGGAATGAAGAGTGATTGGTCCTGTGTTGGAACGGGACGCAGGACATTATTGAAATCAGCCGTTGGCACCGTTTTTCCGATGCGGACGATCAGCTTTCGATCAAAGAGCTCCTGCCGCCACCACAATTCATAAAGTTCCGACCGATGGAGCGGCGGCGGGCCGGGAAGGGAATTATATCCCTGCACGCTGCCGGCCCGTTCGTTTGTAGGCTCCCCGTCGAACCGCAAAAAATCGATGCCGAATTTTCCACCTTTCCAACCGATGAGTTTCTCAAAATCGAGGTCAAGATTAAGGATGAGCAAACTATTCCAACTCCAGGAACCAGGCTGTTCGCCACCGGACATTAAATAATTTGTGTCCGCAGCCCATACGCCGCCCAGGAAGACACCCGAATCTTTTTGAATCCCAGCCATTCACCCGCCTGTCCCGTTCCGGTTACCTGATCGACGGCGCCAGGATTTGCGCTAATTCCAATGGGAGCAGCTGGCTCGTTGGCTTGTTCTGTAGCGAGTGGAGGTGATTCCGCCGAAATCGCAAACGCCGTCCCGGCACAAGCCATTATTAGCGACGATACCGATCAGCCAGCAATGGCTCGAAACCAACTGTCTGATTTTGCGAACCAAGAGCATCGGGGGAAACGCGACGCAGAGTCTTGTTATTCTTTTTAAGTTCAAGGCTGAACAGTTTCTGGCTCTTTCGCAATCTTTGAGAAATTTCTTGCGCAATATGCGACGCCGGTCGCAAGCTCGCAGGCCTATGAGCCGATTTGCGCGTTCAAGAAATCATGGACGCGCATTTGTTTCAGTTTGCGTTTCCGCGGCGTTTCTCTGGGCGCTTCGCGCTGAGTGCTTCCCCGCAACTGCACCAGCGCGTCCACAAGGATGCGGGTCGCGTCGAGCACAATTGCGCGGTGACGATGATCAGCTCGGGCAGCTACGATCACGCTGTTCAATCGCCGTTGGTCAGCGCACCCGCCCCGGCCGTTCAGTTCTCCAAAATTCCGGCGTTGACCCCGTGCTGGGTTCAATCGCCGTTTCTTGGCGCGTGCATTTTCGAGCATGCGCCGCCCGCGCGCGGTTAGGCACGCAGCCTGTAGTCGTCGTTCCCGCTGGCGACGTCAGACGCGCGGGTGACTTACAGCCTGAGCTGCGCGTCGCACGGCTTCGTAGCACAGCGACTCGCGGCTTTTCCACATGGCTTCACGCGAATCGTGAGACGCCGCAACCAATCCAATCTTTGAAAAACTCACTTTCCAACAACTATCTCAATGAAAAAATTTCTGATCGCATCAGTCGCAGTGTCGCTTATGCGCAACATTGCCTTGGGTCAAGACGCCGCCTTCGGCATCGGCAAGTCCAAGCCCTTCACCCGCAGGCACAGAAGAAACGGAGCGCGTGGTCGTCCAAAGTCAGGAGATGGACATCACGCGTGAACAGATCGTGCCGAGTCTCGGCGCAACCCGTTACACGGTCGGCCCTGACCGACTCGATTCACAGGCGCAAGGCGAAAACGCGCCGTTTAACCAAACGCTGCTTGCGTTTCCCTGGTGTCGCACAGGATTCGTTCGGACAGCTTCATGTCCGCGGCGAACATGCAAATTTGCAATACCGCATCGACGACGTGCTTCTCCCGGAAAGTATTCCGGGTTTTGGCCAGGTCCTGGAGACCCGCTTCGCGGACAACATTTCGCTCATTACTGGCGCGCTGCCGGCACAGTTTGGATTTCGCAATACGGGCGTAATCGATATCCACACGAAGAACGGCGCCGTTTTCCAACAGGGCGACGCATCGGTCTATGGCGGAAGCTTCGACACAATTATGCCGAGTTTTGAGTACGGCGGTGTGGCGGGGAAGCTGAATTATTACGTCACCGGGAGTTATCTGCACGACGGCATCGGGATCGAGAATCCAACGGGCACCGCCAACCCGATCCACGACGACACCGATCAATATCAGAATGTTTGGATATTCTTCGTACATTCTCGACGACACCAGCCGATTCGTGTTGCTGACCAGCGGCTACCACGGTGATTTCGAGATTCCGAATAATCCCGGGCAAACGCCGCAGTTCACCGACATGGGAAGATCGAAGTTCAATTCCGCCGCGCTCGATGAGACCCAGGTCGAGCAAGATGCATATGCCATTCTCGCCTATCAAAAGAAGATCGACGATTTCAATATGCAGGCGTCGGTTTTCACCCTTTATAGTTCGGTCCTGTTTCGGCCCGATAATGCCGGCGATCTCATTTTCAACGGCGTTGCCTCACGCGTTGATCGCGACATTTTCTCGAATGGAATCGCGTTGGACGCGAGCTACAAACTCAACGATCAACACACGCTCCGCGGCGGATTCCTTATAAACGCGCAGCATGCCACCGTCGGAACGGCGACACTGGTTTTCCCGGTCGATGCCAATGGCAACCAGACCAGCGACATTCCCCTGCGCATTGTCGATAACTCCGGCAAATACGGCTATTTCTACGGATTCTATTTGCAGGATGAATGGAAACCGTTCGAACAACTCACAATCAATTTCGGCGGTCGATTCGACATCGTGGACGCGTTCGCGCACGAGAACCAGCTCAGTCCGCGGATCAATATCGTCTATGAGCCGTTCAAAGGGACCGCGTTGCACGCCGGTTATGCGCGGTATTTCACACCGCCGCCGCTGGAGAATGTCGAACAAGGCACGATCTCAAAGTTCGACGGCACAACCAACGAATCCGCCATTCAAAAGGATTCCGTCACGAAATCGGAGCGCGCGCATTATTTCGATGCGGGCATGACGCAGCAAATTGCCAAAGGTTTCAATGTAGGCATCGATGGTTTCTACAAAAGCGCGCACTCGGTCCTGGACGAAGGCCAGTTCGGCGAGGCGCTTATTCTTTCGTCGTTCAATTACAAGCGCGGCGAGATTTACGGAGGCGAATTCACGGCAAACTATGACGAGGGTGGGTTCACCGCGTATCTGAATGCGGCCTATGAATGGGCGCGCGGCACGAACGTCAGCTCCGCACAATTTCTTATTTGATCCAGATGAGTTCGCCTTCATCAAGAAGAACTGGGTCTTTCTCGATCACGATCAGCGCTTCACCGGTTCGGCCGGCATTTCCTACACGTGGAACGACTGGCAGGCGGGAATCGATGGACTCTATGGCAACGGGTTGCGCCGAGGTTTTGCCAATACCCAAAAGAACCAGTCCCTACGAGACATTCAACGTTCAGCTTGTCACGCCGGATCCAGATCACGGAGAAGACTGCCGTCAAAATCCGTTTCGATGTGGTGAACATTGCTCGACAAAATCTACGAACTGCGCGACGGCAGCGGCATCGGCGTCGGGGCGCCGCAGTTCGGCCAGCGGCGCGGTTTCTACGGCACCGTTGCCTACGAGTTTTGAGGTTGGCTCGCTCATTGTCACGCTTATGATCCGACCTTTGTATATGCTCTTATTCTCATCTTGTCGGCCTACGCCGCCACGGCGGACTGCGCAAGATTCGGCATTAGCAGCGACTTCGCCTACGCCGAATCCTTCGAGCACTGAGAAAATTACGTTCACGGAAGTTAACGTCGATGGACCATATATCGCGATGACCTTTGATGACGGCCCGCACGCGACCAACACGCCCAAGCTGCTGGAGATGGCAGCGGAGAGGCACATCAAACTCACCTTCTTTGTGCTTGGCGAATGCGTCGAGCAGAACCCGGACGTTCTCCGCCGGGAGGTCGCGGAAGGACATGAAATCGGCAATCACTCCTGGTCGCACCCTAATCTCGCGAAACTCTCGGACGCGGATGTTCGAAGCCAGCTTCAGCGGACCGAAGACATTATCGTGAAGACCGCCGGTATAAAACCGAAGTTGATGCGTCCTCCGTATGGCGAGTTGACGAAACGGCAGCGCATACTGGTGAATCACGAGTTCGGCTACAAAGTCATCTTGTGGGACGTTGATCCACTCGATTGGAAGCGACCCGGCTCTGACGTCGTCGCGCAACGCATCATCGCGGGAGCGCGGCCGGGGTCGATCATTTTGTCACATGACATCCACCCGCCGACGATTGCGGCGATGCCGCAAGTTTTTGACGCCCTTCTCGCAAAAGGATTCAAATTCGTGACCGTCTCCGAGTTGCTCGCCATGGACAAAGGCGGCGAGCGAAAACCGTCGAAATGATTCTGCTGGTTTTCGACGGAAGAAGCTTCGGTCACTATTTCGTTTCTGATCTCACGAGCTTTTGCCGACGAAGATCGTACAAATGGCGCGAGGTGATCGCGAGCTCCGCAATTCTGCACAACGCCACGACTTTTACGGAACCGCGTTGCCTACGATTTTTAAGTCATGAACGTTTCGATAATCGCGCTATGTTTGGATTACGAATGCATCGGACTGATCATTCTCGCTTCCGTAAGGCGCACGATTTCGTTCCGGATTTTTCGCACGCGGAACGGCGGACCCGCATTGTGATCGGCAGTTACTGCCGCGATGATGGTCGTCGAGATCGCCGCCGGTTTGATGTCGCACTCGATGGCGTTGCTGGCCGACGGCTGGCACATGAGCACGCATGTGATTGCATTTTTGATCACGGCCGTGGCCTACTATTTCGCGCGAACGCAAGCCGGCAACGCGCGGTTCAGTTTCGGCACCGGAAAAATTGGTGTGCTTGGCGGGTTCACCAGCGCCGTCGTGCTCTCGATCGTGGCGTTCTTGATGGCGGGCGAATCTGTGCACCGGCTGTTTGTTCCATTGGAAATTCATTTTAACGAAGCGATCGGCATCGCCTGCATTGGATTGCTGGTAAACCTCGGTTGCGCAGTCCTGCTCGCCGATCGGCACCATGACGAACATGACGGCATGGCAGCGCTCATCATCACGACTTAAATCTGCGCGCCGCGTATCTGCATGTTCTGGCCGATGCGTTCACTTCGGTATCTCGCGATCACAGCGTTGACGGGCGGCAAATTTTTCGGCTGGGCATGGCTCGATCCGGTCGTGGGAATTGTTGGGCAGCGGCGTCGTTTTCTCATGGGCTTACACACTGTTGCGCGATACCGGCGGCATCTTGCTCGATCGCACACCGGCATCTTCGGATTTGCCTGATCAAATTCGCCGCGCAGTGGAGAGCGACGGCGATTCGCTCGTGACCGATCTGCACGTCTGGCAGGTCGGCATCGGAAAATATGCGGCAATGATGTCTGATCGTGGCGCACGAACCGAAGAGCTGCGATGCCTATCGGGCGTTGCTGCGCGGACACCACGAACTCGTTCACGTTACTATCGAGACGCAGCTTTGCCGCGAAGATCATCCCGCGGCTGCGGGAATGCGCAAGCTCCTAAATGGCCAACACGCTCTGGCAGGTCGTCGCGGCTTATGCTTTCGCCCTTGCCGGTGGATGGATCAGCACGTCGCTGCAACTTGGCGCACAAGCCGCTTTGCGCGCTGATCAGTTTCGCGGCCGGAACGCTTCTCGGGGTAACACTCTTTGCGATTTTGCCGGAAAGTTTGGGCGCGTGTTCCTTGGTGGGCGTGCGTTCCTGGCGCTAGCTACCGGATACGCGCTTTTCTTCTTCATCAGCAAACATGTCCATCATGTTTGCCCTGCTTGCGCCGCCAGTCATTTCGACGCGGATGCAACACGGCATTTCAGCGAAATCGCTACCGCGCTGATTGTCGCATTGGCGATTCACAGCACGACCGACGGTTTGGCCTTGGGAATTCAAGCAGGAAGCTCCTGCGATAGATGCGACAAAATGGTCGCTCTTCTCCGCTCTCTGCATTCACAAAGTTCCCGAAGGCCTCGCGCTCGGCAGCCTTTTGATCGGCGCTGGATTGCAACCGCAGCAGCCGCGCTCGGCTGGGTAGCTGCCGTTGAAGCAACGACGCTCCTCGGCGGCGTGATCGGCTATTTCTTCCTGGCGAACATTTCGACGTTTTGGCTCGGCTTGATCATGGCGCAGGTTGGCGGCGGATTTATCTATCTGGCCGCGCACGCCGTCCTCGGAGAAATGTTGAAGCATGGAAAAAAACTTGTGCTGACAAGCTTTTCGGTAGGCGTCGCACTGATCGCGGTTCTCAATATCGGCTTGAGGATAGCTTGGCTGGCACGCTTCGCTGAAGCGTGTAGATCGGCGCTTGTCGCATCTGAAGCAGCCGGATATTTCTCAGGTCTCGGCGAGTGCAGACGCACAGGCTGGCACCGTACAGCATGACAGATTCACCGTGCATTTCTTTCATTATCGCGACGGCCACCTTTACTGCGAAGACGTCGATCTTGTCGCGCGTCGCCGAGAAATTCGGCACGCCGACTTTATGTTTACAGCGCGGGAACAATTCTCGATCACTACACGCGGCTGGACGCTGCGCTCGCGCCGCTGGATCACCTGATTTGTTACGCGGTCAAAGCGAACTCGAATCGCGCGATCCTGAAGTTGCTCGCAGACGCGGGCGCGGGTTTCGACATCGTTTCCGGCGGCGAACTTTATCGCGTGCTCGCGGCTGGTGGCGATCCGGCGCAAATGCACGTTCGCCGGCGTGGGCAAATCGCGTGAGGAAATCGAGTACGCGCTCGAGCAAGGCGTTTACAGCTTCAATGTCGAGAGTGAAGCGGAACTGGAATACATCGATCGCATCGCCGGCGCGAAAAACATGCGCGCGCCGATCGCATTGCGCGTCAATCCCGATGTCGATCCGCACACGCACGAGTACATCTCAACCGGCTCGCGCGAGAATAAGTTCGGTATCGCGCTGGATCGCGTCGCCGCGGTTTACGAGCGCGCCGCGAAAATGCGCAACATCGAGATCGTTGGCGTGCAAATGCACATCGGCTCGCAAATTGCAGAGGCGAAGCCGTTCGCGAGCGCGATCAAAAAAGTGGCGCCAATCGTGCGCGAGCTGAAATCAAAATACGGAATCAAGTTCTTCAGCATTGGTGGCGGCATGGGAATTATTTACCAGCGCGCACTCGAGAGCGGATCAGGCAAATGGTGGCACGACCACGGCAGCGAATCGTCCGCGTTCAGCGTCCGCGATTACGCTGAGGCAATTGTGCCGCCGTTGCGCGAGCTTGAGCATTCGGATCCTGGTCGAGCCTGGTCGTTTTCTTGTCGGCAACGCTGGCGTTTTGCTGACCCGGGTGCGTTACATCAAACAAACCGGCGCGAAGAAATTCGCGATTGTCGATGCCGGCATGAACGACCTGATTCGGCCGGCGCTTTATCAGAGCTATCACGAGATCGTGCCGGTTGTAGGAGCGTCTGAGTCAGACGCCAGAGTAGTCGAGAAGATCGACATTGTCGGGCCGGTATGCGAGATCAGGCGATTTCTTTGCGCTGGATCGCGAAATGCCGGAACTGCATGAAGGCGATCTGCTCGCCATCATGAGCGCGGGCGCATACGGATTTGTGATGGCTTCGAATTACAATTCGCGTCCGCTGCCGGCGGAAGCGCTGGTTCGCGGCGACAAGTTCGCGCTGATTCGAAAACGGCAAACATGGGAAGATCTGGTGCGCGGCGAGATCGAGCCGCAATGGTAGGGACGCGACCGCGGAGGCGTCCGCGAATGAATGCCATGTCCTCGGCGCAGCTCGGCGATCGCGCCCTACCAACTTGCGCAATTTCGCGTGCCTGCATAAATAGTCGTCCTGCCTGCGATGATGAAACGCCTTCTGCTCGTTTGCTTTTTGTTGATGTTCGCGCTCGGCGTGAAAGCGCGCTCGCCGGCATCGGGTGAATACATCATTCTGGTCGGCGGACCATCCATGTATCAGTGGGAAAAATACAAGACTTATCCGCACGATCATTGGTGGGCGAACTTTGTGCGCGCCGCCCGTCTGCGCACCGAACAGTTGCGCACCGAGCTCGGGCCGGACGCGAAGATCACCTGGCTCGTTTACAGGCAGGGTTACGAGGACCGCGCCAAACAGGAGCACCAGGATCTGATCAGCCTGATCGGTATCGGTGCGTGACAAATTTAATATCAACCTCGTCTGGTTTGGTCCCGGCTCCGAGGTGATCAACTATCTGAACAACGGCCAGCCGCGAGATCAGGTGAAGGTCATCGGCTTTGAATATTTCGGCCACTCAAACCGCGCGTGTTTCATGTTCGATTACAGCAACAACATCGACAGCGCTTGTAAGTCGTGGCTGCACGAAAACGATCTAACCAAAATCAACCGTCGTATTTTCGCACGTCGCGCCTACGTCAAGAGCTGGGGCTGCCACACCGGCGAAGAGATGTCGAAGAAATGGTACGCCGCCACTGGCATCACACATGATTGGCGCGCATTGGCAAGACCCAGTTCATGATGGAAGAACTGCCGATCCTCATTTCCGACGGCGGCAAGTGGGTGAATTAAATGACGAAGTGCGAATGACGAAGGAAGCTCGAATGCTCAAATGCGAAAATGCGACGCCGCTTTCTCTGATCATTCGGATTTAGTCATTCGGCATTAGACATTCGTCATTCGTCGATTCTGTCGATTTATCACCGAACGCTATGAAGTTCGGTGAGCTATCGGCGCTCTATCATCAGCCGCTGTTCGATCTGATTTCGCAAAGCCGCGCTGTTCATCTCGCAGCATTGGCGCGGCGAAGAAGTGCAGCGCTGCAGTTTGCTGAGCATCAAGACCGGCGGTTGCAGCGAAGATTGCGCTTATTGCGCGCAGTCCGCTCATTATTCCACCGGCATCGAGCGCGAAGAGTTACTTGTCCCTGGAACGATGTTATGACTGCCGCCCAGCGGGCGCGCTCACAAGGCGCGACGCGGTTTTGCATGGGCGCAGCCTGGCGCGGCGTGCGCGACGGTTCGGAAAAATTTGAGCGCGTGCTGGAGATCGTTCGGGAAGTGAGCCAGCTCGGTATGGAAGTATGCGTCACGCTCGGTGAAATCGGTCCCGTGGAAGCGCGCAAACTCAAAGCCGCCGGAGTCACCGCCTACAATCATAACATCGACACTTCTCCCGAGTTTTATCCGCGAAATTGTGAGCACACATACGTTTCAGGATCGGCTCGACACGATCGCCGCCGTGCAGGAGAGCGGCATGTCGGTTTGTTGCGGTGGGATCATCGGCATGGGCGAATCGGAGACCGACCGTCTGCGAATGCTGGAGGTGCTTGAGCAACTTCGATCCGGCTCCCGAAAGTGTGCCGATCAATTGTTTGATGCCGATGCCGGGCACGCCGCTGGCCGAGCAACCGCCGGTGGATATCTTTGAGCTTGTCCGGCTGATCGCTGTCACGCGAATCGCGCTGCCGAAGGCGCGCGTTCGCCTCGCAGCCGGGCGCACCCGGCTTTCGCGCGAAGGTCAGGCGCTCTGCTTCTTTGCAGGCGCGAATTCGATTTTTTACGGCGACAAACTTCTCACCGCGAAAAACCCGGCAGCCGATGTGGATGTTGCTCTTCTGCGCGAGCTCGGGCTGCAGCCTCAAGGAGCGACAGGCTTCGTAGCCGTCGTTCGCTGGAGTGTCGCCAGGACGTAGCACAGATTTAGATCGACATCGGCCAAGCGTTTTGCGATGAAGCTTCTCGGGCTCGCTGGGACTCAACAAGAACCTCAACAGAAAGAGATTATGAACTGGAAAAAGTTCTTCATCGCATTCGTCGCAGCGTTTGGTTTCATCTTCCTGTTTGGCTTCCTTTGGTACGGCGAAGCTGATGCATGGCGCGCATCAGGAAGTGCCAACGCTTTGGCGAACCGAAGCCGATTTTGGCAATCACTTCTCGTGGCTCGTTTTTGGGCACATTGTGATGGCGTTCTTTCTCACGCTGCTTTATGCGCGATTTGTCCCCGCAGGTGGCGCAGGCGCCTGCGCGATGCTGGGCATCTTGGTAGCGCTGATATATGCCGGCGCTGACCTGATCACGTTCGCTGTACAGCCGCTCACGACCAAGATCCTCTGCGGCTGGATTGTCGGCGACTTGATCCAATTCACGATTGCCGGCGCAATCATCGGCGCGATCTACAAGACCGATTCGCGCACGACTACTTAGGTCAATTACATCCAATTCATGAAACGATTCATCCTCGCGTTCATTGCCGCATACATTTTCATCTTCTTGTGGGGCTGGCTTCTATAACGGCGTTCTTCTCAAAGATGTTTATGCGCAGACGCCAAAGTCTCTGGCGGCCGCAAAGTGAAATGATGAGCTTGTTTCACTGGATCATTATCGGCCAGGCACTGATCGTTTTGCGCTTTCGTGATGATCTACGCGAGCGGTTTCGCCGGAGGCGGCGTAATCGCGGGAATCCGGCTTGGTATCCTGTCTGGAAATCGCGGCGATCGGCATGCGCGTTGCGCGTTTTACGCGGTGCAACCATTTCCAGCGAAGCTTGATCTTATACGGCAGCGCGGCGGCCTGATCGAGATGATCGTCACTGGCGCAATCGTCGGCGCGATTTACAAACCAGCGGCTGCGCGCAGCGTCTTAGCCGGAATCACGCCGCTCGTAGCGTTGCAGAGGCGGGTTGGACGTTAGACGTTTGCTCATGACATGCGCAAACTCCCGCCGCTCTCGGTTATCGCATGCCGGCGGAATGGGAACCGCACGCCGCGACGTGGCTTTCATGGCCGCGGCGCGAAGGGATCAGTTTTCCCGGATTCGTTCGATCGCGTCATGCCGGCGCTTGCGCGCAATGGTCGAAGCGCTGATCGAATCGAGCAGGTCTGCATCAACGTTTGCAATGGCGCGCATGAAGCCGAAGCGCGCGAAGTCCTTGCGCGGATTGCCGCATGGAACGAATCACGTTTCTACCGGATTCCAACAAACGAGCCATGGTGCCGCGATCACGGGCCGATTTTTCTGACGCGCGACGACTGATCCGCAGAGCTCGCGACGTCGTCGGACTGGGATTACAACGCCTGGGGCAACAAATATCCGCCGTTCGATCTCGATGAAGTCGTGCCAACGCGCGTCGCCGAGATTCTCGATGCTGCCGGTTTTTTATCCGCGGCATGATTTTGGAAGGCGGCTCGATCGAGGTGAACGGCGCGGGCGCGCTGCTTACGACCGAGTCGTGTTTGTTAAACAAAATCGAAATCCAAATCTTGTCGCGCGAGGAGATCGAACAGCGCCTGCGGGATTATCTGGGCGTTCGCGATATTCTCTGGCTCGGCGACGGCATCGCCGGCGACGATACCGACGGCCACATCGACGATCTCGCGCGTTTTGTTTCCGAAGCATACGGTTGTGACGGTTGTCGAAGAAAATCGCGACGACGAAAATTACGAGCCGCTCCAGGAAAATCTCGCGCGCCTGCAGCGAGATGAAAATCGGCGAGTCGCGCGATTGAGATCATTGCGCTTGCCGATGCCGAAGAAGATCATGCGCGAAGGGCTGCGGCTGCCGGCCAGCTACGCCGAACTTCTACATCGCAAATACCTGCGTGCTCGTGCCGACGTTCGCCGATCCTGCCGACGAAACTGCACTGTCGATCCTGCGCGAATGTTTTCCAAATCGCCGCGTTATCGGGATCGATTGCCGCGAATTGATCTGGGGACTGGGCGCATTTCACTGCCTCACCCAGCAGCAACCGGCAGTGTGATGCTGACAACTGTCTGCTCAGGAGCCGTTGTCAGCGAGCGACTTCGCAGGTCTCAGGACTGCCTGCACGATTCAATCCGCCGTCGGCCCTGGTTTGTATCCGCTTTTCAGAATCGCGTCGTGAAGATCGGGCGCGTGCGTCTTGCGCGCGTCAAATGTGACGATGACGCGCTCGTGCTCGAGATCGACTTTCACATCTTTCACGCCGGCAATTTTCTTCAGCACCGGTGCGCAGCTTGCGCACGCATTCATCGCAATCTTCGCCTTCGGTAGCGATCTCGATCGTTTCCAGGACCGCGTGATCGGCCCGCTCAGGATTAAACGGGTCGGCTGGATCGGGATCGTTTGGTCGTGCAGGGTCCATCGTCTTTCTTTATACTAACGTGCGACAACCGCGCAGCGGTCGTCTTGCGCATCTCTGTCATCTTGAGCGGAGTGATAGGCATCTCACTGATCAGCCTTGACGCTGGAGTATCCGAGATTGCACGATCAGTGTGATCAACGGACTCGCTGCTGCCGCACGATGCGCTCGCTGCCCGCGGTATGGCAGCTCGTGGATGCCACCTCGCGCGCTATCGGTTCGAGCACGTGCCAGACGTTTTCGGCAAGAATCTTTTGGCCGGCGGCGTTTGGATGAATGCCATCGGGCAAATTCAGTGACGGATCGCCTGCCACGCCTTGCGAGGAGGTATGGAATCAAGCGCCGCGCCGTTTTTGGCGCGAGGTCGCCAAACATTTTGCCAAAGGCGGAAACGTAATCGTCGGCTGCGTAATTGGGCAGCTGCATTCCCGCGATCACCACGCGCACGTTCGGATTTCGCGCTTTCACCTTATCGATGATCTGCTGAAGATTGTTTCGAATTTGATCGACCGGCACGCCGCGAAAGGCATCGTTGATTCCGAGCTCCAGAATGAAGATGTCGATCTTGCGTTTCAAATGGGCCGGGAGCCGCTCCAAGCCGCCTTCGGTGGTGCCGCCGGCCGCGCTGGCATTGGTCACCTGAAAATTCAAGCCGGCGGCGCGCAACTTCTTTGCGAGCAAAGCCGGATAGGCTTCGCTCGGCGTAAGCTGAAACCCTCCGAAAGACTATCGCCCAGGACGAGAATCGTTTTCATTGGCGCGGCGTGGAGCGGTCGAGTGCAAGATGAACAGGCAGTTAACGACGCGATGCAAGTCTCACAACGAAACGCTCAACGCCGAACGTGCAACTCGAGGCTCGCGAGCATGCGCTCAATGATTCCGCACTGGATGTTCGATGTTGAGCGTTGAGCGTTGGACGTTGAAGTTTTCCGCGTAACGGTTTAACTCTTCAACTCTTCAACTTTTCCTTCTATGGCCAATTACGCTATCAACGGTTTCGGGCGCATCGGGCGCAACGTCCTTCGCGCCATGACGCAAAAACAAGTCGAGCAAGTCCTCGCGATCAACGATCTCACCGACACGCATACGCTCGCCCATTTGCTCAAATGGGACTCGGTGCACGGCAAATTCGACGGCGAGATCGGTTACGACGACGAAAACATCATCGTGCCGCGGCCACAAAATTAAAATCTTGAAGGACCGCGATCCGGCGAACCTGCCGTGGAAAAAACTGGACATCGATGTTGTGCTCGAGTCGACCGGGTTTTTCACCAGCCGCGACAAAGCCGAGCTGCATTTGAGTAAAGCGGGCGCGAAACGAGTGCTGATCAGCGCGCCGGCAAAAATCCGGACGTGACGATTTGTATCGGTGTCAACGACGACATCTTCGACCCGGCGAAACACATGATCGTTTCCAACGCCGAGCTGCACAACCAATTGCCTCGCGCCCATGGCGAAGGTTTTGCACGACAAATTCGGCATCGCGCACGGATTCATGAGCACCATCCACAGCTACACGAACGACCAGCGCATTCTCGATTTTCCGCATGACGATTTGAGGCGCGCGCGCGCGGCGGCGATCAACATCATTCCTTCCACCACCGGCGCGGCCAAGGCGATCGGCGAAGTCATTCCGGACTTGAAAGGGAAATTGAACGGCGGCGCCTTCCGCGTGCCCGACTCCCGACGGTTCCGTCACGGATTTCACCGCCGTGCTGGAAAAGGATGCGACGGTCGATGCCATCAATGCCGCGTTCAAGGAAGCTGCGTCGGCAAAAAGCTACAAAGGCGTGGTCGAATACAGCGATGAGCCGCTCGTTTCGCAAGACATCGTCGGCAATCCGCACTCCTGCATTTTCGACAGCAAGCTGACGCTTACGCTCGGCAACCGTTTCGTGAAAGTCGTCGGCTGGTACGACAACGAGTGGGGCTACAGCAATCGCTGCGTGGAATTGCTGGAAATGCTGGCGAAATAGGCGCTGGCGTCATTGCTCGTGCTCATGACTCGTAATCGTATTTCACTTGAATGAATCATGACGAAGCTTGCACTTCGTGATCTTGATGTGCGCGGGAAACGCGTGTCTGGTGCGAGTGGATTTCAACGTGCCGATCGAGAGCGCGCGGCGGCAAGATCCGCATCACCGATGACACGCGTATTCGCGAGAGCCTGCCGACGATCAACTACCTGCGTGAGCACGGTGCGAAAACGATTTTGATGTCGCATTTTGGCCGGCCCAAAGGGAAGCGGGTCGAAAAATATTCGCTTCGCCCGATCGGCGATTATTTGCACTCGCTCATTCATCAGCCCGGTCATTTTCAGTCACGACACGATCGGCGAGGTGCCGGAAAAAATCATTGACCACATGGAGAACGGCGACGTCGCGTTTGCTTGAGAACGTCCGGTTCCAGCCGGAGGAAGAAGCGAACGATCCGAAATTTGCCGAAGCGCTCGCGAAACTCGGCGATCTTTATGTGAACGATGCGTTTGGCGCGGCACACCGCGCGCATGCATCGACAGCGGGCATCACAAAATTCGTGGCGAAATCGGCCATGGGTTTCCTGATGGAAAAAGAGCTGAAACATTTGCGCGAGGGGCTCGAGAAACCGGCCAAGCCGTTCGTGGTCATTTTGGGCGGATCGAAGGTCTCCGATAAGATCGGCGTTTTGAAAGCGCTCATGGAGAAGGCCGACACAATTTTGATCGGCGGCGCGATGGCGAACACGTTTCTAAAGGCGCAGGGGATTCCGGTCGGCGCAAGCCGCGTCGAGTCGGACAAGGTCGATCTTGCGCGCGAGACTTCTCGATCTGGCGAAGAAACGCGGTGTGAAATTCTTGCTTCCGATTGACGCCGTGGAAGCGGAGGAAATTCGCGCCGGCGCGACACATGCGAAACACGAGCCGGCTCTCGCCGCAACACGGGATCAGCGACGGATGGCAGGCGGTCGATATCGGCGCGGCGACGATTGCCCTTTACCAGGAGGAAATTGCCGAAGGCGGAAACGATTCTGTGGAATGGACCGGTCGGCGTTTTCGAAATTCCCGAGTTCGCGGAAGGAACAATCGCGATCGCGGAAGCGCTGGCCCAATCGGGCGCGACGACGATCATCGGTGGCGGCGATTCCGTGACTGCGGTGAAACAGGCCGGGCTTGCCGACAAGATGACGTTCATCTCTACCGGCGGCGGCGCTTCGCTGGAATTGCTTGAAGGCAAGGAATTGCCCGGCGTTGCCGCGTTAACGGACAAGAAATAATGCGCAAAAAAATCGTCGCCGCCAATTGGAAGATGAACATGACGCAGGCGGAGTCGGCGCGATTTGTCGAGTCGCTGCTGCTCGGATCTGGGCGACATCACCGATGTCGAAGTGGTGATCGTTCCGCCGTTCACCGCGATCGCGAAAGTGACGGAAGCGCTTGGCAAAGCGCAAAACATCAAGGTCGGCGCGCAAAACATGCATTGGGAGCAGAGCGGCGCCTTTACCGGCGAGATCAGCGCTGCGCTGCTGCGCGATTTGTTTGTGCATTACGTCGTGCTCGGGCACAGCGAACGCCGCACGCTGTTTGGTGAGACTGACGAAATCGTGAATCGCAAAGTGCGCGCCGCGCACGAGGCGACACTGCGTCCGATCGTTTGCATTGGCGAAACGCTCGAGCAACGCGACAAAGGCAATGTCGAAAAAATACTTGTCGATCCAATTGCGCGGCAGTCTCGCTGGTCTGAGTCGCAAAGGAATTGCAGGAAACGGTGATTGCGTATGAGCCGGTCTGGGCGATCGGCACCGGCCGCAACGCGACGCCGGCTCAAGCGCAGGAAGCGCACGCGTTCATTCGCCACACTTTGCGCGAAATGGCCGACGACGCGACAGCCGAGCGCGTGCGCATTCAATACGGCGGCAGCGTTAAACCGGAGAACGCGCGCGAACTGATGAGCCAGCCGGACATCGACGGCGCCCTCGTCGGCGGCGCCAGCCTCGACCCGCGCAGCTTCGCCCAAATCGTCGGCAGCCGCGCGCGGGCACCCGGGAGGACCAGGAGCTAGGGGCGCGGCGTCCGGTGCGGTGGGGGACTGGGATGCGGCGGAGGAGTCCGGTGTGGACAGCAGCGTGTCCGCAGTAGGGGTTCCCGGCGTTGGAGTAAACGTTGCCGTCGCGGTAGCTGTTGCAGTGGCCGTAGCCGTTGAGGTGGGTGTGTGGGGCAGGGCGTCGGCGTAAACGGGGCGCTAGGTGTCGGCGTCGGCGTGTGCGTAGCTGTTGGAGTTGGTGTCGGCGAGAACGCTAGCCGTCGCTGTCGGCGTAGGGGTGGGTGTGTAGCCGTCGCCGTCCGCAGTTGGGGAGAACGTCGCTGTAGCTGTAGCCGTTGGGTAGGCTGTAGGCGTCGATTGCGCTGCAGGTGTAAGGTGACTTTCAGCCCGCTGCTGAAGGCGTGGCAGTACCACAGGAGAAAGTCGTAGCCGGACCGAACCACGCTTGCTTGCACCCCGCTCGTCTCATCACCGCCACAGTCAGAAGTTGCGCCGTAGAAGATGTCATAGAAGCCTGGCTCGTTCTCGTAGAACGCCACTTCAAAGTTGGCTGGCGCAGTGGTGTCGGCGTAGTCCACCACCCGCCACTCAAGGTTAAACTGCCGGTTGAGCTGCCGTGCCGGTGACAGAGGGTGAAAATCCCGCGGTTTCCACCAGGAAGCCCGCGCAGCCGCCCTGTTGATCCCGTCCGCAGATCGCCCCGATAAGCCAGAATGGCCATGTTCCAGACTCCGGGCGGCGTGAGCACAGCCATGGGTGTAAGGAGCTGGATTGCCAATCAGCTCCAAAGCGCCGTTGGAAGTGGCGTTCGCTGCGGTAAATGTCTGCCCGTAGGCGCTGACCGGGAATGGAAGCAGAATGCTGGAGAGAGCAATCTGTCGCAATGGTTACCCGGTATCGGTGTCACCAGGTGTAATCGTGCCCGTCCCAGTGGTGCGTAATATAAGTATCGCAGCACAGCGGTTGGTGTTGCGGTAGCCTGCGCAGACGCCTTTGAGACGTTGCTGACACTTAGTAGCGCCAGAAAGGCGCCGTCAAAGGCGTAAAAACAGACGCTAGTTAAAGGCGAAGATTAAAGAACCCGCCTTCGCCGACCAACCTTCGGGCAAGGCTGCGGCGGGCCGATACCTGGAAGTGAAGTGGAGTTGGTCTTCATAGGTGTTGGCTCCGGACTGTGTTTCGCTCCGTGTTCCAGTGGCGTCGCTCGTAAAAATTTCGCGCTGCGTTACGCGGAGAACTCGGATCTACAGAAGGTAACAGAAGGCAACGAGGATTCTCACATTCGAGTTAGACTCACATCCTCGCGTGTTTCTATGTTTGTTTTCTGATGATATGGCTGGCGCTAATCACAACAGCTACTGACCGCGGCTAGTGGGATCCACGCCGGCAAAGGTCAGGAAGTCGATCATGCGAAAACTTTCCGGCGTTCCGTCGTGGGTCGGCAGTGTTGGTACCCAACTTGGTTGCACGCTTAGGTAAGAGTCAGGGTCTAGCTGGAGCAGTCCGACGAATACCTCCGCCACGATACGCGCACCGACAGGGCCAAGACGTAGTCCGTCTTCCCTCAACTGAGCTTCTTTCAAGATGTAATAGAAAAGCGGAGTCGATTCGACAAACGAGGGACGGATCGCCTGCAGCTCAGCCAGCTCGGCTGTTACTGAGCGGTGGGATGCCCATTTCATTTGCGATGCGCTGACCGGATGGCAGCGACCATGTCAGACACCTCAATAAATTGCGTTGCATCAGCGAGTCCGGCGGCATCCCAGTGAATATCGTCCCCAGCGGAAGGTGGAAGAGTGGCGTCGAAACTATTGTGTCGATTCTTTTGTTCGGGCGCGCATCGGCACTGAAAGCGCCGCCGAAGTCGAAGAAAGTCTGCCAGCCGATAAAGCGCCTCGGAGCTCTCGCGCCGCCACGCAAGTCCACGGGGTCGGAGCTGCCTTCCCCCGCCGGGTCGAAAATCATACCAAAGAATGGCTGTCCATTATCGCCGTGGAGATTGGCGCGGTATGAGGGCCGCACCATACTGTGCCCAAATCGGTAGGTGATCTGGAACTCTACCGGGATAAACGCTTCGTTGTGTAGCGGGTTATAGAAATGGCGACCATTTGTTAGGACATCATCGATCACCGACTGAGGGAGGACGTGTGGCAGAAACTCGTGAAGGATCATCCACTCGTAGTGCCACACCGTCAGGCGATGGGCTTGTAAGTAAGCGTCATTGTCAGGGATCCCCGGATACTGTGTTCGAATGAGATCCACTGCATGGTTATGAAACAAAAGAAAGGCCGCGTGCAGACCGGCGATCATCATGTTCTCATCGTTCCGTGGGTCACCGATAATCGCCACGTGGTTAATCGGATCTCGCGGCAAATCCTCGAACTGGCCACCGCTTTCGATCAGGAATTTGATTGGATCAGCCGGATCGTATAACTCCGGGTTACCGCCTGGTCCGCCAGCGTAAACGGAGTCCAGATCAAAGAAGCAAGTGCGAGCGTTTTGTGAAATGATCGGCTGAGTCGGGAATCCAAGCCGGGATCTCTGGTCAAACGTCATATCATGGTCAAGGAACTGGCCGAAGAACGTCACGCCAGCGGTATGGGTTGGATTGTTTCGGTTGACCAGACTGAGATTGGGATCCACGATCAGCGCCACAGGGCCTGCTGCCAGATCGTCGTTCGCATCCATAATCCCGCCCGGACTACCGAGCTCCATAAGAGCGTCGCGAACCGCATTCGTTGGCGGGGCGAACGGTGGCAAATTACGGAACATCCGACCAAAATGTCCGGTCAGCGCTGGATCCGGAGGCGGTGCGGCGTTAGTCGCTTGCGCTCCTGAGAAAACCCCAGAGCGGCGAGGAGCGATGAAAAGCCCAAAGCCGCCGAGCAACGCCGGCGATTAGTAGATACGTCTCCCGGAGAGGCGAGCGGTGAATCGAATTTCTGGGGTCAATGTTTGAACCGTTCATGATGTGATTTCCTCCTGTTGTTTTGGCCTTGTTTGAGCAGTCGTTTTAGAGTCACTTCTGTGCCGTTTACGCGTTGCTTTCCATTGAAGGTCATTTCGGAGCGCGTGCTGCACGAAGCTTAAGCTTTCTTTGCAGCGTCATCGGACTGGGCTGGTAATTAGTGCTTCTTGAGGTAGTGGGCGACCTTCTTGCCGAGCACGGATCCCTGCACGTCGGCGGTGCGGAAGTGGATGCCGGCCCACACTCGGGCGTCGATGACCTCCTCGAGCGCGTCCGAGAACCGGTCGAAGCTCCGCGTGGTGCAGGATTTGTTGCTGAAGGCGCTGAAGGCGATCCTGTCGGTGCCGAAGAAGTTCTGGAGCGTGTGCACGAACGCAGCGGTCGCGCAGGCGTGGCCCGAGGGGTGGTCGGGGAAGGGCGGCGTGAAGAGCGGCGGCGGGTTGCAGACCGGTGTCGCTGGGTCGAACAGCGGCAGCCACGTCGGGTCGGCCTCGGTGGCCGGGTTGCCGTCGGTGTCGGCCTCGCGGATCGCCGTGATCGGACGCCAGAACTGCCAGTAGTAGCTTGTCGTTCCAGCAGCCGATCAGGGCGTCAGCCGCAGCCAGGTTCTCCATCGCGAACAGGCGAGCGCTGTCGACGATGTCCAAGTTCTGGCTGGCGGCCAGCGTGCGAAAGATCCGGTTCCAGAGCGCCATCGCTTGGTCCTGCCAGAAGATCGCAGCATCGGTCTCGTCCGCCGTTCGGGTCGTGCTCGTGAGTGAGCCGACCTCCTTGACCTCGTTGAAGTCCTCCGCGTAGTCGGCACTGGTGAGCGCGTTCGGCCCGTCGGTGCGGAGCATCTCTGCGCTCGGGACGATGAACGGCCGCACGTTCCCGACCCACGGCGCGGGGTCGTTCGCGAAGTTCGGCGGCGTCGGCCGCCAGATGCCCGGCGCTGGCGGGTACAGCGCCGGCGGCGGTCCGAAGCGTCCGTCGTTCATCCGCGCTTGGAGCATTGCCGCGGCTGTCGCCTCACCGATAGCGATCCCAGCAGCCTTCGATCCCGGTGGGTTGTCGGGCAGGCCCGCTATGTACGCGTCGTAGAGCGGCTGCAGCGTTCCCAGCTGCCCGGGAAGATACCCACGAGCACGCGGAACGCCGCCGTCGCCGTGGCCGCTTCCTTCGAGTCCGTCGGATTTGAAGGAGGCTGCACGAGATACGGCCGGTGGCCACGGTCGATCGCGTTGACCGCGTCATACACCGCCCCGTGCACCATCGCGAAGTGCAGCACCGACACCGGCGGCGGCTGCCCCGCAGTCACGACGATCGCGTTCGACGCGATCAGGTTCCAGTCGGTCACCGCGTCCGCGCGCGCGACCGTGGGCGACGCGAGCGCGACGAGCGCCGCTGCGTTGACAAGTGGCGGAATTGATATTTTACGACCTGAAGATTCATGATTATTCCCCTTCTACATATGGTTTCGGAATGATGATCGCTTTCCTGTAAAGGGATTCCGGTGCGCATGCTGCACGGAATCATAAAAATTCTGACGGCTTGCTTTTCTTGTGCAGTCTTGATACAAAACTTGCTGACGTGAACGCTGGGTGGGAACGGGCGTCGTCAGAGCGATTTGTTTCCTTCGACTCACTGGAGCGTGGTCTTCTCGCGGCGGGGGAGAAGCCGAGGCCGAACCGCAAGGCTTGCGCACGCCGCGCTCGCGGAGCTTTGCCAAGACCTATTGGGTGCCGCCCTTTACAGTTTCGTGCGCGGCCGCGGATACGCCGTCCACGATGCGCAGGATCTGCACTGCGGAGCTTCTTCGCCTACCTCATCGAACACAAGATCTACACCCGCGTCGATCAGCAGAAGGGCAGGTTCCGCCTCGTTTCTGCTGGCCTCGCTGAAAAATTTCCTCGCGGACGCTTCCGACCGCGAACGACACGCTCAAGCGTGGTGGCGGACAAAGGCTTTCTGCCTCTGCATGAAGAGCAGATCGAAGGCGCGGAGTCGCTGTTCCAAGACGTCACGAACCACGCGAGCAGCTGCAGACCAGATTTTTGATCGCAGTTGGGCCGAGGGCCTTGGTCACCGCTGCGCCGGAACGGCCTCGCGGCAGATTACATAGGTGAGTCCGGGGAGAAGCCTCTTCAACGAACTGAGTGTTTTTCTTACCAGTAGCGCTGATCCGCTGCCGGGGATTGCACGCAGAGCCTGGCAGCTCTGGCTGGGCGTAACGGAGTCAACGCTTCGCAGCCACGTTATCGCGCCTCCGAGCGCGCTATCGAGAAGCGTTGCGCGCTGAGGTGCGCCGGACCGTGGACACCGAAGCGGAGGTGGACGAAGAGCCTCCACGCGCTGCTCCGTGATGACTAACAGGAGGCTGAGGGACACACGCCATGGCAATACCACTGGCATCCGCCGCCGTAGCCACGGTTTGCGCGACATGCGGCGAGCCGACCCGAACGCGAAGGGCGACCGCCTGGTTTGTCTGCTTCGGACCGGCCTCGACAAACCAGTCGTCGAAATCAAGCCGGACACCTCCCTTCTGTCTTTGCGACGATTACGAGCTGCTCGAAGAGGTTGGACGCGGCGGCCAGGGCGGTCGCGTTTATCGAGCGCGGCAGAAAAAGTCCTCGACCGAATCGATGCGCTGAAGGTAATTGGTTTCTGGCCATTGGGAGAGCGCTCTCACCTAAAAACGTTTTCGTCTGGCGAGGCCGAGGCCGCGGCCAGTTTAGAACATCCGCAGATTGTTCCCATCTACGAAATCGGCGAGCGACGGATCATGCCACTTCAGCATGAAATTCGTCGAAAGGCGGGCAGCTTGCTGAGGTTCTAAAGCGAGAGTCGATGTCGACGCGGCGCGCGGCGGAGTTGTTAGCGAAAATTGCGCGCACGGTTCACTTCGCACACCAGCACGGCATCCTGCATCGCGACATCAAGCCGTGGCAATATCTTGTTAGATCGACAGGGTGAACCGCACCTGACGGATTTCGGACCGGCGCGGCTACTCGAGGCAGGGAAAAGCACAATCACTCACTCGTCAGGATGTTCCCGGCACGCCAAGCTATATGTCGCCAGAACAAGCGCGGCCGGTCGCACGAGAGAGTTAACGGCAGCCACCGATGTGGCCTCGCTGGGGGCGGTGTTTTATCAAATGCTCACCGCTGGAGCCGCCATTTGGCCCGGCGGGACAACTTTACGAAACGATTCGCCTCGTGCTGGAGAGCGGGCGCGCGCAATCCACGGGTGCGCAATCCAAAATAGATCGCGAGCTTTCTACAATCTGCCTTAAGTGTCTCGAGAAGGACCCGCAGCGCCGTTACTCTTCTGCTCTCGCGCTGGCCGAAGACCTTGAACGCTGGCTAAGGCACGAACCAATCCAAGCCCGGCGCACTGGAGTTATTGCCCGCGGGAAGAAATGGCTGCAACGAAATCCAACCGCTGCGGCAGTCGTCGACATTGTCGCTCGCCCTGATAGCAGCGGTAGGCGTGATCGTTTGGAAAAGCGAACTATTCCGCCGTCCGCAGACAGCTGGAATCGCAGTGCTGCCATTTGAAAATCTGAGTAACGACAGAGAAGACGCCTCCTTTGCCGACGGTGTCCAGGACGATCTGTTGACCAAGCTGGCGAAAATCGCCGATCTCAAGGTCATCAGCCGCACCAGCGTGATGCAATATCGCGACAAGCATAACACGCGCCAGATCGGCGATGACGCTGCAGCGTATCCCACGTGCTGGAAGGCAGCGTCCGCAAGACAGGTGCCTGGCTACACATAAACGCGCAGTTGATCGACACCCGCACCGATTCGCACATCTGGGCGGAAGAATACGATCGCGATTTGAAAGACATGTTCGCGATCCAGAGCGAGATCGCGCAAAAGTCGCCGAGCAGCTTCACGCCAAAATCTCAGCCGCGCTGAGAAACTGGCCATCGAGCGCCCACCAACCGCCGATCTCACCGCCTTCGATCTTTATAGCCGCGCCAAAAATCTTCTTCTGGTACTGTTGGAGCTCTACCGGCACCAGAGAAGGCGAATTTGCTCAAGGCGGCCGATCTGTTGAACCAGGCTGTCGCGCATGACCCGACGTTTTTCCAGGCGTATTGCCAACTGGCCTGGACTCATGACAACATTTACTTCGATCGGCTGGACCGCACACCCGCGCGCCTGGCGTTGGCTGGAAGCGGCCATTCAGGCGGCGTTTCGCCTTCGTCCCGATGCAGGCGAAGCACATCTGGCGCGTGCGTGGACATCTTTATTGGGGATACCGCGATTATGATGGCGCCTTGGCTGAAGCTGGAAATCGCTCGTCAGCGCCCTGCCCAATGATGCCCGGTTATTCGAGCTGAAGGGTTACGTCCGAGCGTCGCGCCAGGGGCGCTCGGGAAGAAGCGTCACAGCAACCTCGAGCGCGCAATCGATCTCGATCCGCGCAACTTCAATCTGCTACGACAGATTGCGATCCTTTACGATGATCTTCGGCCGTTATGCCGATCGAACAAGCCATCCTGGATCGCGCGTTGGCTATCAGGCCAAACGACGCTTGAAGTGAAAATCGATCGCGCGAACGTGGAAATTGACTGGAAAGCTGATACCGGGCCCGTGCATCAACTGATCGATGAAATCCACGCGAAAGACCCTGGTGCACTTCAAAGTGTTGCCGATTACTGGCTTTTGTGCGCACTGGCAGAGCGCGACCCTGCCGCCGCTGCCAATGCCTTGGCGGCGCTCGGTGATAACAGCGTAGGCACTGAAAACGATAAAATACGGCCCGCGCCTCGATGGAAGGTCTTATCGCTCGGATGGCCAAAGACGATGCCAAAGCACGTGCCGCCTTCACTGCCGCGCGCGCGGAGCAGGAGAAACTGGTTCGCGCCACATCCCGATGATGCCGGTGCCCTATGCGTGCTTGGTTTAATCGACGCTGGCCTTGGGCGAAAGGAGGAAGCGCTGCGCGAGGGTCGACGCGGCGTTGAGCTTCTTCCCGTGGAAAAAGATGCACGCAGCGGCCCGGCGATGATCGTGTGTTTGGCTAGAATCGCTGCCTGGGTTGGCGATAACGATCTCGCCTGCGAACAGCTTGCCCGCGCCAGCCGCCTTCCGAGCAGCGTCAGCTATGGCGACTTGAAACTACTGCCGTGGTGGGATCCCGCTGCGTGGCGAACCGTGCTTCGAACAAATCGTCGCCTCCCTCGCCCCAAATCTAACTACCACCATGATCAACGGACAACATTCTGAAAGTCGTTTCTGGACCGCTATCAGGGGAACCTAACGCGAGCCTCTCAGGTCGGACGCAGCACAGATGCAGATGGAATTCGGCGACTACGAATTGCTGGAGGAAGTCGGGCGCGGCGGTCAGGGCGTCGTGTTTCGCGCGCGGCAGAAAAGTCTCAACCGCACAGTCGCATTAAAAGTCATTGGCCTCGGCCAGTGGGCCACCAAAGCGCACCTGAAGCGCTTCCGACTTGAAGCCGAAGCCGCCGCGAGCCTCGATCATCCATGCATCGTCCCCATCTACGAGGTGGGCGAGCGCGATGGCTCAGTGCTACTTCAGCATGAAGTTCGTCGAAGGCGGCCAGCTTGACGAAGTAGTTAAACACACGCCGATGTCGATCCGGCAGGCGGCGGAACTCATCGCAAAGGTGGCGCGCACCGTTCATTACGCGCATGAACACGGCATTCTGCATCGAGACATCAAGCCGGGAAACATTCTGCTGGATGCAAACGGCGAACCGCATCTCACCGATTTCGGCCTTGCCCGATTAGTCGAATCTGAGAGCACGGTCACGCGCACGCTGGAAGTGCTGGGCACACCCAGTTACATGGCGCCGGAACAAGCAGCCGGGAACAACGCCGAAGCTAACCAGCGCAACAGATGTCTATGGGCTTGGTGCAGTGCTTTACCAACTTCTAACCGGCCATCCGCCTTTTGCCGGAGGAACAACCTACGAGACGATCAAGTTACTGCTGGAAACCGAGCCGCGGCCACCGCGCTTGTGGAATCCAAAAGTAGATCGCGATCTTTCTACCATTTGCCTGAAGTGTCTCGAGAAAGATCCACAGCGCCGTTACTCTTCCGCTCTCGCGCTGGCCGAAGACCTTGAACGCTGGCTAAGGCACGAACCAATCCAAGCCCGGCGCACCGGAGTTGTTGCCCGAGGGAAGAAATGGCTGCAACGAAATCCAACTGCTGCGGCTGTCGTGACATTGTCGCTCGCCCTGATAGCAGCGGTAGGCGTAATCGTTTGGAAAAGCGACCTATTCCGCCGTCCGGCAACAGCTGGAATCGCAGTGCTGCCATTTGAAAATCTGAGCAACGACAAAGAGGACGCCTCCTTTGCCGACGGTGTCCAGGACGATCTTCTGACCAAGCTGGCGAAGATCGCCGATCTCAAGGTCATCAGCCGCACCAGCGTGATGGGATATCGCGGCAAACAGAACACGCGCCAGATCGGTAATGAGCTAGGCGTATCCCACGTGTTGGAAGGCAGCGTGCGCAAGACAGGCGCCTGGCTACACATAAACGCTCAGTTGATCGACGCCCGCACCGATGCGCACATCTGGGCGGAAGAATACGATCGCGATCTGAAAGACATGTTCGCGATCCAGAGCGAGATCGCGCAAAAGGTCGCCGAGCAGCTTCACGCCAAAATCTCGCCTGCTGAAAAGCTAGCCATCGAGCGTCCACCAACCGCCGATCATCACAGCCTTCGATCTTTATAGCCGCGCTAAAAGTCTGCTCTGACACCGAACCTTACCTTCGGCAGAGGATCAGAATTTGCGTGAACGCAGCCGACCTGTTGAACCAGGCTGTCAGCGCATGATCCCAACGTTTTTCGCAGGCATATTGCCAACTCGCGTGGACTCATGATCAACTTTCATCATTTTTGGGCTCGATCGCACGCCTGAACGTCTGGCATTAGCGGAGGCTGCCATCGAAGCAGCGTTCGGCTCCGTCCAGATTCGGGCGAAGCGCACCTCGCACGTGCAGAACATCTTTATCGGGGATACCTCGATTATGACGGCGCCTTGGCTGAACTGGAAACCGCTCGCCAGACCCTGCCGAACGACGCTCGGTTATTCGAGCTCGAGGGCTACATCGAGCGCCGTCGCCAGGTGGTAATCAGGAAGAAGCGTTGCGCAATCTCGAGCAGTGCGCATCGATCTCGACCCGCGTAACACTTTCTTGCTACGGCAAACCGCTTTCAGTTATGACGATCTTCGTCGCTACGCCGAGGAGGAGGCCGTTTTGGATCGGGCGCTGGCGATCGACCCGGACAATGCCGGACTGAAGGTCGCGCGCGCGAGAGTCGACTACGACTCGAAAGCCGATACCCGGCGACTTGCATCAGGTGATTGACGAAATCCGCGCGAAGGATCCTGATGCAATCCAAAAACTCGGCCAATAACTGGCTTGTCTGCGCACTGGCGGAACGTGATCCTGCGGCGGCTGCCAATGCTTTGGCGGTGTTGGGCGAAAACGGTTTTGGCAGCGAGACGTTGAATATATAGCCGGCGTTTTGTAGAAGGCCTTATTGCTCGGATGACACAGGATGATGCCAAAGCACGCGCCATATTCACCATTGCGCGACGCGGAACAGGAGAAACTGGTTCGCGCCCATCCTGATGATGCTGGTGCCCTTTGCGTGCTCGGCTTGATCGACGCAGCCCTGGGACGAAAAGAGGAGGCGCTCAGTGAAGGCCGCCGCGCGGTTGAGCTGCTTCCGTTGAAAAAGATTCAACCAACGGCAAGCGCATGATCATGTCTTTGGCAAGAATTGCTGCCTGGGTTGGCGACAAAGACCTCGCCTGCCAACAGCTCGCCGTCGTCATCCAATTACCGAGTGAGCTCAGCTACGGCGAATTGAAACTGCAGCCGTGGTGGGACTCAGCTGCGCGGCGATCCGTGCTTCGAAAAAATCGTCGCCTCGCTCGCGCCGAAATCTGAATAAACACGAATCTCTTGTAAATGACTCCCGCGTCCTTAATTCGTGTGAATTCGCCAACGCAAGACTGAGGGAGACGCCATGGCAACACAACTGGCATCGACTACAGTGTGCTCGAGATGCGGTGAGCCGTTGAATCCTAAGGGCGAAGTGCCTGGCTTGTCTGCTCCGGACGGCTCTCGATGAATCAACAATGGAAACCGAATCGCCTAATCTCGTTAGTTTTCGGCGATTTTGAAATCGCGCGGCGCGAAGATGGCTCTTTGTGGGAACTCGGTCGTGGCGCATTTGGAGTGACCTATCTCGCCGTGGACAAGGTGTTGCGTCGCAGGGTCGCCCTGAAAGTGATCGACGTGCCGGCGGCCGCGCGCGGCTCACAATCGGTGCGCGAACGCTTTTGCGTGAAGCCCGCGCCGCGGCTGCCCTGCGGCATCCGAATGTGGCTGCCGTGTTCCAGTTCGGCGCTTCGCCGGATGCCAGTCACTGCTATTACGCAATGGAGCTGGTCGAGGGCGAAACCCTGGAGGCTCGCGTGCGGAGGGATGGTCCGCTTAATGCAAAACCGGCTCTGGAAATTGCGATCCAAATCACGCGGGCATTGATGGCTGCGGCGGCCCAGGGTTTGATCCATCGCGACCTGAAGCCCGGCAATATCATGCTGACGCCCGGTAACGCTGCGACGACGGAGCTGGAAGTGAAAGTCATCGACTTCGGCCTCGCCAAGGCGATCGCGGATGCCGGAGGAGAAATGGACCTGACGCATGGAGGATTCGTCGGCACACCGAATTTCGCGAGCCCTGAGCAATTTGGAAGCGGCCCGGTCGATGCGCGCTCGGACATTTATTCGCTCGGCGCCACGCTCTGGTTTGCGCTTACCGGAAAAACGCCATTTGCCGGCTGCAACATTGAAGGAAATTCGCAGCGCTCAGAAGTCGGACGCGCTTCCCATCGAACAACTGAAAGGCAGCACGCGTTCCGTCTCGCCTAAGGTCGCTGCTCAAATCGATGCTCGCATTCGAGCCGGCGGCCCGGCCTGGCGCACACGATTTGCTTAAGGCGCTCAAAGATCTTCGTCGTAACTTGGAATTCGAGTCTTTCTTTATGAATGGCTTCTTCGACGAAGTAAAACGGCGCAAGGTCTACCGCGTGGCGGCCGCCTACATCATTGCTGCCGCCGGCGTAATTCAGCTCGCGTCAGCGGCGTTTCCGGCCTGGGACTTGCCGAACTCGGCGCTGCGTCTGGTGATTGTGTTATTGCTGATCGGGTTTCCACTCGCACTCGTTCTCGGATGGATCTTTGATGTCACTCCGCAGGGCATTCGCGCAACACCAACGGCAGCACTGGGAACACATCGTCGCAGTAACGCTGATCATGCTTGTCGCAGCCGGTGTGATCATTTCCGCTGTCGCAGGGTTCTTTCTCCTGCCTCGGGTTTCCGCGCACAAGGTCGATAAGTCGATCGCCGTGCTGCCGTTCGAAAACGCGAGCAACGAACCGAACACCGAGTATTTGTCGGAAGGAATTTCCGAGGCGCTGATCAATAGCCTGAGCGAGTTGCAGCAACTGCGAGTAATCGCACGCCCGACGGCCTTTCGTTACAAGGGAAAAGATGTCGACCCGCGCCAGGTGGGGGCGCGAGTTGGGGGTGGCGGCGGTGCTGACAGGAAAAGTGCGGCAGATGCAGGACGCTTTGAACGTTCAGGTGGATTTGGTGGACGCCGTGACTGGCGCGCAGATTTGGGGCGCAGGATACGATCGCAAGATCGCGGACTTGGTTGCAGTCAAACAGGCAATTGCGCAAGAGGTCACAGCGAAGTTGAAGTTGAAATTGTCCAGCGAGGAGCAGCGGCGGCTGGTCAAGCGCGACAGCACGAATGCAGAGGCGTATCAGTTCTACCTGCGCGGCCGCTATTTTTGGAACAAGCGCACTTCGGACGGAATCAAACAGGCGATCGAGCACTTCCAGCAGAGCATCGAGCGCGATCCTAATTTCGCTCTTGGCTACGTCGGCTTGGCGGATTCCTACATTGGACTGACGTTTTACAATTTTGCCGCGCCGCACGAAACAATGCCAAAGGCAAAAGAATCGGCAATAAAGGCGCTGGCACTGGATAACACACTCGCCGAAGCGCACGCGTCGCTGGCGCATGTTCTGATGAACTACGATTGGAACTGGTCGGAGGCGGAGAAAGAGTTCAAGCGCAGCATAGAACTCAAGCCAGATTATGCGACGGCCCATGAGTGGTATGCGATTCATTATCTAACGGCTACGGGTCGGTTGGAAGAAGCTGTCCAGGAAATGAAAAAAGCGCTGGAACTCGAGCCGGCGTCGCTCGTAATGAACACGTTTATGGGAGCGACACTCTACTACGCGGGCCGGCATGATGAAGCCATAGATCAATGCCGCAGGACCATACAGATGGATCCGAACTTCGCCGTCGCGCACTGGCACCTTGGTCTGGCTTATGAGCAAAAGCAGGTTCTTGATGCAGCCACCGAAGAGTTTAAAAAGGCAATCTCTTTGTCAGGAGGCAGTCCGCTAATGAGAGCTGCGCTCGGTCGTGCATATGCGAAGTCGCAGAAGAAGCATGAAGCGAATGAAATGCTCAATGAGTTGAATGAGCTTGCGAAGCGACAGTACGTGTCGGCCTACGAAGTAGCGACGATCTACGTCGCGCTTGGTAACAATGAACAGGCATTTCAATTGCTGGCAAAGGCATACGCGGAGCACTCGTTCCATCTTGTTAATCTGAACGTGTCGTCCACAGTTCAAACCAGTCAGGTCGGATCCGAGATTTCAGGATCTGGTGCAGCGCATTGGCCTTTCCCGGTGAACCTCTGCGGCGATCCGCGCTTCGAACAGATCGTCGTCTCGCTCGCGCCGAAGTGAATCGGCAGGTCGGGTCGGTCTGAATAGATGAGGCACACGTTCTTTATCGTCGGCCCAACTGCGACCGGGAAGTCTGAGCTGGCGGCCGACGTCGCGCGGCGAAATCGGCGCGGAAATTGTCAGCGCGGATGCGTTTCAAATTTATCGCGGGCTTGATCTCCTGACGGCAAAACCAGATGCTTCAACGCTCGCCAAGGCTCCGCATCATCTAATCGGCACAGCGCCGCTTCACGAAGAAATGAACGCGGAAAAATATCGCGGCGCTGCCACGCGCGCCATCGATGAAATTCAATTCACGCGGCAAACTCGCGATCGTCGTTGGCGGAAGCGGGCTTTACATCAGAGCGCTCACGCATGGATTGGCACCTCTGCCTGAGGCTGATCCAAGGCTGCGCGAAAAATTGAACGCCATGAGCTTGGATGAATTGCGCTCGCAGCTTGTCGCAGCTCGATCCCGAAGCGGCGCGAAAGATCGACACAAAAATCGCCGCCGCCTCGTGCGCGCGTTGGAGATTTGTCTGCTCACCGGCAAACCGGCATCGACCACGGACGAATGGATCTGTAGCCCGGCGGTCGGTGACTCCGGCCGGCCGGGATCAGCGATCCCGGCTACAGGGTGTCTTCGTTTTCGCGACCGGGAGGAGCTTTATCACACGAATCAATCAGCGGGTGGAAGCAATGTTCGAACATGGCGTAATCGAAGAAGTGCGCGCCGCCGGAGCGATGAGTGCGACCGCGTCGCAGATGATCGGTTTGCGTGAGATTCGTGAACTGCTCGAAGGAAAGATGTCGACTCTTGCAATGCATCGCGGCGATTCAGCAAGCCACCCGCCGTTATGCCAAAAGACAGTTGACCTGGTTTCGGCGCCAAACTAATTTTGAACCGCTGAACTTATCGCTTCTCACGTCACAACGAAGCTGCTGAAATGGATTCTGCAACGAGCGCGTCGCTCGTTCGCGCACAGGGATGATTGAAACGCGTCCGCAAAAACACAGGAGCGCGCGCTCCTGATTGGCCTCGAAAAGGAAGGCGTCTCGAAATGGGACTTGCAGGATTCGCTCGACAGAATTGCGCGAGCTGGCGAACTCCGCCGGCGCGGAAGTTGTTGATACCGTCACGCAAAAATTGCAGAAGCCGACCGCGCCTTATTACATCGGCCGCGGCAAAGCCGAATCGATCAAGGACTCGTGTCAGGATCGACAGGTTACCTCGGTCATTTTTGATGATGAACTTTCGCCGGCGCAGGGCCGCAACCTGGAGAATTTGTTCGCGCGCAAAGTTCTCGATCGCACACAATTGATCCTCGATATTTTCGCGCAGCGCGCCCGCAGCCGTGAAGGCCGTTTGCAAATCGAGCTGGCGCAATTGCAATATCTTCTGCCGCGTCTCACCCGGATGTGGCATCACTTGTCGCGGCAGACTGGCGGAATCGGCACGCGCGGTCCGGGTGAAACGCAGTTGGAAGTTGATCGCCGCCGCGTGCAGGAGCGGATCGCGCGACTCGAGCGCGAGCTGGAAGCGGTGCGCAAAACTCGCGCGATGCAGCGACAAGGCCGCAAACGACATCAATGGCCGGTCGCCGCCGTGGTCGGCTACACCAATGCCGGCAAATCGACGCTGCTGAATCTGCTCACCGGCGCCGATGTCGTGACCGAGAACAAACTTTTCGCGACACTCGATCCGACCACGCGCAGTTTTGTTTTGCCTAACAAACAGCGGGTCCTGCTCACCGACACGGTCGGCTTTTTGCGAAAACTTCCGCACACATTGATCGAATCATTCAAGGCGACGCTCGAAGAAGTGAGCGAAGCCGATCTGCTCATTCACATTGTCGATCTTAGCCATCCGCGTGTGGACGAGCAGATGGAAGCGGTCGATAGCGTCATCAAAGAACTCGACGCTTTCGGCAAACAAACGCTGATTGTTTTCAACAAGATCGACAATCTTGCCGAATCGCGAACTGGCGGAATCTTACGTGAAGCGCTTTCCCGGCAGCGTGGCGATCTCCGCGCGCACCGGCGAAGGCGTGAACAAACTCGTGCAGGCGCTGGAAGACGCGCTTGGTTCATGGCGGTTGCGCTCACGTTTTCGCATTCCTGCGAACGAGAGCGGCGTTGATCGCCGAGATCCATCGAGTCGGTCACGTGCTTGAATTGCGTTACGAAGGCAACGACGCCCTGATCATCGCGCACGTTCGCCCGAACTTGCGCAAAACCCACGATACGCGGAGCTCTGACGACTCGCCGAGTAAGATCAATCGTACGGGCCTGATGTCCCGGTCATTCCGAGCGGAGCTGAGGACCTCGCAATCGAAGTTTTCGGATACACAAATTTTATTGCGTGATCGAGTCATCAGTTGTAGAGATCCGCTTCACTTCGTTCAGGATGACAACGCAAAGAATGCTGGTAGCGCGACCAGCCCTATGCGATCGGCGCGCGAGACAGGCAAAACCGGCTAATTAAAACCTGGCCGCAAGTTTACCCGAACGCGCATTGACGAACTGGACTTTCGTAATCCGCTCGAACTCCTTGTGGCGACGATCCTTTCGGCGCAATCGCACCGACAAGCGGGTCAACATGGTTCACGCCTGCGTTGTTCAAGAAATATCGGACCGCAAAGGATTGATGCCCAACGCGCCGCAGGCAGGATTGGAGAACGCGATCAAATCCACCGGCTTTTATCGCAACAAAACAAAAAGCATCCGCGGTGCGATGCGCGCCATCGTCGGAAGCACATGACGGGAAAGTCCCTGACACGATGGAGAAGTTATGCGCCTTGCCAGGTGTTGGGCGCAAGAACTGCGCAACGTCGGTTCTCGGCAACGCATTCCACAAAGACGAAGGAATCGTGGTGGACACGCAGTGATCCGGCTATCGCAGCGGCTTGGCCTCACCAAGCACAAGGATCCAGAAAAGATCGAGCGCGATTTGATGAAGCTTGTGCCGCGCGAGCATTGGACAGACTGGAGTCACTGGCTCATCTGGCATGGCCGCCGTCGCTGTTTTGCGCGTAAACCCGACTGCTCAAACTGCGAGGGTTTTTCGGCTCTGTCGGAGTGGTAAAATTTTCCTGCGAAGCGGGGCGGCAAAAGCCGGACGCAAAGGCTGTTTAACGCGTGCTCTGAGCGGTTTCGGCAGAAGGTCGACGTGGCGCGAAGGACTTCCATCGTTCTCGGCTCGTTGGCCGCATGTTCCGGAACTGTTGTTCGAGCTTCTGAAGCTCCTCATCCGGAAGGTCCTCAAGATCGACGAGTTCATTGCGCGCGTTTTTAATCGGCGCGAAGCTGAGTTCGTCAATTTCAAATGAACTGCCTTAGCGTCTCGGTTTGCAGGTGTTCTGGATCAGAAACACCATCAGGAAGGTGATAATGGTCGTAGCCGGTGTTAATGATCAGTTGCCACGTGTTGGAAAAGTGAAAAACAGGGGCCAGTAACGAAGCCAGATGAGCAATGACAAGCAAAGCTGCAGTAAATGCCCAGGCGCTGCCGAGCATGCTGGAGGAACGCCGCGCGAAGACACGGAATGCGTCACTGACGACGCAAAAGAAATCACGCTCTTGCTCGTGTTGTTTTAGTTCTGCCGCTTGGGTTTTGTTCATAATGCCGCTTAACTTTTCGCGTGTGACTCTGAAGTTGCGCGCACAAACGTTCCACTCGCGCTACGCTGGCGGCCATAAAGCGGATTGATTTTATCGCTGTTTACGGAAGACTTAGCTCCGAATTCATGCAGCGAGATTGCCCCAGCGTTTCCGCGATCTGCGAACCGTCCCGGCTGCGCCCGCGAGCGCGTCAGGCCCAGGTTATGGATACTTGATTCGTGGCGGGACCTATTTAATAAATCAACGCGCCGTTGGGCTTATTACATAACTGA
>ERZ1370068.8555-contig-7399_pt1 | contig 58662 bp, 73 predicted proteins | sample MGYA00561227_ERZ1370068 | MGnify/ENA primary metagenome ERZ1370068 (study PRJEB38410, sample SAMEA6850437) | metagenome | study: Metagenomic assessment of the ecological functions of the soil: analysis of the soil microbiota associated with the... | reverse complement strand
ATGTACTTCGTTCCGGTTACGTATTGCTCCTGCGCCGACGTCCCTGCCCCCCCCGAGCGAGGGCATCAGTCACGAGTGGAACCGCGTCGACGTCGATGAGTCACAGCATTACGTCCTCACCGGAATCAGGTGCCTTTCGTTCAGGCTCCCGGTGCCGAGCCAGGGTCGCGGAAATGCCCTCCGTCGCACTCTGCGGTTGATTCCGACGTGCACGGTCCGCTCCATAGACGTACCGGAGAAGCCGTCGACCGTGATGTCGGTCGGCGTCGACACGCGGAGTCCTTCTGGTCCGCGAGGGCGGCGACGAGAGCATCGACCGACAGGCCGGCGGTGGGTCGAGGAGCGTGGTTTCCCATCGGCACGGATCGGCGTGAACGTCGCCATTGACCCACGCGCCCACCGCCATCAGCCGATCCTCCCGAGCTTGGCGACGCCGCTCCGTCTGGGAAGCCCTCATAACCATCGGAACGTCCATGGTGATCGGTACTTCGCATCGAGTCGGATCGAGCGTTTTGACGACATCGTCCGGACTCCAGAGCGCCGGAGTGCAGCGACGGGATGGGCGTTGCGGACGGTGTCGGGGCGGACCCCAGGGATCACCTTCCTCGTCGGCGCTCCGCAGCACGCTGATCCCAACCACCCGCCCGCGATCACGAGAGTACCGCCACGAGGACCAACGCGCCCGCCCTTCGCCTGCGCGACTGTCGCCGCTGGTTCTCGTGCTGGCGGTCGACGAAACCAGGTCAGGACGGGACCTTCCTGCGTCGCCATACGGAACGCACCTCCTGCATAATGAGCATCCGCGCTCCTTCCGTCGCTCGGAGGGCCTTCGACCCTGGCTCGCCAGGTTGCGGACCGTCGACGGCCGAACGCGCAGGATGTGCGCCGCCTGCTCTGCGGGATAGCCGGTAGGTCCACGAGCTGGGAGGGCGGCCCGTTGACGTTGCGTATTCGAGGAGGAGGCTGCGCACGTCGGCGCGCATCTCCGCCTCGGCGAACGCATCCGCCTCCGGGGTGACCGGCGCGAGTTTCCACTGGGGCTACGGCCGCCGACGCCGACCTCCGGAAGCCGTTCAGCGCGACGCGGAACGTTATCCGGTCGGATCGGTGATCCGACCACGATCTGGTCCCATCGCTCCCAGAGCTTCCAGGAAGGCATCCTGAGCGGGTCGCCGCGTCTTCGCGTTGCGGTCACGAAGTGCAAGGCCTTGTAGGGCGTTCGTGCTCGTCCTCGACTTGAACTCGTCGAAGTGGGCCCGTCCTCGACGCTCGGTCGGGAACCGCACGACTTCACCCTCCGCTTTGCATGATCCATGGATGCGCGAACTCCATCGTTCGTCTGAACGCGGCTGGTATGCGCAGGGTACGCGGCGGCTGGCGCTCAAATAAGCCGATCTTCCGCCACCGCTCGCGTCGCGAAGTCTTGAAATGGGCGAGCGTTCCAGGAACAATGTACCAGGTCGTCAGCAACAAGGCTCCCAATGTACGCGAACAAGACGGGATCGTGCCAAGATCGGCCGATGGCGGAGACCGTGTTAGATAGCGACCCCCGAGCCTCCAGGGTCGCAGCTCGGCAACGCGCCGTCTTGGATGCTCCGCAGGTCTGCCTCCGAGTGCGACTGGATCGGCGAGACGGACAAGGAGACCTGTCCACGTGCGAGGCAGCCCTGTATCGACTCCCGGAGTCCACGAAACCCGCAGGTCGCTGGTCCCGCCCGCGGCCGGAGTCGGCGGGCGGCCCGATACCATCTCACCCGTCGAGGTGCCTCAAGAAGACGAGAAACGATCCACCGGCCGTGCGGTCGCCGCCAACCGACGCTGGTGGGTGATCGTTGGTGCCGCCGCAGTGGCGACGCTCCTGGATCGTTGCGACCGATGGGCCGTTCGAACGCCTCCGGCGGATGATGCCATGACCGACCGACGGTGTCCTGCGCCGCGGCAACGAGGTCGTAACACCCGAAGGTCCCGATCTCGTCGCGGTAGATCCAGACACGGGCGCGAGTCGGATCCTCCTGGACCGGGAAGTGAGCTCCGACCCGCTGCCCACAGCAGTGGGCGGGGAGTGGTGGCCCACGGGAGATCAGCGTCGCGGCGTGGTCGCCGGACGGGCGGTGGCTCGCGTTCGACGGCCCTGATGCTGCGCTGTGGGTCATGAACGCGGAGATGGAGATCTCGCAGGCTGGCGAGCGCGGACTATAGGGGCTGGGTATGGTCACCCACCGAAGCGCAGCTCGCGATGATCCTCAACTCTGAAGCTCACCGTCGTCGACGCCTCGACCGGCCGGAAGATCGACCTCCGGTGACGTGGTCGGCGATGTCACCTCCGCTCCCGTGTGGTCTCCAGACGGGACGCGCATCCCTGTTCGGGGCGCGAGGAGGTTCGCTTCATTCGGTGGACGTTCGGAGCGGGGAGCGTTCCATGCTCGAGCGTTTGCCGGGCGAGAATCTCGACTCGATGGATGAGATCGAGTGGTCGCCAGACGGCGCCGATGATCGCCGTCATGAACGACCTTGAACCGGGCGGCGGACGCCTGTACGTCATGAACGCGGATGGCTCCGGCGTCCGAGTCCTGCATCGACGACTACGAGCCCGGGCGGCTCGCATGGTCACCCGACGGGGAGTCGATCGCGTACGTGACCTACGGCGATCGGTGCCGAAGAGTCGTTCTGGACGATCTCACCGGCCGAGGGCCTCGCCGTTCGCCGTCGCGGCGAGCACTGGCATCGGCGACCCGGTGTGGTCGCCGGACGGCAGCCGTATCGCGTTTGTGGGAAGCGACGGCGGACGGCCTCGGGTGGTTCGCGGTCGATGCCGACGGCGCGGGCCAAAGGCTCGAGATTGATGAGCTCACGTATCTGAGCTGGCGGGGCGGCCCCGGCTTCCCGCCCGATCTTCCGATTCACTGAGCGGCCTGCGGTGACACCCCGGAGCGGCGCCGGCGCTACCTTCGGGAACCTTCCCGGAGCGGACAGGACCGCGTTCGCGAGCTCCGCAGCTCACCGAAGAGCTTCGGGCAACCAACTCCACGCGCCTCGAAGGTCTGGAGAAAAACCGGGATGTGCGTCGGGTCAGACTTCTATCGGTCGACTTTGCGTCTCTCGACCTCCCCGAGTCGTGCCCATGACCCGCGGGAGAGGCGAAGCCGCTGGTCAGAGGGTCGCCCAGGCCTTGCTTTGCAAGCAGGGGGGTCGGCGGTTCGAGTCCGCTCGTCTCCACCGAGAAGAACCTGGTAGATGCCCTCGCGGGGACGATCTACTTGGTCCAGGTGTGCAAGAGCACGACCCGGACCCCCGCCGGTCGATGCCCCGCCCACCCGGTTCCCGTGCCGATCGGCGAACGTCCGAGGCGGTGAATGAGACTCCGTTGCCGCAGGCGCCGGCGACAGGGTGGCTCGACCCAGCAGCGCATGTACCAGCTCGTCCGAAAGCAGGGGCCGGTCGTCGACCGCATGTTCGAAATCGAGCTCCTCGACCGAGAAGCGGAGGCATTCGCATTCGCATCCGCGTTCGGGCCGACAGGCGAGCGTCGTTCGTAACTGAGACCGGTCCGCTTGCCAGCGCCTTGGCTTAGTCCGGACGATGGTCGATCTGTAGGCCAACGGCGGTAGAGCTCATCACCCGCCATCCCCATACTCGACCACCAGATGGGCTACGGGAGGGGTGTGAATTCGTCGAGTTGCTACGGCATAAGGAGTAGGAATCGAGGTTCCAGTTCCTTCCAGGAACCGGAAAGTTGGTGACGGGAACTGACCTGATGCCCTCGCCGCCGGCGCACGGGCTTTCCTGCACGTCGTCGCAGTCGGCGAATGGGAGGCAATCAGGCGCAGTTACTACACCCAAGAAGCCAAAGGAGCAGTGGATGCTGAGTAGGTCTGCCGCAAACATCCGTGCCAGTTTCTCCTTGATCACCCGCCTGACCGCCGGGAAGGTGGCGGTCGGGACGATCGTTCTCGCCTCCTTCGTCACTCCCCAGGGGTGGAAGCTGCTCGTCACCATCGCGGCCCTCGGTCTGCTGTTCGCGGCTGCCGGTGCATACCTGGGCATCGATCTCGAGGCCGACAGGAAGGAGAGCACGGATGCTTCCGCCGACCCGTCGTAGGCTCCGCAGGTTCCACGACGACGAGGGCGGCGCCGTCACTGCTCATCGTCGTCTTCGCTCTGCTGGCCATGGCTCGGAATGCTTGTCCTGGTGGTCGACCTGGGGTCGCTGGTGTCGACGCGCAGGGCGGCGGTCACTGCGGCGGACGCCGCCGCCTTGGCTGCGGCGCAGTCCTGCTTCGATGGGGACGCGGCCGGAGCCCCGGTCGCAGCCCAGCAACTTGGTCTGGCCAACTTGGAGAACCTCCGGCACGAGCCTCTCCGGGACCACATCCACCATCATCGCTCAGCAGGGCTGTGGGACGAGCAGGGAATACGGGTATGTGACCGTCAAGGTAGCCACGAACCAGGACCTGTACTTCGCTCCGATCTTCGGCATCGACACGCACGGCATCGCCGCCGAGGCTACGGCGGCGTGGGGAATGGTGGTCGGACCGCCCGTGCCGGTCATGGCGTCGATCGGCGGCCCGAACGCCTTCTCCTCGTGCGCGATATCCCCGACCCGACTCCGGGTGAGACTTGCTACGTCCTCATGGACAACGACCACAATGGAGGGGGCCAGTTCGCGTTCCTGAGTTCGACCTGATTGGTATCCGGTAGGGACCGACCCGCTGACGATGGACTGCAACTCTGCGGGCGGCACCAACCTGATCCGCGATGAGATCGCCGGGATCAGCTTGCCGGAGTACGTCTATGGCGCGCCGGCTTGGTCGTGCCAGGTCCCCGGTGAGAGCGCCCAGACCTGGCCAACCTTGGCGGGACTGACTCGCTGGTTCCCGCTGACCAACCCGGCCGTCACCGAACCAACTGGCAAGTTCTATTACATCCAGGGGTTCGCGCAGGCCACCGTCATCAGCGTCGAGCAGAGGAGCTGGAGCAACGTCGGCGCCGGCCCTGGCAACGGCAACGGGAACGGAATGGCAACGGGAATGGCAACGGGGTCTCCCCGATCGACACGACGCAGCAGACGTGCGGCAACGGCATCCTGGTTCCGCCGAATGGCAGCTACTCCTGCATCGGGCTGACGTGGCACACGTCCTTGATGTCAACGCCAGGCGACCCGGCGATCGCTGGAAGGCGTTCACCTGATCAAGTAGTGCATTTCTCGATTGTTACAGAGGAGGGAAACATGCATTCGCTCATCGACGACGGGCAGGGGAATTACAGGCTCGCGAAGGGGCACGAACGGTTCGCGGAACAGGAGACGACCCCGAGCCCGACCAGACGTACACGGTGCGCGCGCTCCTGCGCGACGCGGACGAGGTGGGCAGGCATATGACGCTGACGAGCTGAAGGCGAGGATCACCGCCATCCTGCCGGGGGCCAGCTTCCAGATGGATGACCTCGGCCAGATCGTCATCCGCCCAGTTCCCGGCTGCGCTTCGACCCCGACGCATTGGCCCAAACCCTGCGCGAGAAGGCGCTTCTATCGCGCCCCGCGTAAGCAGGGTCTGTTTCGAGACGCAAGTAACCCAGGGCGAACAGGTGCGCGACCGCCACGCCCGGATAGGGTGACTCGCTTGACGAGACCGGGACGTGGTAGTCCCGTCAGACGCACCCGGGTGCTGGCGTCCCATCCATGAACCTGGAGGATCTCGATCACCGCCACCGCGCTAACAGCCGACAAAGCTCTGTGGTACCAGGGATCGTTCCGCTTCGCCCGCGACCTTCCGGCGTCCTCGCCGAGCTCGTGTAGATGCTTGGTCTCGAGCGATGGGTGACGGATGTCCGCGCTCGCATGTACACAGACCCGCCTCACGAACCCGAGCAGCGAGAGGAACAGGCAGCGCTACTTCGAGCGTTGCACCAGTAGCTCGGGAATCCGGCGTCCGTGAGCAGCATGGGGGATCGGTTCACCGGCATCTGGTCCGTGATGATCGGTGTCGGTGTCACGCAAGGAGAGGCGTCGGCCCCCGCATCGTCCGCCTGCGGCGCGGCCGTGAGGAGCGGCAGGCTGACCGAGAACGTGGATCCTTCACCCGGCCGCGAGCTCAGGACCAGACCCCACCCATCGCCTCAGCCAGACGGCGGGCTATGAACAGGCCCAGGCCGAAGCCACCTGCTGTCTGCGTCAATCCTGTGTCCACGCGGTAGAAGCGCTCGAACACGCGATCCTGGTCGTCGATCGCGATCCCCTCGCCCCGATCCTGCACCGAGACCAGGGCGAAATCCTCGAGCTTGGTCAGCCTCACGATCACCGGGGCTCCCTTCCGGCGAGTACTTGAACGCATTCGACAGCAGGTTGGTGACGATCTGGCCGAGGCGGAGCGGGTCGGCGACGACCCAGACCGGGCGCTTCCGGACGCTCGAACCGAACCTCGCGGACTGCCGTCAACTGGCCCGCGTCCGCGATCTCGCGCTCCAAGAGCGCACCGACCTCCACCGGAACCGCGTCCATCGGCAGGTGCCCGGCATCGAAGCGTGAGACATCGAGGAGATCGGAAATGAGCCGCTCCAGCCGTTCGGTCTGGCGCAGCATGATCGCGTGGTACTCGTGGCGTGCCTGAGGCGAGTCCTCGACCAGCCCCTTGTTCAGCGACTGGAGCAAGCCCCTTGAGGGGCGTGAGCGGTGTCCTGAGCTCATGGGACACGGTGGCGACGAAGTCGCGTTTCATCTGCTCGGCCTCGAGCTCGGCCGTCACGTCGCGAGCGGTCACGACGTGACTCGTTCCGTTTCCGTGCCGCTCGGGCATCGTGCTGCTCGAGTAGCGGATCCATCGATCCGATCCGTCGCGCCGCAGGATCAGCGCGTCCTGGGGCTCCACGACCCCGAGCGCGAGCTCCGTCGGGGGCGACCCACCCGCTCTCGGCCCGCCGGGGATCCGCAGAACGTCGCCGGAACGACGACCGACCACCTCGTCCGCGAGGTAGCCGGTGATCCTTTCCATCGCCGGGTTCCACGAGGAGCACCGTGCCCTCTCCAGAGACGACGAAGATGCCGTCCGAGCTGCTGCCGACCACGTCCGGCCAGGTGGCCACGTTGCTCGATCGTCTCGTCGAAGAGCTGCTGGTTCCGGTGCCTCGCGGAGACCTGGGAAGCCAACGAGTCGACCAGCGCGCATTCCGACGGAGACAGCTCGGTGGCGCGGTGGACGGCGAGGATCCCGACCTCGTTCGCCTCGTCGCGGACGGCGGCGACGTACGTGGCGAGTCCCGGGCGCGCGCTCACGTACGCCATCGGGTCGGCTCGGACCCATCTCGGTCTGGACGGCCTGGTACAGACCGCTCTCGGCGTTGTAGACGCGCAGCCCCGCTTCGTCCCGCACGGCCAGTTCGGTCCCCGCCGCGTCGACGAGTTGCTGCACCAGCCCCAGGAACGGTTGGAAGTCGAAGTTCGCGTCGAGCGGACCGTCGAGGGCCCTTCCGGCCTCGTAGAGGGTCCGCATACGGTCGCCTTCCCGTCGCTGCTCCTCTTCCCGCTTGTTCTGCAGCCATCCTCGGTAGGCGAAGAAGGACAGGACGACGGGTGCGATCAGCAGGGGGAGGCCCATCGGACCTGCGTGCCACACGAGGGCGGCGAGCATGCCGATCGTGAGGTTCCCCCGGCGTGGAGGAGGTTCAGACCCCCGGGAGTGACCACGACCTCGCGGAGAGGGATCCGCTCTGACGCGGGAGATGATCAGCGCAACCGAGATCTCATTGATGGCGAAATAGCACGACATGGCGACGGCGCACGCCACGCAGGTCATGAAGCTGAACGACGACGGAAGATCGAACAGCCGGTAGACGAACTCCGCCACGGTGATGGCGACGACGAACTGGCCCGCGTTGAAGGCGACCTTGTACCAGGCCCAGCGCCGGTATGCATGTCCGGCCAGGCTCCCGAGGAGCACGCTGAGCGTGAGGACGCTCGGCGACACGAGGATGAGCGCCGGAACCCACACCGCGTCCGTGACCGAGAAGTTCTCGACCTCTGTGCGGTGCCTCATCGCGACCGTGAACTGCTCGCTCAGCGCCGCCGCGAGCGCCAGCCCCACGGTCGCGGCGACGTCCTCCCAGGACCAGGTCCGCATCTCCGGGACCCGCAGGAGGACGCCGAACGCGCCCAGTGCGACGTAGCCGAAGATGACCAGTCGGGCGGAGAGCGGCAGCTCGCGGAACGAACTCATCTCACTCGATCAGCTCCAGGATTCCGTGGCCCACACGCCGCCGCTCCACGAGGCTCCACTCCAGGAGTCGCCGCTCCAGGTCTTGGCGCTCCAGGTCTTGGCCTCCCAAGAGTTGCTCGAGAAGACGCAGGAGGACCAGGTCTTGGCGCTCCAGGAATCCGCCGCTCCAGGTCTTGGCCTCCAAGGTCCCCGCTCAGCGTCCCCGCTCCAAGCGTCCCCGCCCAGGTCTTGGCGTTCCAGTCGCCGCCCGACCAGGTCTTCCGCCTGTGCCTCGAGCCAGGCCATCTCGGCAGCGTTGAAGGCCGAACCCTATGATGTCCCGCTCGCCATCCAGCACCACCCCGTCCATCGAGATGTGGTCCAGGCCGCGGGCGAGCCCAGCGAGCCGATTCCCGTCGAGGGGGCCCAGAGCTGCGTGAACGTCGGAAGCGGCGCGGCCAGGCCGCCGCGAGCTGGAGCTCACCGCCGCCGATGGCCTGAGACTTCCCGCTGATCGGATACGCGGTGGTGGTGAGCAAGCTGCTTGACCTGATCCGGGGTCGCGGACGGGTACTTCTGGAGCACGAGCGCTGCCGCCCCCGACACGATCGCCGCCGCTTGCGAGGTCCCGCTCCCACGGAAGTACCGGTCGCCGAGCAGCCCTTCGGGATGGTTCGCGTCGATGTACGAGTTCGGCACGCGCAGCCCCTGCAGATGGGTACCGGGTGCGACAGAGGTCGACCCCCTTCGTCGCTCCGCGCTTGGGCCACGGTGAGAACGGCCGGCACGAGATCGTCGGCGAGCGTGTTCCGTTCCCTGCGAGTCCGACGCAGCCGACGGCGAGCAAGGAGTGGATCGAACGCCGGGTTGGAGAGCGCCGGCGCGTTGTTCATGTGGCGCTGGAAGCCGCTGTTGCCGCCCGACGCGACGACGACGATGCCGTGCTTCCACGCCTGCTCGGCCGCGAAGGCAAGTGGATCCATCGTGTACAACTGCGCTGCTGTTGGTCCCGTAGGAGAGGTTCAGGACCCGGATGTTCAGACCGGGGTCTTGGGCGTGCTGGACGACCCAATCGATGGCAGCGATCACCTGGGAGACATCGGTGCCGCCGTCTGCCGTACCGACCTTGACGCTGACGATCCGGGCATCGGGGGCGATGCCCCGATAGGCCGAGGCCGGAGCGTCCGCGTAGGGAACGGTGAGCGCCGAATCGTGCCCGGCGATGAGTCCGGCCATGAACGTCCCGTGGCCGAACGTGTCGAGGTACCTGAGGTTCGGCGCCTGGGACTCGATCGAGAGGTCCGGCCCGTTGAGAACCTTGCCGGGCGTTGCGAGGCCCTCGACCGGGGACACGCCGGTATCGATCACGGCCACGTCGACGCCGGCTCCCGTGTAGCCGGTGTTCCACGCAGTCGACCGCGCCCGTGTACCGGGTCACGGCGTTCATCGAGTCGGCGTCGGTCGCCGGATCGTACGTGGCGTCCTGAGGCTGCATCTCGGAGTCCGCGCTGACCGAGACGACGCCGGGAGAGGCCGCGCAGGGTCAAGGAGGTCGTCGGCGGGGACAGCCGCCGAGAACCCGCCGATGATCGGCAGGCGCCGCTCGACCACGCCGCCGACGTGTTCGACGGCGCGCTCGATCGAGGCAGTCGCACCCGGCGCCGCCATGACGATGACATGTGCGAACTGGTCCGAACCCGGGGAGACGGCCAAAGGTGCTCGGCGCGCCGACCGCGACCGCGAGCGCCAGGATCGGTGCGATCGTGCGCATATCTGACGCCACGCGGCGGTTCCCCGCCGTCCGTCGTCTGCCGCCCCGGGTGCTCACGTCGGGTTCCTTCCTCGACCTCGCGCGGGCGATTCCATCCATCGGTCTGCCCGACGTATCGGGTAGTCTCGGCTCACTGGCCCACCGCCGCATCGACCTTTCGGGGCCAGATTGCGGTAGGGAACCGAGGGGTCACACCGCTCGGGGCGGGGGAAGCCGAAAGGCCTAACCGAAGCCTGAAGGCGCTGGAGAGTTCCTAGGTCGTTTGCTCAACCGCGAGTCGGAGGTTCGATTCCTCCGCGGGCCACGCCTTCTACCTGCGCAAACGCCCTCCCGGTTCGCTAGGACGCTCGAGGGCGGCCGTGGGATCGGGGCGAGGTCGCGGGCCTGGGCGAAGGTGTGGCGTGCCGAGAAGCCCTGGCGCTAGCCTCTTGTGCACATGATCGGCGAGTCGGCGACTCGGGGGATAGCTCTGTTCGCTCTCGTCGTGGCGATCCTCGCCCTAGCGGTCCCCTTCATCGTCTACATCGTGACTCGGCCCAAGCTCCGGCTATCGGTTTCCAACGCAGAGGTAGGAGCTGTCCAAGAGACCGGGACGTTCGCGATCGTTGAGATCGTTGCGCACAACGACGGCGGGAGAACGGCGCGTCATTCGAAGACTGGTGCGTTACTCGATATCGGGGCACAGATCGGGAGAACCTGTGGCAGGACATCACCGAAGACGATCCCACGGAGATTTGGCCATACACCCATATGACTCGAAGACGTGGCGCGCCGAAGTTGCTCAGCCCCGGTCGTGTGAACCTCCACGCCGAGGAAGCCTGGTCCGACGTCGACATCACCGTCACCTACCAGCCGTTCTTCTTCTTGGAACCTGAGACGATCTCCCACCACAACAAGCTGGGAGTGTGGAGGCCGGCGGACGGCACCTAGCGAGAGTGGTGGTCGACGCTTCCTGGCTACGACTGATCCAGGCATCCGAGTGCTACTGACAGCGATTCCAACGACCTCGGCACACTGCACGCCGTTCTCCTGGTCCGACTCGCGAAGCTGCCCCCGATCAGCAGCTCCGAACAAGGACTGAACAGAGCATCGAGAGCACGACCTCGACTCGCAAGCCCCGTCCCCGCGATCGAAGATACCGGTAGATCACGTTCGGTGCGCGTGAGCGTCATTGAACCCGATCGGCTGCAACTCCGGCACCGGCGGTCACCGCGGCGAGCCTTCTGCCTCGTCGCGAGCGCTGCTAGCCGGGCTCCAATCCTAACGCCGAGCCCTGGTGCCACCACTCTTGCGAGGGTGCTCGTCTCCGCGCTCCAGCGGCTCTTGTCCTGAACTGCCCGAAACCTCTATCGCGCTCGGGTTCAAGCCCGAGCGCCGCGGGGCCGAGAGAGAGGTGGGGGCTGCTCGACGCGTGAGCGGGCAGCCGTCGGGACGGGATATGACTGATCAGACAACGGGGATCCTCCAACGCTACGGCCGCTTCCTGTGGGGCGGAGCCGCCCTGCTGCTCCTGCTCGTCCTGCTCGGGTCCTTCGTCCCGCCTGGTTCCTCGGACGGAGGGTCGGAGGCGGACGCCCAGGCACGAGCCGAGAGCCTCTCGGGGTCGTTCATCGAGGAGGGGCTCAAGCCCGACCTGCTGGTGGGGGACATCATCGGTGCCGCCTCTCGCCACCTGACGGTCCTGGTCCAGGCGGTGATCCGGTCGGACGATCGGTTCACGACCGTCCGGATCTGGCGGCTGGACGGGGCGCTGATCTATTCGACGCGCCCAGGGGGACGACACCGGCGTCATCGCGGCCGACGATCGGTGGATCGGGCAGGCGTTGGACGGCCAGACGGTGAGCGTCCTCTCGAGCGCCGGCACGTACCACGACGGTCTCCAGCGACCCGATGAGGAGCTGTTCCAGACCTTCGTCCCCATCACGCTGTCGGACGACGGCACGGTCGACGGCGTCGTCCAGATCGACCAGCGCTACTCGTCGATCCACGACCAGGCGTCCCGCATCTGGCGTCCGCTGCAGCTCGTTGTGTTCCTGCTCCTCATCGGCGTCGGCGTGATGTACGTCCGGGTGGCTGCGCCGGGCTCCGGCGAACCTCGAGCACGAACCACCGGAACGCCGGCACGGGCACGGTCGCCGCGCGGAGGATCACGACATCCTGGCTCGAGCCGACCGGGCCGAGCGCGCGGCGCGCGAAACCAGAAGCGTCTGCGCGAGCTGGAGGTGGCCCTCGCCGCCGCGCCGACCATCACGCAGCTCGAGGAGCTCGACCTCAAGCTCCGCGCCTCGGAGGCCGAGCGCGAGGAGCTCGCGGCCACCATCCAGCGGCTCCAGGCGACCCTGTCGGAGCGAGACACGGACGTCGCGCTCGCGCGCGACGGCGCCGGCTCCAGGGCCGACACGAAGCGGATCAACGAGCTGATCGCCGACGCGGAAAGCAAGGCCGCGGCGGCCGAACGCAAGGCCGCCGCCGCGGAGATGAAGAGCCAGGAGGCGGCGAAGCGTGCCACCGTTACCGCCGAGCGGGCGCTCGAGATGGAGGCCCAAGTCAAGGAGGCGGAGCAGAGGGCGGCCGACGCCCGCAAGCTCGCGGCCACGGTGGACGAGCGGGGATCCGGGGCCGACATGAAGTTCGGGGAAGCCGAAAGGCATGCCCGAGAGGCGCAGCAGAAGGCTAAGCAGGCCGAGGAGCGCGCCACCCAGGCGGAGAAGCGGGCGCGCGAGCTCTCGGGAGCGGCCGCCCAGGCCGAGAAGCGAGCCGTCGCGAGCGAGCAGCGTGCCCTGGTGGCTGAGCAGAGGGTCGCCGACGTCGAGCGGAGGGCCGCCGAGACGGCGCAGCTCGTCACGAGCCGCGACTCGGCCGACCGCAAGATCGCGGCCAAGCTCAAGCGGACCGAGGACGAACGCGATCAGCTCATCGCGAGGCTCGGCCCACTCGAGCACGCGACCACGGAAGTGTCGGCCACATCTCCGAAGGGCAACGGCTCGAGGCGAGGATCGCCGAGCTCGAAAGCGCCTGTGGCGCAGACGACGTCGAGCTCCGACAAGCGCAGGAGTCGTGCGCGAACACCCGGGTAGGAGCGATCGTCCTCTCGTCGTCAGGCCGGGATCGACTCGGCCGTCCCCCCGTTCCCCCGACGAGCTCCCGCAGCGGATCGACCGCGTAGGCCGCGCAGGGAGCGCCGACTCGACCGGGCGCGGCCGGACAGGATCCTCGGCACGCGATACCCGTCCCGGCGGCTGAGCTCGAGATGCGGCTCGCACAGCGGGACATCCATCCTGCCGCCCCGGTGCCGCACGACGACATCGCAGTCGCCGGGCTGCGCCGTCCCCATAACCAGAAGCACAGGTAACACGGCGGGTAAGTCTTGCCTACGGCCCGGAGGGCCGGGATGGGAAGGTCGACGCCAGCTCCGGTGCGGGAGCGGATGCCCAGCTTGCGGTAGATCCGCTTGAGATTGGCCTCGATGGTGTGGACGCTGACGAACAGGGCGTCGGCCACCTCCCGGTTGGTGCCGCCCGCCGCGACCAGCTCGGCCACCCTGGCCTCGGTCGGGGTCAGGTCCACCGACGAGGGAGCCCGTCCGCCGATCCGCGCGAGCTCGGCGCGGGTCCGTTCCGCCCACGCGCGCAGCACCGAGCCCTCGAAGATCTCCAGGGCCTGCGTGAGCGTGTCCCGAGCCTCCCGCTTCCTCTTGGCCCGGCGCTGCACCGTCCCCTTGACCAGGAGCGTCCGCCCCAGCTCGAACGGAAGGGGCAGGCGATCGTGCTGACGCACGGCCTCGTCGGCTGCGGCCGACGCAGCCGGAGAGATCGCCCGCGGGCCGCCAACACGAGCGCCCGGCACCTGGCTCCCGTCGCCATGGCCCAGGCCCGGTCCAGGCTCCTGCCGGCGTCCTCGAACGGGGCGAGGAGCGCCTCGGCCTCGTCGAGCCGCCCGAGGGCCACGAGCGCCTCGACCTCGTCCGGGACGATCCGGAAGTAGGCGGGCTCCCGAACGCCCATCGCTCGCTCGAGCTCGACGGCCCTGGACAGGTAACGCATCGGCCTCGGCGGGTCGGCCCAGGGAGAGCTCGAGGAACCCCAGGACCGCCAGGTTCGGGATCACGAGGAGGATCTCGCCGGCCGCCTCGGCGACCCGAAGCCCCTCCAGGGCTGCCAGCCTCGCCGGGTCGGCCCGCCCCAGGTGGGCTTCCACCAGGCCCACCGCGAAGTGGGCCTCCGACGAGGTGATGGCCCCCATGCGCTTGCCGCTGGGCGGCCGCCCTGCTCTCCCGGGCGTGCTCCATGGCTGCATCCCAGTTGCCCGCCCGGCACTCCAGCTCGGCGAGGTGGTACCGGATCTGCGAGATCGGGATCTCAACGCCGTGCACCGCGGCATCACCCAGGAGCTCGGTGAACGTCCGGCGGGCCTCGTCCAGGCGATCGGTGAACTTGAGGAGCTGCGCCACGGTGAAGCTTGCACGCAGGACGTGGGATTTGAATTCGCCCTCCATGTGCCCCTCCAGGGCGATCCCGCGATCGAGCAGCTCCTGATCGACCCCGCGTCCGAGGAGCGAACTCGACGAATGGATACGCCATGAACGCCTCGGCCATCACCCGTGGGTTCCTGCAGCTCCTCGGCCAGCTGCAGCGCCGCGCGAGCGTGCCGTTCCGATGCCGCGAGGTCGCCTCGGAACAGCCAGGCGTACCCGAGGTTCTGCTCGATCCGTGCCCGCAGCGCGAGATCGTCCCCCGCCTCGCCCCGAGCAGCCTCGAACACGGCCCAGGCCCCCGCCACCCTTCGGTCTCGGCGAGGCCCATCCCCAGGTCCAGCAGGACGCGGCCCCGAGCCGGCCCGGCCATCGAGAGGTCCACCGCCTGCTCCAGGACGCTCCGCCCCAGCGAGGTGTCCCCGCACTCGTAGTGCGCCACGCCCGCCTGGTGGGTCCGACGCACCAGGTCCTCGCCTCGGTCCCGCGGCGTGGCGCGGCGGGCCATCTCCCAGAGCTCGGCCGCGGATTGCGGCGCTCCCCGAGGAGGCCAGCGGGGCGGCCTCCTCGAGGGCGGCGGCGACGGCGACGTCCGGGCCCTCGACGGACAGCGGCCAGGTGGCGGGCCTCGTTCCTCCGGATCGCGGACGATCGTCGCGAGCCGCGCGTGCAGCTCGCGACGCCGAGCCGGCGGGATCTCTCTGATAGACGGCGGACGCAAGCAGGGGGTGGGTGAACCGAGAGCGGTCGCCGACGACCTCGACGACGCCGTTCTCGATGGCCGGACCCAGGCGACGGTCGACCTCGGAAGGATCGGTCGCGGCAGCGATCGCATCGAGCGTCGGTGTCGACAGGGCCGAGACGACCTCGAGCGCTTCGAGGGTCTGCGGCGGGAAGCCCTCGAGGCGGTCCTCGATGAGCTCCTGAAGGCGGTCCGGGATCGGGAGCCCTTCGCCGGCCGCCACGTCACCTCCACGGCGAAGGAGCGCGAATCCGATCTCCCGAGCGAAGAAGGGGTTGCCTCCCGATATCTCGTGGAGGCTCAGGAGCGTCGTTCGGGAGAAACCCTTCGCCCAACCTTGTCTCGGAGCACCCGTTCCAGGGCGTCCAGCGACAGCGGTCCGACGTGGACGGCGTGCACGCGATCCTCGGCGAAGGTCGGAACGACGCCCAGGGCGTCGTCATCGGCACGGGCGCCTCGAGCGGCCGTCATGAACCCAACCTGCTCGTCCTTCAGGCGTCGCACGACGAACTGGAGCACCCGAACCGAAGGGGGTCCATCCATTGGATGTCATCGACGGCCACCACGACCGGAGAGGTGGAGGCCACCGATCGGAGGCATCCGAGCACGGCCAGGCAAACGGCTCGCTGGTCGGCTCGCGCGCCCGATCTCGGGGAGCGCAAGAGAGGCCACCTCGAGGGCCTGGCGCTGTGGCTCGGGCAACGACGGAAGCGCCTCGTCGAGGATGGGCTCGAGGAGGTCACCGAGGGCGGCGTAGGACAGCCGTGTCCTCGGCCTCGACCGGACCGCAGGAGAGCGTCAGGTAGCCGCGCTGAGGGCACCCGCCAATCCCCCTTCCACACGGTCGTCTTCCCGATCCCGGGTTCACCCGAGAGGAGCAAGGCGCTCGGGCCGGTCGGGATCGAGTCCAGGAAGCGATGGAGGATCGCGAGCTCGGACTCGCGCCCGATGACGTCATCGGTCAACACGCTCTCCGCGTTCGGTGGATGCCAGGATTCTAAGGATGGCGGGGCCCGAACCTTGCAGGCCCGTCGTAGCCCAAGAGCCATCCGGCGGCGTTCGGCGGCTGGCACGCTATCGTTCGGACCGTGAAGTGCCCGAGCTGTGGAACCGCCAACCCCGACGACGCCCGGTTCTGCAACGCGTGCGGGACGCGCCTGGATCTGACCGCCGACGGGGCACGCGCTCGATCCCGTTCCTGCCCAGGGAGCTGCTCGCCAAGCTCGAGGCCGCCCGCGCCGGCCGAGCCATGGAGGGCGAGCGACGCGTCGTCACCATGCTGTTCTGCGACGTCAAGGGCTCGACCGCGATGGCCGAGACCCTGGACGCCGAGGACTGGGCCGAGATCATGAACGGCGCGTTCGAACGGCTCATCGCCCCGGTCTACCGCTACGAGGGAACGCTCGCCCGCCTGATGGGCGACGCGATCTTCGCGTTCTTCGGCGCGCCGATCGCGCACGAGGACGACCCGCAGCGCGCGGTCTGGGCGGGTCTCGACATCATCTCCGGGATCGCCGGCTACAAGGAACAGGTGCAAGGCCGAGCGCGGGCTGGATCTCGACGTTCGGGTCGGCATCCACACCGGCCCCGTGATGGTCGGGCAGGTGGGTTCGGACCTCCGCCTCGAGTACACCGCGATGGGCGATGCGGTGAACGTCGCGGCCCGCATGGAGCAGACCGGCGGAGCCGGGCGACCGTGCAGATCACCGGCGGAGACGCACCGGCTGGTCGAACCGCTTCTTCGACCTCGAGGCGCGCGGCGGGATCGAGGTCAAGGGCAAGGCCGAGCCCGTCGAGGCGTACACGGGTCGCTCGGCCGCAGGGCACGAGCCACGGCGCGATCCGCGGGATGCGTGGCTCGCCGCTGGTCGGGCGCGATGCGCGAGATGGAGCGAGCTCGCGGCGCCGTCGAGGAAGCGCTAGTCGGGCGGGGGACGGATCGTCTCGCTGGTCGGCGAGGCCGGTCTCGGGCAAGTCGCGGCTCGATCGACGAGACGCGCGCCGAGTGGACGCGCCGGCGACCCGACGACCCGCCACCGGCGACGGCGGCGACATCCACCGGATCTGGGAGACCTGGCAGTGCGTCTCCTACGACGCGACGCGTCCGTACTCGCAGTACCGGCGGATGGTGGCCCGGATCGCCGGGATCGAGGACACGGATGCCCCGGACGTCGTCCGCGGCAAGCTCGCGGCGACCATCGAACACGGGCGCGGAGGACTGGCTCGAACCGCACATGCGCGTCTGGCGATCGCTGTTCGGTGTCACGGAGCCGGGCGAGGAGGCCCTGGAGGGCGAGGCGTTCCGCGACGCGATCATGGAGCTGGTGCCCGTCGTCGACCCGCGCGTTCGGAGCCGACGAGCCGCGGCTGCATGGTCTTCGAGGACCTCCACTGGTGCGACGAGGCGTCGATGGACGTCCTGATCGAGACCGCGAAGCTCGTCGACGACCTGCCGTGCCTGTTCCTGTTCGCCTTCCGTCCCGACCGGCAGGCGCCGTCGTGGCGGCTCAAGCAGTGGCTCGAGACCGAGTACCCGCACCGGTCGACCGAGCTCGCACTCACGCCGCTGTCCGAGCGACGACAGCGGACAGTCTGATCGACGCGCTCATCCCGAACGAGGACCCGGCCGTCCGGACGCAGATCCTCGAGCGCACCGATGGCAACCCGTTGTTCGTGGAGGAGGTCGCCGCCGCGGTCCACGAACAGCCCGGCGACATCGCGATCCCGACCACGCTGCAGGCGCTGTTCACCGGCGCGGCTCGATGCGCCTCGACGAGAGGGCGAAGCACACGCTGCAGCTCGCCTCGGTGATCGGCCGGTCGTTCTCCGAGCCGGTCCTGCGAGCCGTCTCGGGCGACGCGGACCTCTCGACCTCGCTCCGCACGCTCGAGCGCAGCGGGCTGATCGTCGAGACCGCCCGGACGCCCCGAGCGCGAGTACGCGTTCCGCCACAGCCTCACGCAGGACGCGACCTACGGCACGATCCTGCTGCGGCGGCGACGCGAGCTGCACCGGCGCGTCGGCGAGGTCTTCGAGGAGCTGTACGCGAACCGGATCGAGGAGTCCGCACCGCTGCTGGCGCACCACTTCCGCGAGGGCGGCGACGACGAGCGCACGCTCCGCGTACGCGACGCGTGGCCGCCGACGCCGACGCCCGCGTCTGTACGCGAACGCCGAGGCGGTGACCCACTGCGACGACCGGGCGATCGAGGCGGCGATCGCGGCTCGGTCGGACCGACGAGGCGCTCCGGCCACCTGTATCCGATGCCGTGGCCGCGCGCTCGAGCTCGCCGGGCGGTTCGAGGAGGCCGTCGGCAACTACGAGGCGATGGAGGGTCGGCGCGGAGCGAGCGGCGCGCGGGTCGCCGCGCTCGCCGCCGACCTGGCGCTCACCACCCTGTACGCGACGCCGACGCCGGTGTTCGACGCGGTCGCGGGACGGGAGCTCTGCGAACGCACGATCGCGCTCGCGCGCGAACTGAACGATCGCTCGGCCGAGATCCAAGGCGCTGTGGAACCTGATGATCCTGAACGTCTTCAGCGGCGGGCGATCCGGTCGAGGCCGTCGACGCCGGCGAGGCGCTCCTCGCGATCGCGCGCGAGCTGGACGCCAAGGAGCAGATGGCCTTCACGCTGAACGACCTCGTGGCGACCCTACGCGGCGATCAGCGACCTCAAGGCTGCGCGGGCTGTCTCGAGGAGTCGAGGCCGCTTGATGGCGTGAGATCGAGCAACCTGCCCGATGCTACTGCGAGAACCTCTCGAGCACGAGCGCCCTGCTCGGCGCTCATCGGGCGAGAACGACGGAGGCCCTCAGCGCTCTGCGACGGGTCGCTATCGGCATCGCCGGGCGAGATCGGCAACCACGTGGGGCCAGTCGTACAGCCTGCTCAACGCGTACCACGTCGACCGTCGATCGCGGGAACGTCGGGCCGCGCCCTGGACCAGGATGCGCGAGTGCATCCGATCTCTCCGAGCCCGCCGGGTTCGTGATCCCGCAGGCGATCACCCGCGCCGAGATGGGCGCCCTGTACGCGAACCTCGGCGATCCACGTCGGTGGCATGGCGCTGGTGGACGAGGGGCTCGAGGTCGCGCAGGAGCGGAGCCAGATGGCGGTACCGATCGTGATGGGCTCAGGGCCGAGATCCAGCTGCTGACCGGGGAGCTCGACGAGGCCGAGGCGACGATCGGCCCGAAGCGGGATCGAGCGGCTCCCCGGGGCGATCCACTTCGCCGCCGCGGCCCACGTCGAGCTCCTGCGGGGGCGTCTGGCCTCGGCCAGGGGCGAGCACGGTCGAGCCGTCGAGATCGCCGACACGACGATCGAGTGGCTCCGCCGGCTCGACATCCGCCCGTTCCTGCCGGCCGCGCTCCTGCTGAAGGGCACCGCGCTGTTGGCCGGTGGCGAGCCCGCCCAGGCCGAGCGCGCGTTGCTCGATGGGCGAATCGAGGCCTGAGCGACTCGGCTTCCTCACGGTCCTGTGGCGGATCGACGTGGAGCTGAGCGGCATCTCGGCGACACGTGGTGAGGCCGCGCGCGCCGCAGAGCTCCTGAACGAGGCCAGGGGTGTGATCGGAGCAGATCGCCGACAGTATCGACGACGCCGAACTGCGATCGAGCTTCCTCGGCATGCCGGATGTCGGGCCGTGACCTCGGGCTGAGCTACGGCACGACCTCGACCGGCGGCGTGAGCCACACGCGACCCGGCGCGTTGCCGTCACCGCCGCTCGGCGCACAGTGCAGCGACGACCGACAGGACCGTCGTCGTCTCCGCCAGCGGTCCGACGAACGCGAGCACCTCGAGACCCTTCGGGGGTCAGGTCCACGCGGGGCAGGATCGAACCGTCCGGGCCGCCGCGGGCCTGCAAAGCGCCTCAGCTGAGGGCGATGTCGGCCGCCCGAACCGCGGGGCGGTCGAGCTCACGCAGCGGGTCGACCGCGTAGGCCGCGAGGAGCGCCGACTCCACCGGGCGCGCCGGCAGGATCCTCGGCATGCGGTACTCGTACCGCCGGCTGAGCTCGAGATGTGGCCCGCACAGCGGGACCATCCTGCCGCCACGATGCCGCACGACGACCTCGCAGTCGCCGGGCCCGTGCCGTCCCCACAGCGAGAAGCAGAGGTAGCAGAGCAGCCGGAGTCGCTGCGGATACGCGAGCGCCGCCCGGAACCCGTGCTCGTGCTCCACGATCCGGCCCCACAACGCGACCGTGCCGAGCACCGCGGGGTCGCGCGTCCGACGGAGCTCGTCGGGGTGCTCGACGGCGTGGAGCCCGCACGTGCATCCGAACTCCGGGCCGAACGTGCGACCGGTGCCGGGTGCACGAGGCCTCCGCCGGCCGCCGGGGCGGCCAGGGCCGGCCGTCGCCCGCGATCGGCGTGAGCCGGACCTCCGAGCCGTCCCGGGAACCCGTGAGCGTCCAGGTCCGCCACGCCTGGATCGGTTCGGTCAGCGTGGCGATGGGTGTCTCGAGCTGCGCCGTAGCCATGGCCTACCCGGTCGTCCGCGAGCGGTCGGGCTCGGCGGGTGCGGGCTCGGGGGTGGCCGGTTCGAGGTCGGGGACAATCTCGGGCAGAGGGAGCGAGACGGGCTCGACCTCGATGATCCGCTTGCGGCCGACCGATGTCCATGGCGGGCCTCCCTCGAACGGTCCGACTCGAGGGTACTCCCGACCCCGGCCGCCGGCCAGCAGCGCCGATCAGACGCGGACCAGCTTGTTGATCCCGTCGAAGTCGCTGAAGTAGATCCTTCCCCCGGGCCCGACCTCGAACGACAGCGTGCTGCCGCCGTGGTCGTAGACCACCGCGTGGCCCGTGATCGCGGTCCGCTGGTCGTTGAAGAAGATCCTGGTCACCTCGCCGTTGTTCACGGCGCCGGTGAACGCCGCGCCGTCGCTCCGGTGGCCGAGGTGGCACCCGTCGCAGAACGCGATGCCGGTGATGCCGATCGTGTTCTCGTAGAAGAGCTCGGGCAGGACGGGGCTCGGTCCGTCCTGGTTCGTGTTGCCGGGGAGTGAACCGTTGCAGGTCTCGTTCGGTCCCCAGCCGTAGTTCTCGCCGCCGCGGATCCCGTTGATCTCGTCGTTGCACTCGGGGCCGTTCTCCGGTCTCCCACAGGTCGTCGGTCTGCGGGTCGAACGCGAACCCGAACGAGTTGCGGATCCCGAACGCCCACACGCGATCGCCGAACGGGTTGTCGCTCGGCACGCCGCCGTCGGGTTCGATGCGGATGATCTTGCCCCGGTCCTCGTCAACCGTGTCCTGCGCGTTCGAGGAGTCGTGCGCGTCGCCGACGATCGCGTAGAGACATCCCGTCCGGGCCGAACGCGATCCGCCCGCCGTTGTGGTACGGGCTGCCGCCCGCGACGGTTGACAGGAGCACCTTGCGGTGGACGCCGGCGCCGTGGTCGTCGCGGTAGCGCAGGATCTGGTTGCGCAGCCCTCCGCTCGCCGGAACGCGTCGCGTACACGTACACGAGCGGCTTGTCCGGGTAGTTCGGGTGCAACGCGATGCCGAGCATCCCCGCTCGCCGTCGCCGTTGACGCCCGGCACCGTCACGAACAGGCGGTCGGCATCGGTGTCGAGATCGTGGATCCGGACCTGTCCGGTGGACTTCTCGACGTACCAGATCTTCCTGCCCGGCCCGAACGTGAACGCCACGGGCTGGTTCAGGCCCCCACGACCTCGCGCGCCTGGATCCGCGAACCGGCCGACGCCGGCGTGGACGCCAGCGCCAGCTGGGCCACCAGACAGGTTCCGATGATGACCGCGATCCGTCTCCGCATGCCGGCTCCTCTACAGTTCGTGCGCATGACCACCTCGACCCTCTGGCTCGGATCCTCGAGCTCGATCGTCGGCCGAAAGGGGGCGGGCCTGCTCCGTCCGCCCCATCATCCCGCATACGGTCGTGTCTTGGGCTGCAGACGGCCGTTCGGCCCGAGTGGCGAACGGATGAGGATCCGCCGCCGTCGCGCTCGCGGCCGCGTGCCTGCTGGCCGGATGCATGAACCGGGCCGGCGACGTGACCGAACCGCTGACGTCCTCACCGTCGGTCTCAGCATCGACGCGTCCGGTGACGACCGCGGTCCAGGACCCGGCGATCGCGATCGAGACGCCGTTCGTGGACGGCGACGTCGGCACCCCGGTCTCGGTCACCGGGACGGCCGACGTGGTCGACGCCGCGCTCACGGTCCGGGTGCTCGGCGAGCAGGGCGACGAGCTCGCCGCGATCGTGGTGCAGGCGAGCTGCGGGGACGGGTGCCGCGGGACCTTCGCGACCGAGCTCTCCTATTTCGTCGAGCGGAGCCAGCCGGGAACGATCGAGGTGACGGGCGTCGGCGCCGGACGGCGATCCGCGCGCTCGCGAGCGTCCCGGTCGTGCTGTTCCCGCCGTGAGCGCCGGCCCGCTCGCGCCCCGGGACCCTCGCTAGGGTCCGGCCGATGCCCGAGCAACCGCTGTGGGAACGACGCTCCGCGCGCCGACCCGAACGCTCCCGTCTGGGCCCGGCCGCGCCCAGATCGGCTCCGTGGTGCGTTCGGACGAGGAGGGGTCGTTCCAGGCGTACGCATGGGAGCTCGGCGCCGACCGACCGAGCCGCCGCACCGACGAACCCGTCGGGTGACCGCTGGCGACGATCTCCGCTGACGGCTCGAGCGTCGTCTGGTTCTCCGACCCCACCGGGGACGAGTCCGGCCGGTGGCTCGCGGTGCCCTTCGAGGGTGGCGAGCCCGGCGACGTGTTCCCCGGCGCCCTGGTCGGCTGGCCCGAGGGCTCGCGCTCGGCGCGGAGCTCGCCGTCGGCGTGATCGCCGATCGCGAACGGCTTCGCCGATGCACGTCTCCGAGCGACGGTGGCCCGGCGACCGAGATCCTCCGCCATCCCGACGTGATCGGCTTCGGACTCCGACCTCCACCTCGAGGGGTTCGACCACGTGGGGCTGTCGGCCGACGAGACGCTCGTGTGCGTCGAGACGGCGCAGGAGGGCGACAACATCCACCGGCGGCTGCTCGTGCTCGACCCTCGGTCCGGCGAGGAGGTCGGGAGCTCTGGCCGACGGTCTGGGTCTGGGCGTGAGCGCGTTCGGGTGGTCACCGGTCCCCGGCGACCCAGCGGATGCTGCTTCACGCACGAGCGCGACGACGCGACGCGCGCCCGGTGTGTGGAACCCCACGACCGGCGAGCGTTCGGATCTCGAGATCGACCTGCCCGGCGACGCGATCCCGTCGACTGGTGGCCGGATGCGCGATCGGTCCTGCTCGTCCACCTCTTCCGCGGGCGGGACCGCCTCTACCGGTACGAGCTCGGAACGCGGCACGCTGACCGAGATCGCGCACCCCGCCGGGAGATCCACGGTGCGCGCGTGCGCCCGACGGCCGGGTCTGGCTGCGGGTGTCGAGCGGCGGGCACGGCGCCCGGTGCTGCTCGACGACGCCGGGGCCGAGATCCTGGCGCTCGCACCCGGCGGCGTCCGCGAGGGCCGGCCGTACCGCGAGTGGCTCGTTCCGCAACCCCGCCGGGCGACCAGGTGCAGGGATGGCTCGTGACGCCGCCGGGGGACGGACCGTTCCCGCTGTACCTGAAGGTGCACGGCGGACCGAGCTGGCTCTACCTCGACACCTGGTGGGCCGACGTCCAGGCGCTCCTCGACGACGGGTTCGCGGTCGCGATGGTGAACTACCGCGGCTCGATCGGCTACGGCCGGGCCTGGCGCGACCACATCATCGGCAACATCGGGTTCCCCGAGGTCGAGGACGTCCTCGCCGGTCGCCGACGACCTGGTCGCTCCGCGGCATCGCCGACCCCGAACGCGTCGTGATCGGCGGGTGGTCCTGGGCGGGTACATCACGCTGCTCGCGCTCGGGATGCACCCCGACCGCTTCGTCGCCGGAGTGGCCGGCGTCCCGGTCGGCGACTACCTGGACTCGTACGACGACTCCGCCCCGTCGCTCCAGGCGTACGACCGATCGCTCGCGGGCGGCGTCGTGCACGACATCCCCGAGTTCATCGCCGAGCGCTCGCCGATCACCTACGTCGATCGACGTCCGGGCGCCGGTGCTCGTGCTGGTCGGCGAGCACGACACCCGCTGCGTGCCGGGCCAGGTCTACCGGTACGTGCGGGCGCTGAAGAAGGCGGGCGGGGACGTCGAGCTGTACCTCAGTACGAGCAGGGCCACAGCCTCCTACGTGGTCGACGAAGGGGTGCGCGAGTGGGCGGCGGTCCTGGGTTCCTCCGCGCCCGGTCCCGCAGCCCGTAGCCTCGCGCCGGCCGCGCCTCGCCGAACCTACACGAGGCCCTGGTCGAGCATCGCGTCGGCGACCTTGACGAACCCGGCGATGTTCGCGCCGTTCACGTAGTTGCCCGGCGTCCCGTACTCCTCCGCGGTCTGACGGCACTGCTTGTGGATCGACTTCATGATGTCCTTCAGCCGGGCGTCGACCTCCTCGCGGGGCCACGCCATCGCGGAGCGAGTCCTGGGCCATCTCCAGGCCCGAGACGGCGACGCCGCCGGCGTTCGCGGCCTTGCCCGGGCCGTAGAGGATCCCGGCGCTCACGAACTGATCGACGCCCTCGGGCGAGGTCGGCATGTTGGCGCCCTCGCTCACGACGTATACGCCCCCGGCGAGGCAGGTTCGCCGCGTCCTTCGCGTTGATCTCGTTCTCGGTGGCGCTCGGGAACGCGCAGTCCGCGGGCACGCTCCACAGCGGGTTGGCGTCGGCCGTCGGGTCGAACGGCGTGAAGGTCGCGCCCGGGAAGTGCTCGGCGTACTCCGAGATCCGTCCGCGCCGCTCGTTCTTCAGCTCCATGACCCACGCGAGCTTCTCGTTCTCGATCCCGGCCGGGTCGTGCACGAACCCGGTCGAGTCCGAGAGCGTGACCGCCTTCGCGCCCATGTCCAGGAGCTTCTCGATCGTGTACTGGGCCACGTTGCCGCTGCCTGAGACCAGGCGGGTCTTCGCCTCGAGGCTGTCGTCGCGGGTGAGGAGCATCTCGTGCGCGAAGTAGACCGCGCCGTAGCCCGTCGCCTCGGGTCGGATCAGCGAGCCGCCCCATTCGAGGCCCCTTGCCGGTCAGGACCCCGGTGAACTCGTTGCGTGATCCGCTTGTACTGGCCGAACAGGTAGCCGATCTCGCGCGCCGCCGACGCCGATGTCGCCGGCCGGCACGTCGGTGTTCGGGCCGATGTGGCGCTGGAGCTCGGTCATGAACGACTGGCAGAAGCGCATCACCTCGGCGTCGCTCTTGCCCTTGGGGTCGAAGTCCGCGCCGCCCTTGCCGCCGCCCATCGGGAGCGTGGTGAGGGCGTTCTTGAAGACCTGCTCGAACGCGAGGAACTTCAGCAGGCCCAGGTAGACCGTCGGGTGGAACCGCAGGCCGCCCTTGTAGGGACCGATCGCGCTGCTCATCTCGACGCGGAAGCCGCGGTTCACGTGGATCTCGGCGCGGTCGTCGACCCACGGGACGCGGAACATCAGCACGCGTTCGGGCTCGATCATGCGCTCGAGCATCTTGTGGTCCCGGTAGCAGCGGCTTGCGGTCGAGGAGGAGCTCGACCGAGGTGGCGACCTCTCGGACCGCCTGATGGAACTCGAGCTCACCGGGGTTCTTCGCCTCGACGTCCGCCATCAGCCGATCGACGTACGCGCTCACGGTCCCGTGCCTCCAGGGGTTCCGGTTGCCGTGCGGAAGCGTAGCCGAGCCGGGAGCGCAGGCGGCCAGCCCGGTCGGGCTGCCCCGCCGACCGTTCGACCGTGCGTGCGTAGACTCCCCTCGATGAGCGTGTGGATCGTGCTCGGCGCGATCGCGGTCGCCGTCCTGATCGCCTGGCTCGGGCTGACCGCGCTCCGGGCCGCCTCGGGCGTCGGCGTGGACCTCCAGCGTCCCGAACCCGAGGACGTCGACGACCTCGAGGTCTACCTCGGTCTGTCGCGAGTGCGGGACCGAGCTCCGGGTCACCCGGCTGGGCGAGCTCCAGATCCCTCGGCACTGCGGCGAGCGGATGGAGGTCGTGCAGCGTCCGGCCGGCGCCGGGCGCGTAGTCCCACGGTTGTCCACAGCGAGCGCCCGGTTCCGGGCAGGTTCTCCCGGTGTTCTCCACAGATCTCGAGGCGGTTGTCCACATCGATGAGGCGGACGGGTCCTTCCACACCTGTGGACAAGGCTGTGGGGAATCACACGCATGTGATCCGCGGTGCTAGCGCCAGCGCGTGGCGGCGATGAACCCGACGCCGATCGTGCCGAGGCCGATCCAGAGCCAGTGCTGCTGCGTCCCGCCGGGCAGGAGGAAGTCGGCGTAGTTCAGCACGATGATGAGCACGCCGAGCAGGATCACGCCCAGCACGAGGAAGCCGTACCAGCGCGGGCTGGGCTTGGGCTTGGCCTTCGTCGGGGCGCGGCGTAGGAGCGCGTCGACTTCTTGGCTCGCTGTCGGGATTTCGGCATCGCGCCGACGATGTTACCCGGGGACGAGCAGCTGGGCGTGCTCGGCCGCCGCCTCGACCGCGGGCCGGGTCAGGGGCACGCCCGGAGCCCCCCGAGGCCCACAGCTCCGACTGGTCGTTCCAGTGCGGGGACGCGGGGTTGCCGGACTGCCCGGTGGTGAGCACGGCAGAGCGAGCCGTCGGGGTCCGCGAGATCCACGACCAACCGCCACGACGGGACCACCACCGCGTCGAACCCCAGCCGCGCGTCGAACCCACCCTGCAGGACGGTCTGCTCGTCCCCGCCGAGCTCGTGGTCGGCCGCGACGAACAGCGCGCCGATCCCCGGCAGGCGCGCGAGCGGGTGCGCGAACCGGACCCGGTGCAGCGCGCCCCACCGCCACGCGCGTTCGTCGTCGCCGAACCGTTCGACGAGCAGCTCGGCCGCCTCGTCCAGGGCGACCGCGAGGACCTCGTCCCACGACCCACCGCCGGGCGGCGGGGCGCTCCCGTCCAGCATCGCGGGCAGCGCGGTGCAGACGAACGCCTCGCGCCACGCGACGTACTCGTCGATCAGGGTCCGGTCCCCGCCCGCGTCGCCGAACGCCACCACCGCGATCCGGCCGACCCACACCTCGTACACGGCCGCGGCCGCCGAACCGGCCTCGAGGTCGCCGGACCAGCCCTCGAGCAGGCCGAGCGCCCGCCGGGCGGCGTCGCTGCGAGCGCTCGGTCGCCAGCAGGTGCGGGAGGAGCCGCTGCGCGGGGAGCGAGACCGTGTCGACCTGGATCGCGGCGGAGTCGGCCGCGGTCTGGGCGTGGTTCGGCTCGAGCAGGTCGGCGATCCGCCGCGCGCGGAACCCGGTGTGGAAGTCCACGCCGATCAGGTGCGGGTAGTCGTCGTCGTGGATGCGGTGGTTCGCGGTGAGGACGAACCCGGAGCCCGGGTCCCTGCACCACGGGAGCTCCTCGTAGGGAGGTAGCCGTCCACTCGTGGTCCGAGGTCCACCCCGCGACCGGCGCTGAACCGTCGCCGGCGCGCCGGAGGGAACCGCCCGGTGCACTGGTAGCCGATCGTGCCCTCGACGTCGGCGTAGACGACGTTCTGGCCCGGGCACCACAGCCCGCGCGAGCTCTCGCGGAACCCCTCGAACGACGCCGCCCGGACCAGGTCGGCGAGGACGACCGGCTCGAGGAGGCCGTCGGCGGCCGTCCACCGCAGCGCGAACGTCCCGTCCACGCGCGCGTACTCGTTGCCGCTCACACCGACCGGTGCGGTCTCAGGATCGGCCCGTGCCGGGTCTCGCGCACGTCGAACGTGACCGGCGGAGCCACCCCGAACCTCGATCGTCTCGGTGTGCACGGTCATCGGCTCCCAGCCGCCGTCGAACTCGGCGGCGGTCCCCTCGTCGTTCAGGCGCTCGACGTACAGGTCCTGGACGTCGCCGCTCACGTTGGTCACGCCCCACGCGTGGTGCGGCGTCGTCCCGATCAGGATCCGGGCACGAACGGCAGCGCCACCCCGCGGGCCTCGAACCCGGGCGCTCGCAGATGGAGCTCGAACCACGCCGCCGGCTGCTGCACGAGCAGGTGCGGATCGTTGGCCAGCAGCGGCCGTCCGCTCGCGGTCCTCGAACCCGACACGACCCAGTTGTTCGAGACCCTGGCCGCTCGAACGCGGGAGCCCGTCCAGCAGCCGCCCGGCGAGCGATCCCGCGGCGATCCCGGTCGGGTCGGCCGCGGGTGGCAGCAGCGCCGCCGCGGTCTCGGCGCCGAACCGTTCGGAGAGCCGGAGCCGGAGCAGCTCGTCGTCCCAGTTGCCCGACAGCCCCCACGCGAGGTACGCGAACGCGGCCGCCCAGGCCTCGAGGTCCTCGGGGAGGTCGGGGGCGGCGCCGAGCATCGCGTACTCGAGCGGCGGGGCCGGCATCGCGCCCACCCACGCGCGGGCGCCGTCGACGAACCGCCGCATCATCGACCGCGACGCGCTCGCTCCAGCGCCGCGCCTCGTGGACGCCGATCCGGTGGAAGCCGACCGTCCGCGCGAACCGGTCGGCCGCGATCGTGAGATCGGAGAACCACCCCGAGAGCCGCCCGCCCGCCGCGCGCAGCGCGAGCTCGATCTGGAACAGCCGCTCCGAGGCCTGGACGAACCCCTGCGCGAACCACAGGTCGTCCAACGATGCGGCCGAGAGGTAGGGGATCCCCAGCCGTCCCGCAGCACCTCGACCGGTTCGTGGAGCCCCGGGACCTCGAGCTCGCCCTCGACCGGGGGCAGGCGCGGCGCGGGCGGCGCCCAGGAACTCCTCGAGCGGGTCGGCCATGGGGCCGGAGCCTATCGGCTCGGGCCCGAGCCCCGACCAGCGCGGTTGAGCCCGTCCTCGCTCGTCTGGAATGATGCCCGCGATGACCGATCACCGGCCGTGGTTCGCGACCTACCCCGCGGGCGTCCCGCACAGCCTGGAGCCGTATCCCAACCTGTCCGTGTTCGGGATGCTCGAGGCGTCGGCGCGCAAGCACCCGGAGGCGACCGCGCTCGCGTGGTTCGGCCGGAAGATCTCCTACGGGGCGCTCCTGCGGGAGGTCGAACGCTGTTCGGCCGCGCTCGCCGGCATGGGGGTCGGCAAGGGCGACCGGGTCGCGCTCATCATGCCGAACTGCCCCCAGTACGTGATCGCCTTCTACGCGACGGCGCGCCTGGGCGCGATCGTCGTCGGCAACAACCCGCTCTACACGACCCGCGAGATGGAGCACCAGCTCCGCGACTGCTCCCCGTCGGTCGTGGTCGTGCTCGACCTGCTCTACTCGGACTTCGCGGACGTGTTCGAGACCGTGGGGCAGCAGCACGTCGTCGTCGCGCGGCTGAACGACTACATGTCGTTCCCGAAGAAGCAGCTCGCCCCGGCGCTGAAGTTCAAGAAGGTGCAGCGCGAGCAGGGCAAGCCCTGGCCCCCGGTCGCCAAGGGTGCCCCGGTGACGTGGTGGGAGGGATGGCTCGACGCGGCGGGCCCGGCGCCGGTCGCGCCGCTGATCGATCCCGAGACCGACACCGCCGGGTTCATCTACACGGGCGGCACGACCGGGATCTCAAGGGCGCGATGCTCTCGCACCGCAACATGGTGGCCAACGCGATGCAGGCCGCCGCGTACCTCTCGTTGCTGGAGGGCGAGGAGGCGCTCCTGGGTCCGCTCCCGTACTTCCACTCGTTCGGGATGCTGACGATGAACGTCGCGATCCTGATCGCGGCCAAGATGGTCCCGATCCCGAACCCGCGCGACCTGCACCTCGTGTTGGAGGAGATCTCGAAGGAGAAGCCGACGTTCGTGCCCGGCGTGCCGCGCCTGTTCAACGCGTTGAACGAGTCGCCGCTCGCCGCGAAGTTCGACCTGCGTTCGGTGAAGGCCTGCATCTCCGGAGCGGCGCCGCTCCCGACCGCCGTGGCCGAACGGTTCGCCGAGATCACCGGCGGCGCCAGGCTCGTCGAGGGCTACGGGCTCACCGAGTGCTCGCCGGTGACGCACGCGAACCCGTTGGACGGGCCGCGGCCGGGTTCGATCGGCATGCCGATGCCCGACACCGACTGCAAGATCGTCGACCTCGAGGACCCTGACCGGTCGCTCCGAACCGGGCGAGCGGGGCGAGCTGTGCATCCAGGGACCGCAGGTGATGCTCGGGTACTGGAACCGGCCCGAGGAGACCGCGCTCGCGATCCGCAACGGGTGGTTCCACACGGGCGACGTCGCGGTGATGGATCCGGACGGGTACTTCCGGATCGTCGACCGGCTCAAGGAGATGATCCTGGTCTCGGGGTTCAACGTGTACCCCAACGAGATCGAGGACGCCCTGTACCGGCACCCGAAGATCTCCAAGGTGGCGGTGATCGGGGTTCCGGATGAGCAGACCGGCGAGGCCGTGAAGGCGTTCGTCGTCCTGCGGGAGGGCGAGTCGGCCACGATCGAGGAACTGGTGGCGTGGGCGCGTGACCCGGCCAACGGGCTGACCGCGTACCGGACGCCCAAGCAGATCGAGCTCCGCGACAGCCTCCCCGAGACGATGGTGGGCAAGGTGCTCCGCCGGGTGCTCGCCGAGGAGGAGCGTCAGAAGGCCGCGACCCCCGCCTCGTGAGTCCCCTGCCCGCCGACCTCGGCGAGGGCGCCGTCCTGCGGCGGCTCACGATGGCGAACCTGGACGAGATCTGGGCGCTCGTCGAGCTCGAACGGCCCCGCCTCGAACCCTGGATGCCGTGGATCGACGCCACCCGGACGATCGACGACCAGCGGAAGTGGCTCGAGGGCGTCGTGCACGATCGAGGGCTCGCTCGACGGGTGCGGGATCTTCGTCGACGGGCGCTACGCCGGGGGCGTCGGTCTGCGGTGGGACCCGTTCGCGCATCCGGGGGAGATCCGGGTACTGGATCTCGGTCGCCGAGGAGGGCCGCGGCCTGGTCACGCGGGCTGTCGCGCTCGCTGATCGACGTGGGGTTCGGCGACCTGGGCCTGCACCGGATCGAGATCCGCGCCGGGGTGGACAACCTGCGGAGCCGGGCGATCCCGAACGTCTCGGGTTCGTCCGCGAGGGATCGAGCGCGGGGGCGAACGCGGCGCGAACGGGTTCTACGACCTGGTCGTGTACGCGATCCTCGAGGACGAATGGCCGCGCCTCGGATGACCCGCGTCGAGGCGGTCGTCTTCGACCTGTTCGGGACGCTCGGTCTACGAGTTCCCCCGGGCGGACTGGGACGGCTGGCTCGAGACGAGCGCGGCGATCGCTGGAGACCGACGTCGATGCGTTCAAGGCCGCCTGGCGGGCGACCGGGATCGAACGCCAGACGGGCCGCCTCGGCGACGTCGAGGAGAACCTGCGCACCGTCGCGGCCCGGGCCGGCGCGTGGCCGACGGACGCCCAGCTCACCGAGGTCCTGGACGCCCGCGCCGAGATGTACCGGAAGTGGTTCGTCCACGTCCCGGCGCCGAGGAGGTGCTCGCGGGGCTGCGCGCCGACGGCTACCCGCTCGGCCTGATCAGCATGTGCGCGCCCGACGCGCCGGCGATGTGGCGCGCGTCGGCGCTCGCAGACGCCGTCGACGTCGAGGTGTTCTCGTGCGACGTCGGGCTCCGCAAGCCCGACCCCGAGATCTACCTGCTCGCCACCGAACGTCTGGGCGTCGCGCCGCAAGCCTGTCTCTACGTGGGCGACGGCTCCTACCGTGAGCTCTCGGGCGCGGCGGCCGTCGGGATGCGGCCGGTGCTGATCCGCGACCCGCAGGAGGAGGCCGAGATGCTCCGCCCCGAGGTCGAGGGTGGGAGGGCGCGACCATCGACGATCTCCGCAGGATCCCGGCGCTGCTCGCAGGATTAGAGCGCGCCGACGCGGCGCGCGGCGTCGAACGCGATCTCGCGCTCCTGGGGCGTGAGCGGGCGCAGCGGGGGTCGCACGTCGGGACGGATCGGGACGCCCCGTGCGACGAGGATCTCCCTTGAGCGCCGCGTGGAACGGGATCGGGCCGAGGAGCGTTCGGAGCGTCGACACGTGCTCGCCGGCCGTCGCGTCGCGATCGTGCACGAGCGCGGCCACGATCTCGGGGAACGCGGTCGCGAGGCCCGAGACCGCGCCGTCGGCGCCGTGCTCGAGCGCCTCGAGCACCAGCGGCTCCGACCCGACGAACAGGTCGAGACCCTCGAGCGCGTAGGGTTCGATCGCGCTCCAGGGCGTGTCGGACACCTTGAGGCCCGCGAGGTTCGGCGAGGTCTCGCGGAGGCGTTCGATCACCGCCACCGGGATCGCGTAGCCCGACCGGCCCGCGAACTCGTAGACGTAGAACGGCAGCGGTCCGCACGCCTCGGCCGCCGCGCGCAGGTGTTCGAGCAGCGCGGGTTCGTCGAGCGGGAAGTACGGGGGCGCGATCACGGCCACCGCGTCGGCCCCGGTCTCCTTCGCGTGCGTCGCGAGCGCGACCGTGTCCGCCGTCGACTGGGCTCCCGCGTGGATCGCGATCTGGAAGCCGTCGGGCCGAGCCTCGACGAAGCGTTCGGCGACGCGGACGCGTTCGACGGGCGAGGCAGGATCCCCTCGCCGGTCGTGCCGCAGACGAGCGCGCCGTCGATGCCGCCGTCCGCGAGGAACCGCGTGAGGGGCCGACGGCGCCCTCGTCAGGTCGCGGCCGCCGTCCGTGAGCGGTGTCGCGGCCGCGGCGATCGCTCCGCGTGAGCATGCGCGAGATGCTATCGACCCGTGGTTCCCGACGGCGCGGTCTGGGTACGGGTCTCACCATGCAGGAACACAGCGACCGGCAGCGCTGCCCGGTGTGCGGCGAGGGCGTGTTCACGGACGTCGTGTACGAGGAACGCGAACCGGGCGGGACGAAGCCCCGGCTGACCGGCGACAGCTACGAGGTCCTCCTGTTCTCGTGCGGCCACGGGTCCGAGGCACGCCGCTCGCGACGGCCGACGCCGATCGCCTGACCGTCGAGGCGCGGGACAGCGAGGAGGCCACCGACCCGGTGGAGGAGCCGAGCGACGCGCCGAACGAGATGCCTGAGGAGATGCCAGAGGAGCAGGAGGAGCGATGATCCGTTCCGAGATCTCCGACCCGGACCCGCAGCCCTCGCCGAGTCCCGAGCCGCCTCAGCCGGCGCCCGCGCCCGAGCCGCTCCCCGCGCCCGAACCGCTCCCGCACGCCCGAACCGCTCCCCGGTCCGGTCCCGACGCCCGAACCCCGACGCCCGAGCCGTCGCCGGGACCGGTGCCGCCGCCGGACTCGGAGCCGCCGATCCGCGCCTGAGGCGTCGATCCGCGCTCAGTCGCGGTCGAGGACGCGCTCGACGCGACGCTCGCGCTTTCCGTTGCCGCTCGGCTGCCGCGAACTGCGCCCGCTCGGTCGAACCCGCGAGCGCGAGCGTCGACGCCGTGCCACGGCTCACGACCTCGGACACGCGGTCGAAGTAGCCGGTCCCGACCTCGGCCTGGTGGCGCGTGGCCGAGTATCCGAGCGGCTCGAGCTCGAACTCGCGCTCCTGGAGCCGGACGTAGGCGCTCATGCCCTCGTTCGCGTAGGCGTTCGCCAGCTCGAACATCGACGCGTTCAGCGCGTGGAACCCGGCGAGCGTGATGAACTGGAACCGGTAGCCCATCGTCCCGAGCTCGCGCTGGAAGCCGGCGATCTGGTCGTCGTCCAGATGCGCGCGCCAGTTGAAGCTCGGCGAGCAGTTGTAGGCGAGCAGCTTGCCGGGGAACCGCTCGTGGATCGCCTCGGCGAACACCCGGGCATCCTCGAGGTCGGGTGTGGACGTCTCGCACCACAGCACGTCGGCGAACGGCGCGTACGCGAGCCCGCGGGCGATCGCAGCCTCGACGCCGCCCCGGATCGGAAGAAACCCTCGGCCGTCCGGTCGCCCTCGACGAACGGACGGTCGGCCTCGTCGACGTCGCTCGTGAGCAGCGTGGCGGACTCGGCGTCGGTCCGCGCCACGAGCACCGTCGGCACGCCCAGGACGTCGGCGGCCAGACGCGCCGCGCCGAGCGTCCGGACGAACTGCGACGTGGGAACCAGCACCTTGCCGCCGAGGTGCCCGCACTTCTTCTCGCTCGCGAGCTGGTCCTCGAAGTGGACGCCCGCGGCGCCGCTCTCGATCAGCGCCTTCATCAGCTCGAACGCGTTCAGCGCGCCCCCGAACCCGGCCTCCGCGTCGGCGACGACCGGCGCCATCCAGGAGGTGCCCGTGTCGCCGTCGGACCACGCGATCTGGTCCGCGCGTTGCAGCGCGTTGTTGATCCGCCGGACGCACGGCCGGAACGCTGTTGGCCGGGTACAGCGACTGATCGGGGTACGTCTGGCCGGCGAGGTTCGCGTCCGCGGCCACCTGCCAGCCCGAGACGTAGATCGCCTGCAGCCCGGCCTTGACCATCTCGACCGCCTGCCCGCCGGTCAGCGCCCCGAGCGCGGGCACGTGGTCCTTGGTCGTCATCAGCCACCACAGCCGCTCGGCGCCGAGCCGCGCCAGGGTGTGCTCGACCGTGATCGAGCCGCGGAGGCCGATCACGTCCTCGGCCTCGAAGGACCGCTCGATGCCCTCCCATCGCGGGCTCGAGGACCAGTGCGTGCGGAGGTTGTCCGCCTCTCGCCGGATCCGCTCTTCGTACGTGAGATCGATCATGCCGTCCCCTCCATACCCCGGCCGGGTGCCCGGATAACGGACGACCCCGCGGTCGCGAGGGTCGAAGGGGCGCCTGGAGCAGGCCGGATGCGGCCCGCGCACGGCCCCTAGGGCGTGGGTACGAGGAAGCCGGAGGCGTTGTTGAACGGCCGTTCAATCATCGCTCGAGAGTGTCGCACTGGCCCTCGCCGGAGGGCAAGGGCACCGGCTCGGGGTCCTGCGCGCCGGCTCGCCCGGCGCGGCGGTCGCGGACGAACAGGATCCAGCCGGTCACGGACACCACCGCGGCGGCGAGGATCAGCAGCCCGAGGGCCAGCAGGAACGCGGTCTGTCGGTCCATCGCCCGAAGGCTACCCGAAGCGCCGATGAGCGCTTGACCTCGACGCCCGGGTCAGCCGGCGGCTCGCGTTCGAGCGACTCGATCGGGTCGGGGACGCCGGGCTCGAGGCGTCGCCGGCGTCGGACCACGAGCGCGACGCGATCGCCAGCAGCGATCAGGCCCAGCGCCAACACCATCGCGGACCAGCCGGGCAGCAACGGACGACGGCGTGGCTGCCGGCGGCACCGGCCGCTCGATCGATCCCAGCTCGCGGACCCGGCTCGCCAGCGCCGAGCGCGCGATCTCGGCGTCCGTGAGCAGCGCGCGAGGTCTCCAGGTTCGCCCGCTCGGACTTGCGGACCTGCCGGCGCAGGCTCCAGTTCCGCCCGTTCAGACGGCTGATCTCGGTGAGGAGCGCTCCCTCGCGCGCGGTGGCGACGATCGAGATCGTCCCGGTCAGGGGTTCGCGGAACCCGAGATCGTGCACGGGTCGTTGCAGACCGAGAGCCCGTACGAGCGGCCGGCCAGCTCGGGGACGACGAACGACCCGCGCAGCTCGAAGACGTTGCCGCGGTCCCGCTCGATCGAGACGGTGCCGGCCCGAACGGCGTCCGGCCGGGATCGGCCGGCCCTCGGTCACCGCCGTCCGCGGCGGCACGACGAACACGTAGAACGGGCCGCGTTCGATCAGGTCCTGCTTGGCTCGAGGGATGGACACGTAGCCTTCGAACCGCGCCGTCTGGCCGGGGAGGTAGTGGGTCCGGTCGAGGTCGAGGTACGCGCCGCCGTCCGCCCGAGCGACCGGAACTCCTGCGAACGTCGCCCCGACGAGCACCGCGACGCCGATCCACCCTCGTCCGCGCATGCGCCTCTCCTCCTCAGTCCGGTTCGATCCACCGAGCAGACCCGCCGAGGGCTTGCCGGGTTCCGGGAACCATCCGGCCGCTCGAGGGGTAGTTGTGATCGAAGGCGGACCAACGAGACTGTCCATGCCCGATCCGGACCGAACGGGAGGTCGCAGATGCCGAGGAAGCTGATCTTGGCGCTGGCCGTGGCAGCCCTCGCGGTCGCTGCGTGCACGCAGGCGCCTGACGACGCCGGCCAACGCGCCGGTGCCCGCGAGACCCTGCTCCTGTCCACCCAGGCCGGGACCGCTCGTGGTCCAGATCCCGAGCGGGTCGGTGCTGTTCGACCGTCCGGGGACCGTGGCGAGCCTCGGCGGCTCGTGGCTGCTCTCGGCCACGCCCTCGGCCGGCTCCACGCTGCTCGAGACCGTCGACGGCGCGGACGCCGAGCCCGCCTCCGACGTCCGCCTGGACGGCACGCTCGACGTTCGGGTCGTCTCGGAGAGCGGCGACGGCCGTCGCGCTGATGGATCCGCTCCCCGACGGCTGGGACCCGGAGGTCCCGCTGCCGCGTTCGAGGACGCTCGATCGTCGTGGCCGACCCGACCGGGGCCGCGGCAGCCGCGGACGCTACGACCTGCGAGGGAACTACGAGCCGGAGGCCTTCTCGACCGACGACCGCCAGCTCTTCATGATCCAGCACCTGCCCGCCGAGGCGCCGACCGTGTACCGCGTCACCGTCCTGGACCTGAAGCGAGGCCGGGTCTACCCGGTGTTCGGGCCGTACAAGGCCCCGCCCGAGCGGATGCCGGGCATCCGCCTCCAGCAGATCATCTCGCCGAACGCCGACCAGCTGTACACGCTCTACTCGAGCGCCCGTCCCGGGTACGCGCCGCACCACGCCCCGGTCGCCGAACGACGCGACGGTGTCGTTCGTCCACGTGCTCGAGCCTCCAGGAGGGTGGGCGCACTGCGTCGGCCTGCCGAAGGAGCTGTGGGACCGGCCCGCGAGCGAGCAGGCGATGGCCACCTCGCCGAACGGCCGCCTGCTCTACATCGTCGACGCGACGCTCGGGCTCGTCACCGTCATGGACACGGCGTCGCTCGAGATCCGTACGGCACCGATCGACCTCGCCGTCCCGGGCGTCCGCCACACGTCGGCGGTCGTGAGCGCGGACGGCTCGGCGCTGTTCGTCGGCACGTCGGGCGAGCACTCGAGGGTCACGAAGATCGACACGGACACCTTCGAGGTCGTGCGCACGTGGGAGACCGACGACGTGTCCGGGCTCGGGCTCTCGGCCGACGGCGAGCGCCTGTACGTCGCGTTCGACGACCGGGTCGAGGTCATGGACGCGACGACCGGCTCCGAGCTGGCCGGCGTCGCGGTCGCCAGCCCCGCCCCGATCGAACGGGTGAGCGTGGCCCTGGCGTCCTGACGCTCGGCACGCCCCGAGCGGCCCGGGTCGTGCAAGATGGGCGGATGCGCCTGCCCGTCATGCCGCCCGTCGCCCCGATGCTCGCGAAGTCGGTCAAGGAGATCCCGGAGGGCCCGTTCGCCTACGAGCCCAAGTGGGACGGGTTCCGCTCGATCGTTTTCCGCGACGGCGACGAGGTCGAGATCGGCAGCCGCAACGAGCGGCCGATGACCCGCTACTTCCCGAGGTCGTGGAGGCCATCAAGGCGAACCTGCCCGAACGCGCCGTGATCGACGGCGAGATCGTGGTCCCCGACCCCGAGCTGCATCGGCTCGAGTTCGAGACGCTCCAGCAGCGGATCCACCCCGCCGACAGCCGCGTCCGGATGCTGGCCGAGGCCACGCCGGCGCACGTCATCGCGTTCGACCTGCTCGCGCTCGGCGACGACGACCTCACGAGGCGACCCTTCGCCGAGCGGCGGGCTGCGCTCGAGGCGGCGCTGGCGGACGCGAGCTCGCCGATCCACGTCACGCCGGCCACGAGGGACGTGCAGGTCGCGCGACGGTGGTTCGAGGAGTTCGAGGGCGCCGGCCTGGACGGGGTGGTCGCCAAGCCGCTCGAGGGGACCTACCAGCAGGACAAACGCGTGATGTTCAAGATCAAGCACGAGCGCACCGCCGACTGCGTCGTGGCCGGGTACCGCCTCCACAAGAGCGGGCCCGATGCCGTCGGGTCGCTCCTGCTCGGGCTCTACGACGACGCGGGCGTGCTCGCCAACGTCGGGGTGATCGGCGCGTTCCCGATGGCGCGCCGCCGCACGCTGCTCGAGGAGCTGCAGCCGTGGGTGACGACGTTCGACGGGCACCCGTGGGACTGGGAGCAGGAGATGGCCGAGGCCCGGACGCCGCGGAGCGCCGAGGGCAGCCGCTGGAACCCGAAGAAGGACCTCTCGTTCGTCCCGCTGCGTCCCGAACGCGTGGTCGAGGTGCGCTACGACCACATGGAGGGAACCGGTTCCGGCACACGGGGCAGTTCGTCCGGTGGCGGCCCGACCGCGATCCGCGTTCGTGCACGTTCGAGCAGCTCGAGGAGCCGGTGAGCTTCGACCTCGCCGAGATCCTCGGCACCGGCTAGGAGCTCAGCCGGCCCGCGAGGCCTTCCGCTTCGCCTCGGCGCGGCGCTCGGCCTCGAGGCGTTCGAGATCGACGTCGCTCGTGTCGAGGTACGTCATCGTCCCGGCGATCGCGCGGTGTCCGGCGATGGTGTCGATCAGGTCGTGCATCTGCTGCGCGACGCGCCGGTAGGTCGGATGGCCCTGCGGCGACGAACGGAGCTCGATCAGGTGCATCGCCTCCCGCGCGCTCATCTGCATCGCGAACCGGATCCGGTAGGCCATCGCGACCGCGTACTGCGCGACGTCGGGGCCGGCCTGCTCCGAGAGCGTCGCCCAGGTCGTGGCCGAGTCCTCCATCACGCGGTGCCACGCGTCGGTCATCCCGGCGTCGGCGATCACCTCCGGAGTGTCGAACCCGTGCTCGGGCGACAGCCGCTGCCACTCGAGCGTGAGCAGGCGGTGGCGCTGGAGGTCGCGGAACGCGCCGTAGTCGCAGAGCACGTCGAAGCGGTAGCCGGTGCGTTCGAACGCGCGGCCGGGCTTGTGCCGCCGGTTGCCCGCGCTCGCCGACGTAGGCCGCGCAGCACGGCGTCGCGTTCGTCGGCGCTCATCGTGTGGGCGAGCGACTGGAGCCGGTCGTCGGGCAGGTCCGACGTCGCGTACATCGCCGCGGCGATCGACCTTCTCCTCGCCGAGCGGGTCGTAGTCGGTGAGCGTCACGGTGTCGCGGTGGCCCGGCTCGACGCCCTCGGTGAACTTCGCGGTGACCTCGGCCGTCGCCTCGCGCGTCTCCGCGAGGTAGCGGGACCAGGCGACGCCGCGGTCGGGGAGGTCGACGCGCTTGAGGAACGCGGGGATCACCTTGCGGAGCTCGACGAGCATCAGGTCGGCGTAGTCGCGAACCTCCGCGAGCGGGTGCGCGCGCATCCGGATCAGCATCTGCTCGTACGCCTGGCCGGTCGCGAACACCCCGAGGTTCGAACGCGTCCCGGCCGGCAGCAGCACCCGGAGCGTGTCGCACGTCTTCGCGGTGATCGTCGAGCGGTAGAGGAAGTCGGAGTCGTTCGGGTCCTTGGGGAAGCGCTCGGCGAACAGGTCGAACAGCGGCTGGAACATCCGCCCGTACGCTTCGAACGTCCGCGTCGCGTACGCCTCGTACGCCTCGCCGGCGGGGCCGCCCTCGATCTCGGGCGGGGTCGTCAGCCGCCAGCGCCCGCCCGGCCGGTCGTCGTAGCGCATGTAGCGGGTCGACTGCTCGAGGTACGCGGCGAGGCGCCCCCACTCGATCGCCTTGGCGAGCAGCTGCGAGGCCTGCTCGCACGCGAGGTGCACGCCGCCGAGCTGCGCGACCGAGTCGTCGCCGAACTCGAAGAACACCCGGTCGAACAGCTGCTCGGCCTTGTCCACCTTGACGCCCTCGAGCCCCGCGACCGCGCCGGCCTCGAGCGGTTCGGCGAACTCGTCCAGGAACAGACGCCGGAGCGATTTCGGCGTCCGCGAGTAGCGCGCGAACAGCGCGCCCTTGACCACCTCGGGCAGGTTGGTCAGCGCGAAGACCGGGCCGTCGAGGTTGGTGAAGTGCGGCGCGAGCCGGGCTCGCTCCTCGTCGGTGAAGTCCTCCTGGACGAACCAGGCGGTCACGCCTAGCCGCCGGTCTCGCCGGTCCCGCCGGTCGGACCGGTGGGGCCCTCGACGCCCTGGAACAGGGTCACGGTGGTGCCTGGGTCGACCTGCGTCCCGGGCACCGGATCCTGCGCCGCGACCTTGTTCCCCAAAGGGCACGCCGGGTTGATGGGCACGGTCTCGCTCGAAATGACCGAGCTCAGTCCCGCCTTGTCGAGCTCGTTCTGGGCCGAGCCGAAGCTCTGGCACCGAACCTCGAGGCACCGGAACCTGATCGGGCCCAGCCGAGACGAAGATCGTGACCTGGGAGCCAGGGTCGACATCCGTGCCCGAGGCGGGATCGAGTGCGCGTGACGAGGCCGGCGTCGATCGTGTCGCTCGGCTCCTCCTCCGGACCCGCCGGCACGAGCCCAAGGCCGGTCAGCGTCGCCTGAGCCTCTTCGAGAGACGAGCCCTCGAGGCTCGGGATCGCGACGTATCGGGCGCCGCGACGATCGTGAGGTTCGACCTTCGTGCCGCGGTCGACCTCGGCGCCGGCCGCCGGGTCCTGCTCGAGCACCGTGCCCGGGTTGCTGCGGTGTCGTCGGCCGCGGGGACGGGCGTGATCGTTCCCGACCGCCGAGCCCGTTGTCCTGGAGATCGCTGATCGGCCTGCGCCCGCTTCTCGCCGACCACGTTCGGGACGGTGACCAGCACGCCCGTCTGCTGGTCGTCGTTGTTGAGGACGTTCGCGGCGCAGGAACCAGAGCAGGGCGCCGAGGAGCGCGATCAGGCACGAGCGTCACGACGATCGGCACCAGTTGGTGCCGCGCTCGGGTTCGGGGGGCGGGAGTACCTGCGTCGCCTGTGCCGGCGGGGGTCGAGGACCTGGGTGGCTCCGGCAGCCAGCAGCGGCGTCGCGAGCACCGGGAGCCCGCGCTTGGCGCGTTCGAGGTCGGCGCGCATCTCGTCGGCGGACTGATAGCGGTTCGCGGGGTTCTTCGCGAGCGTCCGGAGGATCACGGCGTCGAGGTCGGCGGTGATGTCCGGGTTGAGCCGCGACGGCGGCACCGGCTGCTCGAGGACCTGCTTGGATGCGACCGCCACGGGCGAGTCGCCGAGGAAGAGCGGACGCCCGGTGACCATCTCGTACAGCACGCACCCGAGCGAGTAGATGTCCGAGCGCCCGTCGTTGGGAAGACCCTGCGCCTGCTCCGGCGACAGGTACGCCGCCGTCCCCATGATCGCCGCCGTCTGCGCGACGGTGTCGGCCGTCGTGGTGACCCGCGCGATGCCGAAGTCCGTGACCTTCACGCCGCCGCGCGCGGTCGAGCATGATGTTGCCCGGCTTGATGTCGCGGTGGATCGCGCCCCGCGCGTGCGCTGCCTCGAGCGCCCGGTCGACGTCGATCGCGATGTCGATCGCGCGGTCGGGCAGGATCCGTCCTCCGCCCGCGAGGATCTCGGCGAGCGTGCGACCCTCACGTACTCCATCACGATGAAGTGCACGCCGTCGTCCGAGCCCGTGTCGAAGACCGAGACGATGTTCGGGTGCGTGATGCTCGCGGCGGCCTGCGCCTCGCGGCGGAACCGCTGCACGAAGCTGTCGTCGTCGGCGTACTGGGGCGCCAGGACCTTGACGGCCACGGTTCGGCCGAGCACCGTGTCGGTGCCGAGGAAGACCTTGGCCATGCCGCCGCGGCCGAGCTCGCGCTCGATGCGGTAGCGGCCCCGAGGGTCACCGGCAGATCGATCTTCGGAACCTCCTCTCGTCGGTCTGTGCTACACGCCCAGGGCGGCCTCGAGGACCGACCTCGCGATCGGCGCGGCGACCTGCCCGCCCGTCGCTTCGCTGCCACAGGCTACCGCCGTCGAGGACGATCACCGCGACGGCGATCTGGGGCGCTTCGGCCGGCGCGAAGCATACGAACCACGCGTGCGGGTTCGCGCCCTCGCCGTGCTGGGCGGTGCCGGTCTTGCCCGCCACCGTGACGCCGGGGATGCTGGGCCGCGGTGCCCGTCCCGCCCTCGACGACGCCGATCATCATCTGGGTGAGGGCGGCGGCGTTCGCGAGACGAGCGGGCGCGAGAACTCCTTCGGATCGAATCGTCGCGATCACGCGTCCGCTCGGGTCGCGGGCCTCGGTGACCAGGCGCGGCTGCATCTCGACGCCGCCGTTCGCGATCGCCGCGCCGACGAGCGCCATCTGGAGCGGGTTCGCGGCGACGTCCTGCTGCCCGATCGCCGAGATCGCGACGGCAGGATCGCGGCCCTCGAACGTCTCGGGCGCGGGGAACACGCCGGAGGTCCACGGGATGTCGAACGGCACGAGGTCCTCGCCGGCCTCGGCCGTGAACCCGTACTTGCGCGCCTCCTCGGCCAGCTTCTCGGGACCGAGCGCGAGGCCGATCCCGCCGAACACGACGTTGCAGGACTGCCGGAGCGCGTCGGCCATCGTGATCTGCGACCCGCCCGTGCACGTCCCCGCCGAAGTTCTGGATCGTCGCGTCGGTGAGCGGGAGGTCGAGCTGGTTCGGGTTGGGCCACAGGCTCTCCGGGCCGAACCCGTTCTCGAGCGCGGCGGACGCCGTCACGAGCTTGAACGTCGAGCCGGGCGGGAACAGCTCGTCGCTCGCGCGCGACAGCAGCGGCTTCTCGGGATCGGCGTTGAGCTCGTCCCACGCGTCGCGGACGACCTTCGGGTCCTGCGAGGCGAGCAGGTTCGGGTCGTAGCTCGGCTCCGAGACCAGGGCGAGCACGTCGCCCGTGGTCGGGGTCGATCGCCGCGATCGCGACGTTGCCGGATTCGGCGGCGGCCGCGGCCGCGCGCGGCCTCCTGGATCCGGGGCACGAGCGTGGTCACGATCGTGGCGCCCTGCTTCGGCCGGCCCAGGATCAGGTCGGTGAGCGTCTGCGGCAGGAGTTCGGCGGCGTCGCCGGTCAGGAAGATCGTTGTAGCTCTGCTCGAGCTCGCTCCGGCCGAACACGAACGAGTAGAAGCCGGTCTCGTGCGCGTACAGCTCGGCGTGCGGGTAGCGCCGCTGGAACCGGAGCGCGCCGGGGCTCTTGCGGCTGGACGCGAGGACCGTCGTGCCGTCCGCCGCCAGGATGCTGCCGCGGTCGACCTTGTACTCGGCGATCAGCTGGCGTTGGGCGTTCGCGGGGTCGTTCGCGATGCGGTCGGCGGCGAACACCTGGATGTAGTTGATCTGCAGGAACGCGATCAGGAACAGCGCGAGCAGGGCCATCCCGAGCTTGCGGATCTGCCGCTCCATCTATCTGCCCCACCCACCCGCCCTGCCCCACCCACCCGCTACGCCTCCACCCGTTCCACCAGGCCGAGGCGCGCGGATCGTTCTCGGGGCGCGAGCGGCCCGCTCGAGACGCGCACGAGCAGCCCGAGCAGGACGAAGTTCGAGATCAGGCTCGAGCCCCCGTAGCTGACGAACGGCAGCGTGACGCCGGTGAGCGGGATGAGCCGCGTCACCCCACCCACGATCGCGAACGCCTGCAGCGCGACCAGCGTCGACAGGCCGACCGCGAGCAGCGTGGAGAAGCCGTCAGGCGCGCGGAGCCCGACGCGCAGCCTTGCCGACGAGCACGAGGACCAGGAGCAGCACCGCCGTGGTGCCGAGCAGCCCGAGCTCCTCGCCGATCGCCGCGAAGATGAAGTCGGTGGCGGCGAACGGGATCAGGCCGGGCGACCCTGGCCGAGCCCGGTCCCGACGATGCCGCCGCTCGCCATCCCGAACTCCGCCTGCGCGAGCTGCCCGTAGCCCTGCGCAGAACACCTTCGCCGGGTCGAGCGCGTGCAGCCAGATGTCGACGCGCAGCTGGACGTGGTCGAACAGCAGCCACCCCGCGTACGCGCCGACGACGAACAGGATCAGCCCGATCACCAGGTACGCGGCGCGCCCCGTCGCGACCCAGAGCATCACGACGAAGATCCCGAAGTACAGCAGCGAGGCGCCGAGGTCCTTCTGCAGGAACAGGATCGCGAGCGAGGCGCCCCAGGCGAGCAGCACGGGAGCCGAGGTGCTTGACCGGCGGGAGCCGGAACGGCCCGAGCCGCGACGGTCGCGACCTGGAGCAGCTCGCGCTTCTGGTTCAGGTACGACGCGAGGAAGATCGACGATGAGCACCTTGCCGATCTCGGCCGGCTGGAACCCGATCGGCCCGATCTGCACCCACAGCCGCGCCCCGTTGATCGTCCGGCCGATGCCGGGCGCGACCGGCAGGAGCAGCAGCAGCAGACCGAGCAGGCCGATCGTGTAGGTGTACGCGTCGAGCATCCGGCGCGTCGCGCACGACGATCAGCGTGAGCGCGTACGCGATCAGCCCGACGACGATCCACGTCGCCTGTTCGGCCGCCAGGCCGCCCGAGAGCCGGAAGATCATCGCGAAGCCGAGGCCGACCAGCACCGCGGCGGTGGGGAACAGCGCCGGGTCGGCCCGCGGCGCGAACACGCGGGTGACGAGCAGCGCGCCCGCGTACCCCGCCGCGAAGATCGTCACGTACAGCGCGAAGGTGGCCGGGAGCTGACCGCGCTTGCCGAACCCGGCGATGACGTAGGCGCCGACCGACAGGATCAACGCCAAGATCGTGAACGCGACCGAGGGCGCGAGCGACGTGCGGCTCTTCGGCGCCGCCGCGCGACTCACGGGGTGGACTGCTCGAACCGGGCGACGTCCTCGCGGATGCTCTCCACGATGGCCTCCGCACCGGCCCGGTCGTCCGCCGTGATGCCGTCAGGGAGACCTCGGTAGAACTCGATGGACTCGGCCCGTTCGGCCGGGATCGAGGTCTCGACCACGACCGAGTGCAGCTCGAACCCGCCGACCTCCGCGGGGACGCCGCGGAAGATCGCCACGCGGCCGTTCGAGACGCCGACGAACCACTGGCTGTCGAGGTAGAGGCGCGAGGCCCAGCAGGCCGAGCGCGACGATCGCGAGCGTCACGCCGGTCCAGATCCCCACCTTCCTCCCGACGCGGCGGGACGAAGGACGTCCGCCCTGGGGTCCGGGCTCCGGCGTCAGTCGCTCGGTGCGATACGTCTGCCCACCGCGCGGCGGCGATGACGCCTTCGCCTCGGGCGGCGGCGCCGGGATCGGCGCGCCGACGATCGTGATGTCGGAGCGGTTGGGGGAGCCGCCGGCGGGATCGGCCGCTCCATCGTGGGCTGCTGGGGGATCGCGGACTCCTTCGTCGCGCCCGGGCCGCCGCCGTCGTCCTCGAAGTCGAGGATCACGGCGGCCGTGATGTTGTCGATGCCGCCGGCGCGGTTCGCGACCTTGACGAGCTTCTCGACGGCCTCCTGCGGATCCGGGGTCTCGAGCAGGATCTCGCGGATCTGCCCCTCGGGGACCATGCCGGTGAGCCCGTCCGTGCACAGCAGGAGCCGGTCGCCGGGGACGACCTCGATGTCGCCCTCGTCGACCTGGATCGTCTGGTCCACGCCCGAGGGCCCGCGTGAGGATGCTCCGGTGCGGGTGGGTCTCGGCCTCCTCCGCGGTGATCTCGCCCTCCATCACCATGCGGTGGACGAGCGTGTGGTCCTCGGTGACCTGCGCGAGCTCGCCGCCGCAGGAGGTACGCCCGGGAGTCGCCCACGCCGCGAGATGCACCCGGCTGCCGTCGATCCTGGGCCGCGGTCAGCGTCGTCCCCATGCCCGAGACGCTGCGGTCGTTCTGCGAGCGGTCGAAGCACCGCGCGGTTGGCCTCGGCGACCTGTTCGGCCGAGCGAGCCCCTCCTGCCGCTCGAACATCCCGTGCACGGTCTCGAGCGCGAGGCTCGACGCGACCTCGCCGCCGCGGTGCCCGCCCATCCCGTCCGCGACCGCGTACAGGGGGTTCGAGCACCAGGTACGAGTCCTCGTTGCCCTCGCGGACCTGGCCGATGTCCGTCGTGGCGCCCACGCGCACCTTCATCGCTTGAGCTCCAGGACGGTCTTGCCGACCTTCACGACGTCGCCGGCGTGGACCTCGACCGGGGCGTCGACGCGGCGGTCGTTGAGCAGCGTCCCGTTCGTCGACCCCTGATCGTCCACGTACCAGGCGCCGTCCTTGCCGTACAGGCGTGCATGCACCTGTGAAACGTACGTGTCTTGGAGGCAGAATCGCACATCGGTCGCCGCGGCCGATCTCGATCGTGTCCCGGAGCTTGACCGTGACGGGCTTCCCACCGCCGGCGTCGTGACGACGACCTGCGTGGGCGCCCTGCCGCCCTTCGACGGCTTGGCGGTGCTCGCGGGAGCCGGGGTCCGCATCTGGGTCGTCGCGCCCCGTTTGCGCCCGCCGACGTCCACCGCGACCGACCGGATCGCGCGGAACACGAAGAAGTAGAGCAGGACGAGCAACGAGTGCTTCAGCACCGACAGGACGAACGGCGACACGCTCAGCCGCTCCGGAACTCGAGCTCGGTCTCGCCGATCGTGATGCGGTCGCCGTGTTCGAGGACGTGCTCCTGGATGCGGTTCGCCGTTGACCATCGTCCCGTTGGTCGAGCCCAGGTCGGTCAGGACGAACCCGCCATCGGTGCGGCGGATCCGAGCGTGCTGGCGCGAGACGCCGGCGTCAGTCCACGACCACGTCGCATTCGGGAGCCGCCCGATCGTGACGGAGGGCTTCGCGAGCGCAGTGCTGACCCCGTCGGCCAGGGCGGACCAGCGAACCCCGCTCGCCCACGGCGGGCTGCGGCAGCGAGGCTCCTCCTCGCCCTCGACGAACGAGGCCTCGCACCCGAACCGCCCTTGCCGAGCTCGGATCGACCTCGAACTCCCACCTCGGGGGTCCACGCAGACCCCACCCGCGTTCGGCGGCGGCCTCGCGTCACGACCTGCTTGAGGCTCGCCGACCAGCGCCTGCTCGGCCACGCTCAGAACCGCTGGCGCGTCGGATCTCGGACGAGGGTGAACACGTGGCGGTTCGGGCGCCCAGACCTCCTTGACCCCGACGGTCTTGCTCGCGTCCATCTCGCGCATCATCCGCTTGGCCAGCTCGACCGGCTGCAGGCCCGAGCGGAACGTGGTCGCGAAGAAGCCCTCGACGAGGCCGCCGAGACGTCGCTCGAAGTCACGAAGGATGGGCACAGACGCTGTTTCCGCTGGTCGGAAGGCGGATCGCGCGGATTCTACCCCGCACGCCGAACCCGGAACCTCGCAGGACCCCGAGCAGACGCACGCTGCGATTCGTTCCCGCTCGGGCAGTGGCGGAATTGGCAGACGCGCAGGATTCAGGTTCCCTGTGTCCGCTGGGACGTGGGGTTCAACTCCCCCTCGCCCACCGGATCCAGTGTCGGCGGCCGGCGGCGATTTCCACGGGCCAGCCCGGCCAGAAGGGCCTACGCGAGGGGCACCCGCCTGCCACCCGGCGACCGGTCTACCGCTTCCGACCTGCTCGGCGGCTCCGGCGACGACTCCTGCTTGATCGGCGGCCGACGGTCGGGATGATGACTCGGTGCCCGGCGGCTCCGAGCGACGACACGTTCAAGAACCGACGCCGGCGACTTCGTCTCGACAGTGGAGAATGCCCCGACGCCCTGCAGAGGCATGAAATACAGGCCTCAGCCGGCCTCGCCCGGATCCTCCGGTTCGCGGGGCTCGGGGACGGGACGGAGCTCGGGGTGCCGGGCACGCTCGGCAGCGGCGTCGCCGGCTCCTCGATCCCGATGAGCACGCGCGGTCACGTTCGGGAAGTCCAGCGCGCCCGGACCCCGGCGCCGTAGCCGGCCTCCTCGACCCGCAGGGCCGGCATCTCGCCGTACCCCTCCACGGTCGCGGCCAGGATCGCCGCGCCCGTGGCCGTCGTGAGCTCGCCGAGACCCCGCGGGAGAACACGGGCGCGCCCGGGCAGCTCCACCACCGCGGCTCGGACGGGATCGGCATCGGCATCCGTGCTCGGATTCGCGCCATCCCGAGGCCAGTCGGCACCGCCGAGGGAAGACGCGTTCGACGCCGAGCATCGTCAGCGCGAGCGCGGTCCCGCGCGACGTCCACGATCGGCGTCCAACCCGGCGAGCTCGTGGAAGCGTCACGGTCTCGATGTCGCGTCGCTGGACGCGAGCCTCGGCCTCCGGCGAGGCGCGACGGAAGATCCGGTGCGCGAGCTGCATCGGCGTCCGGCGGCAGGTCGGAGGCGTCCAGCAGGGCCCGAACGCTCGAGTACGTGCGGATCACCCCCGCGGTGCCTGAGCGTCCGACACCTCGGACGCCCGGATCGCCTGCACGCCGTGCTCGTCGACCTCCTTCGAACTCCAGCTCGAACGGCTCGAGCGGGAGCGTGGCCAAGATGCGCGCGCAGCTCGTCCCGGTCGGCCCCGGCATCCACGAGCGCGCCCAGCGCCGAATCGCCAGATCCCGGCGATGCCGGTCGAAGTAGAGCGAGTCGTATCAGGTCGGCTTCCAGCGTGCGATCCCGTTCGACCGCGAAGCGTTGATTGTATACTGCGGCACTCGCAGAAAGCCGCAGGTCAGTGGCCTCTTTCGGCGATCCCCGACGATGACGTTCTCTGCAGAAACCCTCAGCCGGCTGGTGCTCGATCGCGATCGGTCTTGCGGCGCTCGCACTGGCGCTGTCGGCGCTCGCGCCGGGCCGTCGGCGCCGGACCCAGGAGCCCGGTCGTCGTCGACGAGATCCTGCACGGGATCCTCGACGACCAGTCGAACCAGCATCACGCGGCTCTGGAGTCGGCCGTCCGGGCGCTGGGCCGGGACCGACCGGCGGCAGCAGACCGACATCGAGGGCGCGGTCCGCAACGTCGGCCTGGTGCGCTACGACGCGTTCGAGGACGTCGGCGGCACGGCTTCCTCCTCCTGCGCGCTGCTCGACGACCACGGGCTCGGGGTCGTGATGACCTCGATCAACGGCCGGCACGACACGCGCGTGTACGCGAAGCCGGTCTCGGAGGGCACAGCCCCTACAGTCTGTCGGTCGAGGAGGAGGAAGCGATCAAACAGGCGCTGGAGCCGGGTGCCGAGCAGGCGGTGATCGGCCACGTGATCCTGGCGACGGGACGACCCGGTGCCGGCCGCGGGCGATCTCCCCGCCGCGCCGGGGGACGTGGGTTCGGACGAGCCAAGCGGACGAGCCGGCGAGACGACGGACGTTCCACGGACGGATGGAGTGCGAGGGATGGCAGGTCAGCAGGGTGGAGAGGTCACGATCGTGGGGCAGGGGGCCAAGCTCGAGGGCACGGTCGTGTCCGCGGGCTCGCTGCGGATCGACGGGCAGGTCAAGGGGCAGATCAACGCCGAGGGCGACGTCCTGCTCTCGCCGCAGAGCCAGGTCGAGGCGGACATCCGCGCGCAGAACGTCGTGGTCGCCGGGAGGTTCAAGGGCTCGATCACGGTGAAGGGACGGGCCGAGCTCGCGCGCGGGCGGGCGCGTGGACGGCGACATCACGTCCAAGACCCTCGTCGTCGAGGAGGGGGCGTCTTCCAGGGGCAGTCGATCACGATCAGCAGCCGGCACCGGCCGCGCCGCAGAAGGCCGCCGCGGCGGCGAAGGCGGGGCGCCCGAGGCCGAGGGAGGCCAAGGTCTAGCGTGCTCGACGTCCGCGCGATCCGAGAGGACCCCGACCGGTTCCGCAAGGGCCTGGCCCGGCGCAACCTGGCCGAGGCCGTCGACACGATCCTCGAGCTGGACGAGCGCCGGCGCGCGCTCACGGGTCGGGTGGAGGAGCTGCGCGCGGAGCAGAACCGGATGGGCAAGGCGATCGGCGCCGCCCAGGGCGACGAGAAGCAGCGTCTCGATCGCCGAGGTGGCCACGGTCTCGGCCGAGCTCAAGGAGCTCGAGCCGCAGCTCGAGCAGGTCGGAGGCCGAGCTCACCGACGTGCTGGCTCGGACCCCCGAACGTGCCCGCACGGGTCCGCGCCGGACGGGTTCACGGACGAGGACGCGGTCGAGGTGCGCCGGCACGGCGAACCCCGACGTTCGACTTCGAGCCCAAGGACCACGCGGTGCTGGGTGAGCAGCTCGGCATGCTCGACACCGAACGCGGCCGCGCGGACCAGCGGCTCGCGGTTCGTCTACCTGCTGGGCGACATCGTGCACGTGCAGTTCGCGCTGGTCCGCCACGCGCTCGACGTGCTGACGGCGCACGGGTTCGTCCCGGTGATCCCGCCGGTGCTCGTCCGCGAGGAGGCGATGTTCGGCAGCGGGTTCCTCCCGACCGACGAGGTCAACATCTACGTCACGGACCCGGACGAGCTCTACCTGGTCGGGACGTCGGAGGTGTCGCTGGCCGCGTTCCACGCGACCGAGATCCTGGACGAGCAGGACCTCCCGATCCGCTACGCCGGCGTACTCGACGTGCTTCCGTCGCGAGGCCGGCACGTACGGCAAGGACACTGGGCGGGATGTTCCGCGTCCACCAGTTCGACAAGGTCGAGATGTTCTCGTTCGCGCGACCCGAGGACTCGTGGGACGAGCACGAGTTCATGGTGGCGATCGAGGAGGAGATCGTCGCCGGCGCTCGGACCTGCCCTACCGCGTCGTGAACGTGGCGGCCGGGCGACCTCGGGGCGCCGCCGGCGAAGAAGTACGACCTCGAGGTGTGGCTGCCGGGCCAGGACCGCTACCGCGAGCTCACGTCCTGCTCGAACTACACCGACTACGGCGCGCCGGCGCGGGCAGACGCGGGTCCGCCGCGCCCGGGCGAGGTCGAGGTCCTGCACACGCTCAACGGGACCGCGACCGCCGTCGGCCGGACGCTCATCGCGATCCTCGAGAACTTCCAGCGGGCGGACGGGACGGTCGGGCTCCCCACGGCCCTGCACGCGTACCTGCCCGAGAACCTCCGTGAGCTCCGGCCGAAGGGCCGGCCGGCCGCGGAGCCGACCTAGTCGGCGTCGCCGCCGAGCTCCCCGAACACCATCCCCGCGAGATCGCGGTACCGGCTCCGAGCTCGCGGTGGGCGGTGACGTCGATCGCGACCCCCTGCCAGAACCTCGGCCTTCCCTCGTCGTCGCGGACCAGCACGGCCCGGCTGTCCAGCCACGACGATGCCGGCCGTCGGGGCGGACGATCCGGAACTCCTCGTTGAAGGTCTCGCCCGTCTCCTCGGCGCGTGCGTTCGCGGCGTAGACGCGTTCGCGGTCCTCGGGATGCACGAGCTCGCCGAGGCGGGTTGGGTTCGCGCGGAGCTCGTCGCTCGTGGAGCCGAAGATGTCCTCGGCCTGGGGGCTCAGGTACGTGAACCAGGTCTCGTCCGGGCGGCGCGCCGGGCGTCTCGATGAACGTGACCGCGCGGGATCTGTTCGACCAGAGTGCGGTAGCGCTCCTCGAGCAGCCGCAGGTTGCGTTCGGCCTCCTTGCGGTCGGTGATGTCGATCGTGACTCCGTGCCAGAAGCGCGGCGCGCCGTCGTCGTCGCGGACCAGGACCGCAGCGGTCGTGCATCCAGCGGATCTCGCCGCCCTGGGTGATCTGTCGGAACTCCTCGTCGAACGGCTCCCCGGTCGACTCCGCCCGCTCGTTGGCCTCGCGGATGCGCGGCAGGTCGTCCTGGTGCAGGGTCCGCTCGAAGAACAGCGGGGTCGGTCGTCGCCTCGTCGGGGGTGAACCCAGGAACCGCTCGATCTCGCGGGCTGACGAACGCGAACCGCGACTCCCTCGGCGCCTCGGGGCTCGCGTGCTCGAGGTAGGTGATGGCGGGTATCGCCTCGACGAGCGAGCGGTACCGCACGCGGGCCTCGCGGCGTTCCCGGTCGATGCGTGCGGGCGTCCGTCACGTCGACGACGAGGCCCTGGATCTCGCTCGGGCGGCCCAGAGCGTCCCGTGACAGCACGTGCGCCTGCGTGCGCCCACCGGACGCTGCCGTCGCGGTGGAAGACCCGGTACTCGATGTCGAAGCCATCGGTCTCGGCGATCGCGGCTACGACGGCCTGAACACGCTCGCGATGCCTCCGGGTGCACGGTCGCGAGCCAGCGTTCCGTGTCACCCCAGTCGGCCAGCTCGTACCCGAACAGCGTCGTCAGCTGCGGACTCGCGTACCGGAGGCGGTACCCGCCGCCCAACGGGTTCAAGTCGGCCACGTAGATCACGCCGGGCACCTGTTCCGCGCGAGGTCTCGGTAGCGCAGCTCGGTCTCGGCCGCCGCAGCTTCGGCGTCCTTGCGCGAGGAGACGTCGATCATCACGCCCTGGAAGAGCTTCAGGACGCCCGTCCTCGCGCGACATCAGGATCGCCTGGTCCGCGACCCAGACGATGCGGCCGTCCTTGTGCAGGTACCGGTACTCCATCGCGAAGGGCTCGCCCGTGCTCTCCGAACGCAGGTAGTCCAGCGATGACGGCGTGGCGGTCGTCCGGATGCAGGCGGGACATCCAGAAGTCCGCGGACGCGTGCCATTCGTCGACCGTGTAGCCGAGCAGCTGCTCGATCCGGTGGGCTCGTGTAGTAACTGCGCGGTCGTGTTCGTCCGGAGCGGTTCGCCTCCCAGATGTAGGTCACGGCGGGGATCTGCTCGGCGAGCAGCCGGTAGCGGTGCTCGGCGGTTCGCAGGTCGGCCTCGGCACGCACGGCGCTCGCCGATCTCGAGCGCCATCATGGCGTTCGCCTCCTCGAGCTCGGCGGTGCGTTCGGCGACCCGGTGTTCGAGCTCGTCGCGGGCGGCGCGCAGCTCGTCTTCGACGCCCTTGAGCTCGGTGATGTCGAGCTGGACGCCCAGCCAGTGCTGCGGGCGGCCGTCGTCGTCGCGGACCAGCGATCGCGACGTCGCGGAACCAGACCACCCGGCCGTCGTTCGCGATCAGCCGGTACTCGCGGCTCCAGGGGCGGCCGGTCTCGTTGTGCAGGTCGTGCGCGGCCAGGGTGTGCTCGCGGTCGTCCGGGTGCAGGAGCTCCATCCAGATGTCGGGCTGGCCGAGCCACTCGTCACGCGAGTACCCGAGGGCGGTCTCGACGTGCGGGCTGACGTACATCGTCCGGCGGTCGTCGTCGGGAGCGACCTGGTAGATGACCGCGGGGAGGTTCTCGACGAGGGCGCGGTACCGGGCCTCGTCGGTGTGTGGAGGTGCTCCGTCCCCGGCCCGGTGCCCTCGCGTCCGTCGGTCCTGTCCGTCATGAGGTCGGACCATGGTGCCAGAAAACGCGACCCGGGCACCCGCGACGCGCGCTCCGGCAGATCGCGTCGCCTACGACAGCACGCGCTTGCTGAAGCCCTGGATCCCCAGGCGCCGAGCAGGATCGTGAACCCGATCAGCCCGCCGTAGATCCCCCACAACGACATGTGCTCCACCCACGGGGTGAGGGAGACGCGCATGCCCTCGCTCATGTAAACGAGCGGGTTCACGAGCACGATCGTCTGGAGCCACGGCATCGGCGTCGAGCGCCGCCCACGGGTAGTACGTGGCGCCGAGGAACGTGATCGGGATCGACCACGACGCCGAAGATCAGCGGGACGCTGGCGTGGATCGGCGCGGGTCCCGATGGCGAGGCCGAGCGCGGCGCCCAGCACCGAGGCCAGCGGCAGGATCGTGAGCAGCCGGAGCCACTCGATCTGCAGGTGCACCGGCGTGATCGGGATCCAGTGCGCGAGCGGGAACACGATCGCGGCCGCGATCAGCCCTGCACCGCGCCGGCCGAGAGCTTGCCGACGGCGACGGCCCACACCGGGAGCGGCGCCATCACGCGATCTTCGATCTCGCGCGTGTACCCGAACTCCTGCACCAGCGGCAGCGCGACGGCCTGGATCCCCTGGAAGATGCACGCGATCGCGATCACGCCGGCACCAGGATGCTCGCGAACTCGGCCTGCCCCGTGTGCCCGCCGACGCCCTGGCCGATCTGCGGGAACACGTACGTGAACACGAACACGAACAGCAGCGGCTGCATCACGGTCCGCAGGCACGAACTCGACGAAGTTCTTCCGCAGGACGGTCAGGTCGCGCAGCATGAGCGCGCCGAACGCGATCACAGGCCGTGCTCCGGTACGGCGCCACCGTCGGCAACGCCACGGTCGGTCGGTCGGCTGACGGTGCTCATTCGCGGAGCTCCTTCCCGGTGAGGTTGATGAAGACGGTCTCGAGCGTGGGCTCGTCGATGGACACGTCGTGGACCGTGAACCCGCCGGCCTCGGCCGCGTCGATCACGCGCGGCAGCAGCCCCTCGGAGCGCACGGCGGTCAGGAGCACGGTCTCGCCGACGACCGTCGTGCCGGTCACGACGTCGAGGTCGCGCAGGTGCGCGGCGACGCGGTCGGGTTCGAGCCGGCCCGCATCGCGCACGATGAGGTCGCCCCCGACCGGTCCGCTTCAGCGCCTCGGGCGTGTCGAGCGCGAGCAGCCGGCCGTGGTCCATGATCGGCCAGGCGCTCGCACAGGCGGTCGGCCTCCTCCATGTAGTGGGTGGTGAGCACGACCGTCTGTCCCTCGGCGTGGATCTGACCGATGATCTCCCACAGCGCGATCCGCGACTGCGGGATCGAGCCCGGACGTGGGCTCGTCCAGGAACAGCGATCCTCGGCCGGTGCACGATGCTCCGGGCGACCATCAGGCGCTGCGCCATGCCACCGGACAGCGTGGCGACGTTCGCCTTCGCGCGATCGGCGAGGCGGAACACCTCGAGGAGATCCGTCGCCACGCGCCTGGAGGCCTTCGCGCCCATCCCGAAATAGCGGCCGTGGTAGTAGAGGTTCTCCCAGACGCTGAGGGCTCCGATCGAGCGTGTTCGTCTGCGAGACGACGCCGATCAGGCGCTTGGCCTCCGACGGGCGCGCGACGACGTCGACGCCCGCGAGCCGTGGCTCGGCCCTCGGTCGGGATGACGCGGGTCGTGAGCATCCCGACCGTGGTCGTCTTCCCGGCGCCGTTCGGACCGAGCAGCCCGAAGATCTCACCCTCGTTCACGTCGAGGTTCAGGTCGATCACCGCGCGGATGTCGCCGGGGTAGACCTTCGTGAGCTCCTCGGTATGGATCACGACCCCGGTTGCCGGCGTCATCGCGGCGACCCGCTCGTCGATGCTGGTATCCACGTCTCACCCCCACGTTGGTTCGGATCCGCTCGAGCACGCGCTGCAGGTCGGATCGATCCTCGTCGGTCAGGATCCGCGCACACCCGGTCGTCCAATCGTCGCGCGACGGAACGGAGCCGGCGGTGCAGCGCCTTGCCGGCAGCGGTGAGCGCGACGGAGATCTGCCGGCGGTCCTCCAGATCGCGGGAGCGGGTGACGAGGCCCCTGCGCGCTCGAGGCGGTCCAGGTGCCGGGTCACGGTGGCTCCCTCGATCCGCAGCTCCTTCGCGAGCCTCGGTCTGGCTCGCCCATCGGCCGCGTTCGACGCCGTTCAGCACGACCCAGGTCGCGAGCGTGGCGCCCTCGTCGCGCGAGCGCGTCCTCGAAGAGCTCCTTGATGGTCTTGGCGGTCATGACGACCTGCCGAGAGAGCGGTTCGCTGTCCAGACGCTTACCTTCCTAATGATTAGGTACCTAACGAACCTAACGCGGAGCTCCGCCTTCGTCAACCGGGGGATGCGGGTGTCCTGGTCGCGCGGAGCACGCGGGTAGATTGGGAACCGGGAGGGTGGCCGAGCGGACGAAGGCGGCGGTCTTGAAAACCGCTTACGGGGCGACCCCGTACGTGGGTTCGAATCCCACCCCTCCCGCCACCGACGCGGCCTCGAGCGACGGCCGGTGCGCCGACCGTGCCTTGTCTCGATGGGTCCTCGCTGGCTTCGCGTCCACCATCCCTAGAATCCTGGCGTCCATCGACGCGAGGGGAGCACGTTTGGGTGAAGTCATCGGACGCGAGCCCGAGCTCGCCGTCCTCCAGCGATTCCTCGACTCGATCCCGAGCGGCCCGAGCGCGTTGCTCCTGTCCGGCGATCCCGGCATCGGCAAGACCACGGTGTGGAAGGAAGGGCTGGCGGATGCCCTCTCGCGGAACTACCGGATCTTGTCCTGCGGTCCGATCGAGGCCGAGACGCGGCTGTCCTACGCCGCGCTCGGCGATCTCCTCGAGCCCATCCTCGCGAGGCGCTCTCCCGTCGTTGCCCGAGCCCCAGCGCCGGGCGCTCGCAGATCGCACTCACTCCGGTCCCCGAGCTCGGGTGCCCGGGTACCGGCCAGAGGTGGCCGACGCCCTGTTCGTCAGCGTCCACACGGTGGAGGCCAATCTCAAGCGGATCTACCGCAAGCTGGGCATCCGCTCCCGCACGGAGCTGGCTTCCAGGTTCCCGTCCCCGCCGTCTGGATCGTGAGGCGAGTCGTACCGGTCACGGTCTCGATCGGTACGGGTTTCGGGGATTCCTCGGGTCGGTGCTCCCTCTAGCCTCGGGACAGAGATAGCACCCGAGGCGAAGGGAGGGATCATGAGCACAAAGCGGGAACCCTGGGGTTCTCCGAGCGGCCGGCGCTGTTCACGTTCTGGACCGTGGCTGTGTCCGCCCTGGCGGCGGCGGCGCTGATCCTGAGCGCGGTGGCGCTCAACGTGGCAGGTCGCGACGTTCGACCCGTCACGAGCGTGGAAGGCAGCGGGACCCGCGAGGCCAGCGTCGGAGCAACGCTCTGGGACGCGGGCAAGCTCGAGGCCATGCGGGGCCGTGTGCTCGCCGAGGCCGTCCGGACCCAGCAGGCGCTGTGGACGCGGGCAAGATCGAGGCCATGAAGGGCCGCGTCGCTCGCCGGGACGTCGGGAGCCGGCCACGCACCGAGGCCATGAAGGGTCGTGCGCTCGCCGGTCCGTGTCCGGATCGGGGCCACGCAGGGCCGCGTGCGCGCGGATGCAGGGCAAGCTACGCAGCCATGCAAGGCCGCGTGCTCGCCGGGCAGGCTCGCGGGCCATGATAGGGCCGCGTGCTCGCCGAATTGCTCGCAGGTGTGAAGAGCGGCAGGTCGGGCTTCGAACCGAAGCCCCCTGCCGCTTTCGATCGTGCGGAGGAGCGGCCGAGTTCGTCTTCGATCCGTCGGGCGGTTACCCGGACCGGCCCATCGCGGAGCCAGACCCCGATGCACGACCTCGTCGCCGAGATTCCACAGGCGATGGGGGATGGTCGAGTCGAACGCGATCGAGTCGCCGGGCCCGAGGTCGTGCTGCTCGAACCCGAGCTGGACCCCAAGGCGTCCGGTCAGGACGTGGCCGTACTCCCGCCCCTGGTGACGCATGAGGCGACTGTCCGGCGACGAGGAGCCCCCCACGTCGTAGGTCACGTGGAGGAAGTCGACGTCCTGTGCTCGTGGCCGGGAGTCGCTCCCACTGACGCCCGACGCGAGCTCGACCACGTGGCGTTCGGTGGGGCGCACGACCGGGCCCCTCGACGTCGGACGTCGTGGTCTCGGCGCCGACGGCGGTCGCGACCGATGAGCTCGTGCTCGTGGACCCGGAAGACGTAGTCGAGCGAGACGCCGAGCTCGCTGACGATCGCACAGAGCGTGCTCACCGACGGCTTGACTGACCGGACTCGATCTGCGAGATCAGGCTCCTCGCCGAAACCCCGAGCCGGCGTGCGCAGCTCGCGCTGGCTGCCGCGCTCGCTCCCGTTCCTCGCGGAGCCGCGTGAACCGGAGGTCGCCGAGCTCGCCCGCCATGCCGTTCTCCCTCATCTCAGATGCCCGGGAGCTTGAAGCCCGACTTGTGCGATGACGAAGTCCCGGGATTCGGCGGCCGTCGTCCTGCACGCGCGCGGCCAGTCGACGTGGAGCAGCTCGCCGTGCCGCTTCATCGACCCGGCCGCCGATCAGGACCGTGTCGACGTTGCCCGTGTCCATCCCGGCCACGACCGCGGTCGCCGGGTCGTTGAGCGGCGTGCACGTTCATCCGGTCGGTGCGCAGCATGATGAGGTCGGCCTGCTTGCCCGGCGTCAGCGATCCCACCTTCGCGTCGAGCCCGTTCGCCCTGGCCCCTCGCATCGTCGCGCAGCGCGAGGACCTCTCGGGCTCGACACGGGCGCCTTGCCCTCGGCCGGTCGCGATCGCCCGCTGGCAGCGCCAGCACCGAGCGCATCTGATTGAACATGTCGCCCGGGACGTTGGTCTCGACGTCCACGCTGGAGGCTGGGGCTGAGGCCGCGGTCGAGGAACTTCTGGATCGGGGCATCCCGTGGCCCATCATCATCTCCGACCGGCGAGGCGAGCGAGACCGTGCCGCCGGTGTCGACGATCATCTGGATCTCGGTGTCGTTCGAGCGTGGTGCAGTGGATGTAGGTGGTGTCAGGCCCGAGCAGCCCCGCCTCGCCGAACTCCTGCAGCTTGCCGTCCTGACCGTAGCTCCCGACCCCGACGTGGGTCGTGATGCGCGCGTCCGCCTCCCGGGCCAGCTTCCAGTGGTCGCGGGTGACCTCGAAGTCGGTGAACTCGGGGCCGGGCGCGGCCAGCGCGAGCGTCAGCATCTGATCCTTCGTCGAGAAGTGCTCGGTGGCCGCGCGCACGAACCAGCTCGGCTGGCGCTCCTCCCACTTGCCCCACCACGGGAACCCGTACGCGAACACCGCCCGCAGTGCCGGAGTCGTTCAGCGCCTGGATCACCGCGTCGGTGTGGGCCGGCGAGTCCTGGATGTGCGACCAGTCGAGCAGGGTGGTGATCCCGGCGTCGATCGCGCCGAGCGCCGACCAGGCTGACGTAAGCCCGGCCGGAACGCCGGCGCCAGCTTGTGCAGGACGAGCAATACGTAACTGAACGAAGTACAC
>ERZ1370068.3205-contig-2321_pt1 | contig 58677 bp, 86 predicted proteins | sample MGYA00561227_ERZ1370068 | MGnify/ENA primary metagenome ERZ1370068 (study PRJEB38410, sample SAMEA6850437) | metagenome | study: Metagenomic assessment of the ecological functions of the soil: analysis of the soil microbiota associated with the... | reverse complement strand
TGTACTTCGTTCAGTTTTACGTATTGCTGGGAACGGCTTTTGCTGGGCGAACCCGTTCCTCGTGAAGAAACGGATCACGCTGAGAGCGCGCAATCTGAACGGCGAGAAGCTGAAGGTCAACGACAAGGGCGGAAACCCGATCCAGATCGCCGCGGTCGTGGTTTGGCAGGTCGAGGACACCTTCCGCGCGAGCTTCGACGTGGACAACTACGAACACTACGTCGTCGTGCAAAGCGAGGCGGCGGTCCGCCACCCGCCGGACGGTGACCCGTACGACACCTTCGAGGACGATGCCGAAGAGACCGCTGACCCCGCGCGGAGGCACCGACCACGTGAACGGCGTCCTCGAGAAGGAGCTCTCCGAGCGCTTCGAGCGGGCCGGGATCAAAGTCGTCGAGGCCCGGATCAGCCACCTCGCCTATGCGCCCGAGATCGCCGAGGCGATGCTCCGCCGCCAGCAGGCCACCGCCGTCGTCGCCGCGCAGGTTCCAGATCGTCGAAGGGGCCGTCAGCATGGTGGAGCTGGCGCTGCAGAAGCTCTCGGACAAGAACGTCGTCACGCTGGACGAAGATCGCAAGGCGGCCATGGTGTCGAATCTCCTCGTCGTGCTCTGCAGCGAGAGCTCTGGCGTCCCCCGTCATCAACGCCGGCACGCTGTACCACTGAGTCTCACGGCCATGCCCGAGCGCAAGAGCCTGCTGCTGAGGATCCGCCCCGAGCTGTGGGAGGAGCTCAACCGATGGGCCGCGGAGGAACTCCGCAGCGTCAACGGCCAGATCGAATTCCTCCTCCAGCGCGCGTCGGACGAGCGGATGGGGAGCGCGACGAGCGGGGCGACGACCGGTCGGCGAAGGGCCGCGGAGGAGAGCGGGTGATCAGGCGCCGAGCTTCCAGTTCGGATCCGCGTTGACGTCGAGCGGAGCGTAGTCGCCCCGCTCGTAATGGAGGAACGCGGCGGCACCGATCATCGCTCGCATTGTCGGTGGTGTATCGGGGCGACGGCATGAACACCGCGAGGCCGTGGAGCGCCGCGGCTTCGTCGAACGCGCGGCGCAGCCTGCGATTGCACGCGACGCCGCCGGCGAGCAGGACCGTCGTCACGCCTTCGCGCCGGCAGGCCCTGAGGGTCGTGTCGAGCAGCGTGTCGACGACGGTGCGCTGAAACGACGCGACCAGATCGCGGACCCTGGGCGAGGCCGCTGGTCAGCGTCTGCTCGCACGTGCGCCAGGCCGTCCGCCGTGGCGCGGATGCGGACCGCGGTCTTCAGTCCGGAGAACGAGAAATCGAGCGACTGGATTCTTCATGATCGCGCGCGGGGAAAGCGATCGCCATCTCGTCCGCGCCCTCCGCGATGCGATCGATGACCGGCCCCCGGGGTAGGAGAGCCCCAGGAACTTGGCGACCTTGTCGAAGGCTTCGCCCGCCGCGTCGTCCCGCGTCCGCGCGAGCTGCCGGTAGACGCCCTCTTCCGGGCAGAGGTAGAGCGCGGTGTGCCCTCCGAGACGACGAGCGCGATCGCGGGAAGCGGAATGCCGGGATGCTCGAGGAACGGCGAGCGCACGTGCCCTTCGAGGTGGTTGACGGCGATCATCGGGATCGCGAGCTGCCACGCCATCGCCTTCGCCGCGCAAACGCCGACGAGCAGCGAGCCGACGAGGCCGGGGCCGCAGGTCGCCAGCGATCGCGTCGAGGCCCGGAAAATCGCGTTCCGGATCGCTCGAGCGCCTCGGTCACCACCGGCCCGATGCACTCGAGGTGGCGGCGCGAGGCGAGCTCCGGCACGACGCCTCCGTACTTCGCGTGGATGTCGTCTCTGCGAGGCGATGACCGACGAGAGCACGTGGCAGCGATCCTCGACGACGCTTCGCAGCTGTCTCGTCGCATGACGTCTCGATGGCGAGAATCTTGGCCATGGCGTCTACGCGACCGATGGAGCGCGCGCGAGCGAGTCCGGCGTAGGGAGCTCGCGCGATTCCGCGCTCGGTGACGATCGCTGTCGACGTAGCGGGCGGGGGTGACGTCGAACGCGGGATTGAGCACGCCGACGCCGTCCGGCGCCGTAGCCGCGCCCCGAGCACCTCGGTGACCTCGGCCGCGTCCCGCTCCTCGATCGGGATGCCGTCGCCGTCGGGACAGGCGAGATCGATCGTCGAGAGCGGCGCCGCGACGTAGAACGGAACGCCGTGCTCGCTTCGCGAGCACCGCGACCGAGTACGTGCCGATCTTGTTCGCCACGTCGCCGTTGGCGGCGATGCGGTCGGCGCCGACGACGACGAGATCGATCGTCCGCCGCGCGCATCAGCGCTGCCGGCGCAGCTGTCGGCGATGAGACCGGTCTCGATGCCGTCTTCCATCAGCTCCCAGGCGGTCAGCCGCGCGCCCTGCAGGAGCGGGCGCGTCTCGTCCGCGAGCACGCGCACGCTCTTTCCCGCGTCGATCGCGCCGCGGATCGACGCCGAGCGCCGTGCCGTAGCCCGGCGGTCGCCAGGCCGCCGGCGTTGCAGTGCGTGAGGACGGACGCGCGCTCCGGGACGAGCGCCGCGCCGTGGCGGCCGATCGCGCGGCAGGACGCGAGGTCCTCGTCGTGGATCGCCTGCGCCTCGCTCGAGACGCGGCCGCGAGCGTCGACGTTGCCCAGCCGCCTCCGCATGGCCGGCCGCCGCGCGCCTCCATCCGCGTCGAGCGCCCAGAACAGATTCACGGCGGTCGGCCGCGCGGCGCCAGGCGCGCCGCGCGCCGTCGACGATCGCGCGGTCGAACGCTTCCGGCATCGAGACCCGAAGCCGCGCGACGCGGCGACCGCGCGACGCCGAACGCGGCGGTGACGCCGATCGCAGGGGCGCCTCGAACGACCATGCCGCGAATCGCCTCCGCCGTCTCCTGCGGCGTGCGGCAGGTGACGTGCCACGGTCTCCGAGGGAGCTTGCGCTGATCGAGGAGGCGCACTCCGGAGCGGCGTTCGCTCGACGGTTCGGAACATGGCGGACTTATACTGCCAGACGTGAGCGACGACTCCACGAAGACGAGGAGCGGTGAACGCCGCCCGAGCTCACGACGAGCTCCGGAATCCCCATAAGACGAGGCGTACACCGGAGGACCGCGCGGCGTCCGACGACGGCGCGCGACCTCGGGCACCAGGCGCGCTCCCGTTCACGCGCGGCGTGCAGCCGACGATGTACCGCAGCCGCCTCTGGACGATGCGCCAGTACTCCGGCTTCGGGACCGCCGCGCAGACGAACGCAGCGCTTCCGCTACCTCCTCGAGCAGGGTCAGACGGGGCTCTCGGTCGCCTTCGATCTGCCGACGCAGATGGGCTACGACTCCGACCACCCGCATGCGCGCGGGCGAGGTCGGGAAGGTCGGCGTCGCGATCTCGTCGCTCGAGGACATGGAGGAGCTGCTCGCCGGCATCCCGCTCGACAAGCGTCTCGACGTCGATGACGATCAACGCGACCGCGTCGATCCTCCTCGCGCTCTACGTGGCGGTCGCGAAGCGGCAGGGGATCGATCCCGCCGCGATCTCGGGGACGATCCAGAACGATCTCCTGAAGGAGTACATCGCCCGCGGGACGTACATCTATCCGCCGGAGCCGTCGCTGCGCATCACGACCGATCTGTTCGCGTGGTGCGCCGAGCACACGCCCGCGTGGAACACGATCTCGATCTCGGGCTACCACATGCGCGAGGCCGGAGCGACGGCGGTGCAGGAGGTCGCGTTCACGCTCGCCAACGCGATCGCCTACTGCGACGCGGCGATCGCGCGAGGGCTTCCGCTTCGCGTCGTTCGGCGGGCGGCTCTCCTTCTTCTTCAACGGGCATGCGAACTTCTTCGAGGAGGCCGCGAAGTTCCGCGCCGCGCGGCGCCTGTGGGCGCGGATCGTGCGCGACCGATTCGGCGCCGCAGGATCCCGAGCTTTGCAAGCTGCGCTTCCACACGCAAACCGCGGGATCGACGCTGACCGCGCAGCAGCCCGAGGTCAACGTGGTCCGCACCACGCTGCAGGCGCTCTCCGCGGTCTCTGGGAGGAACCCAGTCCCTGCACACGAACTCGATGGACGAGGCGCTGGGTCTGCCGACCGAGAACGCCGCGCTGCTCGCGCTGCGCACGCAGCAGGTCATCGCCTACGAGACCGGCGTCGCGGACACCGTCGATCCTCTCGCGGGGTCCTACTTCGTCGGAGTCGCTGACCGACGCGATCGAGGCGGGCGCCGCGGACTACATCGCGAAGATCGATGCGATGGGGGGCGCGACGCGCGCGATCGAGCGCGGATTTCAACAGCGCGAGATCCACGAGGCCGCGTACCGGTGGCAGAAGCAGGTCGAATCCGGCGATGCCGTCGTCGTCGGCGTCAATCGATTCACCGCAGGAGACGAGGTGAAGCCGCCCATCCTCAGGGTGGACGCGTCGGCCGAAAGCGCGCGCCGCGAGCGCTGGCTCAATGGCGCCGCCGCCGCGACGGCGCGCGCGGTCGATGCCGCGCTTGCTCCGCGTCGAAGAAGCGGCGCGCACCGGCGCCAACGTGATGCCGCCCGATCCTCGCGCGCGGTGGAGTCGCACGCGACCCTGGGCGAGATCGCCGACCGCTTTCGTGCCGTGTTCGGAAGCCACCGGGAGACCTTCGCCTTCTAGCGCGAGCGTAGAATCCGACTTGATGGCACCGCTCTTGTCGATCGAAGGCTTGAAAGTCCGTTACGAGCAGCCCTCGCGGGCGACGTGCGCGCGGTGGACGGTCTCGACCTGGCGCTCGAAGCCGGCGAGACCTTCGCCCTCGTCGGCGAGTCGGGCTGCGGAAAGACGGCGACCGCGCTACTCGATTCTCCGTCTCGTCGAGCCGGGCCGGATCGTGGGCGGACGCATCCTCTTCCAGGGGCGCGACCTGTTGACCCTTTCCGAGAAGGAGATGCGCCGGGTGCGCGGCGCAGGAATCGGGATCGCCTTCCAGGAGCCGGGCGCCGCGTTGAATCCGGTCTTGAAGATCGGCACGCAGGTCGGCGAATCGCTGCGCATCCACAAGGGGCTCTCGAGGAAAGCGGCCTGGACCGAGGCGGTGCGGCTGCTCGAAGCGGTCTCGCTGCCGGATCCCGAGCGCCAGGCCGGCGTCGTACGCCCACGAGCTGTCGGGGGCATGAAGCAGCGCGCGATGCTCGCGATCGCGCTCTCCTGCAGCCCGGCGCTACTCATCGCGGACGAGCCGACGAGCGCGCTCGACGTGACGATCCAGGCGCAGATCCTCGATCTCCTCCGCAAGCTGAAGGCGGACTACAAGCTCACGGTGCTCCTGATCACGCACGATTTCGGCGTGGTCGCGGAAGTCGCCGACCGCGTCGGCGTGATGTACGCGGGCCGGCTCGTCGAAGAGGCACGGACCCGCCGAGCTGTTCGCCGATCCGAAGCACCCCTACACCCAGGCGCTCCTCCGCGCGATGCCCGAGGACGGAGACGACCGCCGCGGGAAGCGGCTGCGCGCCCTTCCGGGAAACGCGCCCGATCCCGTCGCACCGCCGCCGGGTGCCGCTTTCACCCTCGCTGTCCCGAGGTGTTCGCGCCGTGTGCCACGATCGAGCCCGAGCTCCTCGCGCTGGGCGGAGGGCGCCGCGTCGCATGCCACCTCCACACGACGGCACGCGGATGAGCTCACAACCTCTCGTCGAGGCGCGCGGTCTCGTCAAGGCCTTCGCGACGCGCTCGGGATGGTTCGGCGGCCGTGGCCCCGACGTGCGCGCCGTGGACGGCGTCGACCTCACGGTCAACGCCGGGGAAACGCTCGGGCTCGTCGGCGAGTCGGGCTCGGGCAAGTCCACGACCGGACGTCTGCTCATCCGGCTGATCGAGCCCGGCGCCGGAACGCTCCGCTTCGATGGAACCGACCTTCTCGCGTTGGCGCCCGGACCCCTGCGAAGGATGCGCCGCCGTTTTCAGATCGTCTTCCAGGATTCGCACGGAGCGCTCAACCCCAGGATGCGCGTCGGCACGCTGGTCGCCGAGCCGCTCGCCATCCACGGCATCGGCACCTCGCGTGCCGATCGGCGCGAGCGGGCGGCCGGGCTCCTCCAGGAAGTCGGCCTGGATCGCGGCGTGCTCGACAAGTACCCGCACGAGTTCTCGGGAGGGCAACGCCAGCGCATCGGGTTCGCGAGGGCGATCGCGTGCGAGCCGGAATTCGTCGTCGCCGACGAGCCGGTGTCCGCGCTCGACCCATCGATCCAAGCGCAGATCGTCAACCTGATGGCCGATCTCCAAGAGCGGCGAGGATTGGCGTACCTCTTCATCGCCCACGACCTGCGCTTGGTGCGTCACGTCGCCCGCCGCGTCGCCGTCATGTACCTGGGGAAGATCGTCGAGGAGGCCCCGGCGGGGAGCTGTACGCGCGGCCGCTTCACCCCTACACGAAGGCCCTGCTCGAAGCGGCGCCGCGCCGCGATCCGCACGCCCCGCCGCGCGCGAGTCCTCCCGGGAGAGCCGCCGTCCCCGGTCAAGCCGCCCTCGGGATGCCGCTTCCACCCCCGCTGCCCCATCGCCGAGGCGATCTGCTCGCGAGAGGAGCCTCTGCTTCTGCCGATCGGCGACGACCGCCGGGTGGCTTGCCACCTGGCGCACCGCTGACCGGTTCGTTGTATCCTCCTGCGCCGCAAACTGAAACCGCGTCGGGACCTCGCGCGTAATACGCGAGCGACGACGTGCGTGAATCGGGCGGGGCAGGGTCGACGGGCAAAGGCTCATCCGAACGGGAGGAAAGACGTGAAGTCGAGACGCATGATCTTGGTGTCCCTTGCGACGATGGGGGCGCTTTGGCGCCGTCCATGTCCGTCCGTGCGGCGGAGGAAGACCCCGCCGATGCGGTCCGCTTGAGCCTCAGTGAGGCTCTCTCCCGCGCTCTAGAGCAGAACCTCGACCTCTCGATCGCCAAGAAAGATCCCGAGATCGCCTACCACGATGTCCTCTTCCAGAAGGCCGCGTTCGATCCGCTGTTCACGGCGGGGTACCAGCACGCCGAGAGCAAGTCGGAGCCCACCCAGTTGGGCGCCGGGCTCGCAGGGACGCAGGACAACCTGTTCGGCAGGTTCGACGGGCTTCTCAACTTCGGTGCGACGTGGAGAGCGGGGCTCACCACCTCCCGGACGGACAGCAACAGCGCTTTCAATTTCTATACCCCGCAGTAGCGAAAGCGGGCTCGAGCTCAGGTTCTGACATGCCCTCTCCTGCGAGGACTCGGGAAGGAGGCCACGACCGCCAGCCTCGTCATCGCCAAGCGCAACCTCGACGTCAGCCACGAGACGCTCCGCGGTCAGGCGACCACGCACCCTCCGAACGGTGGAAGACGCGTACTGGAACCTCCGCGCGGCGCCGCGAGGCCCAGCGGGTCGCCGAGCAGACGCTCAAGCTGTCCGAAGACCTCTACGACCTGAACAAGAAGAAGGTCGAGGTCGGGACGCTTGCGCCGATCGAGATCACCCAGGCGGAAGCCAACGTCGCCTCGAACATCGATCTGACGATCCGAAGCAAGGAGGCGGTCGGCAACGCCGAGGACAACCTGCGCCGCCTGATGGCGATCCCGAAGAACGATCCGATGTGGCTGCATCCGATCGTTCCGACCGAAGACCCCGTGAGGACGCACGGACGGTCAACTTGGACGAAGCCATCACGAAGGCGCTCGAGGCGCGTCCCGAGATCATCGAGGCCCGGACGGCTGTGGACAACGCGCGATTGAACGAGAAGGCCGTCAAGAACGCCGCCCGGCACCAGCTCGATCTTACCGCCGCGGTCACCCCTCAGGGCAACAACCTCATCGACGTGATCCCCGGCGTGCCGAACGACACGTTCGTCACGGGCGACGTGGGGACTCCTATTCCGGAGATTCCCAAGCTGGACAACTACGTCTGGAGCCTCGGTTGACCTACTCCGTCCCGATCGCGAACCGCAAGGCGAAGGCCGACTACGCGATCGCGACCATCAACCGCGAGAAGCGGGAGATCGCGCTCCAGAACACCGAGGATCTCATCCGCGTCGACGTCCGCACGACGGCGCGCGCCGTCGAGTCGGGGTACGAGCGCGTGGTCGCCGGGCGAAAGAACGTCGAGCTGCAGACGAAGAAGCTCGACGCCGAGCAGAAGAAATTCGACAACGGCATGTCGACCTCGTTCGAGGTCTTCACGTTTCAAACCGACCTCCGGAACGCCCAGCTCACGCTGATCCAATCCCTGCTCGACTACAACAAGGCCCTCGCCGATCTCGAGCGCGCCAAGGGGACGCTCCTCGAGTCGAAGGGGTTGAAGCTCGCCGACGGACGCGGGGAGGTAACGCGATGTCTCAGTCATCCGACGCGCCTTCACCCAGCTTGGGTCCGGAGCCGGGGCCGTTGGCCCGTGTGATCGGCGTGTTCTTCTCGCCGGCCAAGACCTTCGAGTCGATCGCGCGCAAGCCGGGGTGGGACTGGCTCGTGCCGGTCGTCCTTCTCATGGTCGGCTCGTTCATCGCGCAGAGCGTCGATGCTTCCCAAGATGGACGTCGACGACGCCGTCAAGACGCAGATGAAGATCGATCGACAAGATGGCGAAGGGAAGCATTCCGGAGGAGAAGCGCGCGGAGATCGAGCTGAAGACCCGCAAGGGCATGGAAGCCAGTCGAAAGCCGATGCGGCGCGTCCTCAACACGCTCTTCCTCTTCATTCCGATCCTGCTCGTTCCGGCGATCTACCACGGCCTCGCCGCGGCGTTCAACGCGAAGACGACGTACCTCAAGGTGCTCTCCGGGCTACGCGTACACCTGGTCGATCTACCTCGTTCCCATCGCTGCTGTCCGCGCTCGTGGCGATGCCGCGTGACAGGCTCGACGCGAGCGACATCCAGTTCCAGCGCGTTCTCAAGTCGAACGTGGCCGCGTTCCTCGATTTCGACACCACGAGCAAGGTCCTGCTCGCCATCCTGTCGAGCGTCGACGTCTTCGACATCTGGGCGTTCTTCGTCGGCTCGATCGCGCTGTCGAAGACGACGAAGTTCTCATCGCAGCTCTGCCAAGTACGTCGTCGGCGGCGTGTGGCTCGCGTACATCCTGCTCAAGGTCTGTCTCGGCGGGCTGTACTCGGCGTTCATGGGATGACGAATCTCCAGAAGGGCCTGATCGCCGTCGGGGCGCGTCGTCGTCGTCGGCGTGATCGTCGGCGCTTCCGTCCTCTCCCAGCCCAAGGCGAAGGGGGAGGAGGTCTACATGGCCAAGGCGGCCACGAAGGACCTGACCTCGTTCGTCTCGGCGACCGGGCGGATCGAGGCGCGCACGAAGGTCAACGTGCAGTCCTCGGTGATCGGCGAGATTCGCGAGCTGCCCGTCAAGGAAGGGGACGTCGTCAAGAAGGGCGACCTGCTCGTTCAGATCGACCCGGTGCGGTACCGGACCGAGGTCGACCGGCTGCAGTCGGCGCGTCCGCATGCAGAGGATCGCCATCGAGCAGGCGGAGGTCTCTCTCGCGAACTCCGAGCGGAAGTACAAGCGGAACCGAGTCGCTCCGCGGCGACAGCGGCCTGGTGTCCGAAGAGGCGTTCGAGCGTCAGCGAGCTCGACTTCAACTCGCGAACGATCGATCTTCAGAAGCCTCAAGGAGCAGGCCGAGCAAGCGGAGGCCAGTCTCGCCCGCGCGCGGGACGACCTCTCGAAGACGACGATCCGCTCGCCGATGGACGGCACGGTCACGAAGCTGAACGCCGAGAAGGGCGAGATCACGCTCACCGGGACGATGAACAATCCCGGGCACCGTGATCATGATCGTCTCGGACATGGGCGAGATCCTGGCGACGGTCGACGTGGACGAGACGCGCGTCACCCAGGTGAAGCTCGGCCAGACGGCGCGCGTGGTCGTGGATGCGGTCGGCGAGGCGAAGCCCTACACGGGAAGGTCGTCGAGATCGCGGGCTCCGGCCGTTCAGCGCACCGGGCAGCAAACCCAGGTCTTCGAGGTGAAGATCGCGCTCGACACGGTCGATGCGCAGCTTCGACCCGGGATGACCGCGAAGGCGCGCATCGAGACCGCAGCGCCTCGACCAAGCGCGTCGCGATGCCGATCCAGGCCGTGATGCTGCGGCCGCCGAAGGACTCTCGAGCCGCGGTCGCCGCCAAAACGTCGGACGACGCCAAGAAGGACGAGCCCGACGAAGCGGCCACCGGCGGCAAGACCGGCGAGACGAAAGAGTGCGTCTTCGTCGTCGAAAGCGGCAAGGCGAAGCTGCGCGCCGTGAAGTCGGGCATCAGCGACGAGACGTCGGTCGCGGTCGCTCGAAGGCCTGAAGGACGGCGAGACCGTCGTGACTGGGCCCTACCGCGCGCTGCGCGATCTGAAGAACGGCGACGCCGTCCGAGAGAAGAAGGCCGAAGAGGCCAAGGACGACGAGGACGGCGCGAAGGTTCAGAGTGAAGGAGTCGATTGAGCGCGCTCATTGATATCCGCGACGTCACGAAGACCTACGAGATGGGGGCCGAGACGATCGTCCACGCCCTCGCCGGCGTGTCGCTCTCGATCGAGGCGGGCGACTACGTGGCGATCATGGGACCGTCGGGCTCCGGCAAATCGACGCTGATGAACCTGATCGGCTGCCTCGACACGCCCTCGACCGGCTCGTACGTCCTCAAGGGGCGCGAGATCGCGACGATGAACGACGACGAGCTGGCGCAGATCCGCAACAAGGAGATCGGGTTCATCTTCCAGACGTTCAACCTCCTCCCGCGCGCGGACGCCGTGCAGAACGTCGAGCTGCCCCTGGTCTACTCGGGGCTGCCGCGCCGGGAGAGGAAAGCGCGGGCCGAAAAGGCGCTCGACGCCGTGGGCTTGGGGACGCGCAAGCATCACCGGCCGAACGAGATGTCGGGCGGCCAGCGTCAGCGCGTCGCGATCGCGCGCGCCCTCGTCAACGAGCCCGTCGATCCTGCTCGCCGACGAGCCGACCGGAAACCTCGACTCGAAGACGGGCGAGGAGATCCTGGCGCTGATGGACGACCTGCACCGCGGCGGCAACACGATCATCCTCGTCACCCACGAGGACGAGCTGGCGCAGCACGCCGCGCGCGTCGTGCGCCTGAGGGACGGCAAGATCATCAGCGACGTCCGCAACAAGCGCGGCGCGGGACGCCTAGCCCAGTGTTCCTCGAGAACTTCTGGATGGCCCTGAAGGCGATCTGGGCCAACAAGATGAGGTCGATGCTCACGACGCTGGGCATCGTCATCGGCACCGGCCGCGGTGATCGCCGTCGTCTCGATCGTGCAGGGGTTCTCCCAGGTCATCACGAACGAGGTGCAGAACCTCGGCGCGAACACGATCATCGTCGAGCCGTTCCGGCCCCCGGCAAGGACGGCGACAAGCTCGGAAAGATCGTGCTCACCTGGGAGGACGGCCAGGCCGTCATGCGCACGTGCCCGTCGGTGTCGGTCGCGACGCCGATCGTCCAGCACTTCGGCGAGGTGAAGTTCGGCGAGGAGCGGTCGCAGTACCCGGTCATCGGCGTGCAGCCGGTCTTCCAGGACGTGCGGAACTACTACGTCGATCTGGGCCGCTTCTTCGGCGCGCTCGACGAGACGGCGCGCACCAACGCCTGCGTGATCGGCCACGGCGTGCTCACGGAGCTGAAGCTCCCGGCAGACCCGATCGGGCGCGACCTGCTCGCTCGAGGGACGCACCTGCAACATCATCGGCGTCATGGAGCCGAAGGGGCAGCTCCTGGGCCAGGAGCTCGACAAGTTCGTGATGATCCCCTTCGGCACGGCGGTCAGCCTGTGGGGCGCACGACGTCGAGGAGAACACGGCACTTCCTCGTCCGCGCGCAGTCGCCCGAGCTCGTCGATCAGGCCGCCGACGAGATCGAGAACACGCTGCGCGTGCGCCACCGCCTGCGCTCCGACCAGCCGAGCGATTTCAAGGTCTCGACCCAGAAGGAGTTCCTGAAGTCGTTCACCAAGTTCGCCAACGGCGTGACCTACGTCGTCGCCGGCGTCGTCTCGATCGCGCTTCTGGTCGGCGGGATCGGCATCATGAACATCATGCTCGTGTCGGTGACCGAAAGAACGCGCGAGATCGGCGTGCGCAAGGCGGTCGGCGCCCGCCGCAGCCACATCCTGTCGCAGTTCGTCATCGAGGCGATCACGCTGGCGCTCGTCGGCGGGATCATCGGGATCGCGATGGGCATCGGCGTGGGCGCGATCGCCGCGAAGCTGATCCCCAACTGGCCCGGGTTCTTCGTGCCGATCTGGGCGCTGGCGCTCGCGTTCGGCTTCTCGTCCGCCGTCGGACTCTTCTTCGGCATCTACCCGGCCGCCAAGGCCTCGCGTCTCGACCCCATCGAATCCCTGCGCTACGAGTAGGCCCGCTTCCGGCGCCCGCGCGGGGCTTGGGTTATCCTCTTTTCCGCGATGTTGGGCGACCTGGGAAGGATCTATGTCCGCAGGTGGACCGATGATGCACCCGATCACGCGTGTGCAGCATCGTCGCGCGTCGCGGTCGTCCTCTACAAGCTCGTCCAGTACCGCTCGCTCCAGCTCGACGTGCGCGACTTCTTCGGAAAGGTGCGGCAAGAGCTGCTGAACGGCCGCGTCAAGGAGGCCGGCGAGCTGTGCGAGCGCCGCCGCGGCCCGTGTCGTCCGTGCTCCACGCCGGCATCCTCAAGATCGGAGCGCCGCGCAACGAGGTCGAATCCGCCATGGAGGCGACGGCGCTCTACGAGCTGGCGCGGCTCGAGGGAAGCTCGGCCTCCTCGCGACGATCGCCAACCTCGCGCCGATCCTCGGCTTTCTCGGGACGGTGTGGGGGATGATCATCGCGTTCGACGTCATCCACGTCGGCGGGCCTCTCCGATCCCACGCGCGTCGCGGGGGCGATCGCTCAGGCGCTCTACACGACCGCGTGGGGGCTCGTCGTCGCGGCGATCGCCCTTCCGTTCCACAACTTCTTCGCCGGACGCGTCGCCGCCCAGTCGCGCGCGCTCGAGATGGCGGGAAGCGTCGTCGTCGAGACGTTCTCCGAGATGGAACGGATGGGGACGAAGGCCTAGGCCGAAGCCATGCGCCTGCCGCAGCCGCGCCCGCTCCCTCCCGCCGTACCCGTCGCCGCGCTGGCCGACGTCACGCTCCTCTCTCGGTCTTCTTCTTCCTCGTGTCGACGAGCTTCGCCCCGGATCGCGGAGCGGTCGTCCTGCCGCGCGCGCCGGGCCTGAACGAAGCGGCTCCCGGCGCCGCGTGCCTGATCGTGCGGCGCCGCGTCAGCGCCACGACGGGGAAGAGCTCGAGTGGCGATTCTCGGAACGGAGCGGCGAGGTGCGCGACCTCTCCGGACCGGAGGCGCTCTACTTCGAGGCGTCGCGGATCGTCGATACCGATCCGGAGCGCACGTTCCTGCTGCGCATCGACGCCGGCGTTCGCTACGCGGTCGTCGACGACGTTCTCGAGACGCTGCGCAAGGCCGGGGTGCGCAACGTCGTTCTCGGCGCGCGTCCCGACGATTCCGGAGGCGCGTGATGCGTCTCAGCCGCGCCGGCTCCGCCGCGCCCTCAGATTCCGGTGATTCCCTTTGGCGAACCTCGCGCTCCTCGTGCTGAGCTGCGTCATGATCACCGGGATGTACTCGGCCTCGCGGGGCCCGGGTCTGCAGGTTCGCGAGCGTCGAGCGCGACGGGAGCTTCGACGACGCCGACGCCGTCCGCGTCGAAGTGCTCTCCGAGCAGAGACACCGTGGTCGACGGCGCGCCGGTGCCGTTCGCCGGCCTCGCCGACGCGGTCTCGGGCCGGCTCAGCGGGCGCCGCGACGCGGCGGTCGTCCTCGTGGTCTCGCCGGAGGCGACCTACGAATCGATGGTCGCAGCCTACGCGGCGATCGCGGCGCTTCCCGGTCCGCCGCGGATCGCGCTTCCACGCCGGAGCGGGGGACGCGACGGATGAGCGGTCTGCGTCGTCTCCTCCGCCTCGACGACAAGGTCGCCGCCGAAGGCGCGCCGGCTCGAGAACATCGGCGGCCCGTCGATGCGGTGGGTCGCACCGGCCGTCCTGTTCGCGGCCGTGGCCTTGCACGGCGCCATCCTGCTTCTCCCCGCGGTGAGGACGCGGGCGATGCTCCACGGCGGCAAGCCCCGCGCCCGACTTTCCGCTCGTCTGGCGCCGCGCCCCCGCCCCGGTTCCGCCGCCGGCTGAGCCCCGCCGGTGCGAGCGGTCGCGGCCGCGCCGGCGGCGCAGCCGGCGCGGCCGCGAGCAGTCCGGTGGCGACGGGAAGTCCGCGCGCGCGCTCATCGACCGAGCCGGTGCCCGAGCCGGCCCCGCAGCTGGCTCTGACCACGATCTCCAGCCGACGTCGAGGCGATCATCCCGTACCCGGACGCCCGCCTCCCTCGGCCGAGGTCGGACCGCCGTCGGGGCCGACCTCGCCGCGGCCCCACCGATGCGCCGCCCGACCTCGTCGAGCGCGTTCAGCCGGTCTATCCGGTCGCGGCGCGATCGCTCCACGCCGAAGGGCAGGTGACGCTTCGCCTGGCCGTGCAGCCCGACGGCCGCGTCGGCCGTGCGACCGTCGAGGAGTGCTCGCGGCCGGGTCTCGGATTCGAGGCCGCCGCGCTCGCCGCGGTGAAGCGATGGCGTTACGAGCCGGCACCGCTCCAGTCGGGCTCCGCGCACCGTGAGCGGTGACGATCCACTTCCAGCAATCAGGACGTCCGCCCGTGAGGCGGCGGCGCCGCGGCGCCGCGGCCGTCTTGGCGCTTTCGGCGCGTGGCGCTTCCCGCGCCGCGCGATGCCGACGCGGAAGCGGCGCTCGCGGATTTCAAGGCGGGCCGCTATCTCGAGGCGTCCGCCGAGATCCAGGCCGTGCGTCGATCGAACGCCCGGCGTACGACTACGGCTATTTCCTGCTCGGGCACTGCATGCTCAAGATGCGCCGCATTGCCGAAGCTCAGCTCGCAGTTCCGCCGCGCCCTGAGCCTCAACCCGACGCGCGCCGAGTACTACCACGGGTTCGCTCTGGCGTTGAACGCTTCCGGGCAACTGGCCGCTGACGATCCGCGTGGCGACCGACGGAGCTCGCTCGCACCACCGACGCCGCGCACGCGGTCAGCGCTGCTGGCGCTTCGCGCCTACGCCTGGGGCTCGCTGCAGACGGTGGAGCGCCGCGGTCCACGATCTCGAGGAGGCGCAGCGTATCGCGTCCGGAGCCGTGGATTCTCGGAGTTCCTGGGCAAGGCGCAGTTTGCGTCAGGGGCCTATGCCGAAGCGATCCCGCCGCTGCGCCAGGTCGCTGCGAGGTCGACCCGGACGATCCGCGTCGTCTTGCGACTCCTCGCCGAGTGCTCCATCCGCTTGGCGGCCGCCGAGCGGGACCCGATCCGCGAAGCGGTCGCTGTACGGAATGTCGCTGAACTACGCGCAGCGGCTCGCGTCGGTGAGCCCCGACGACCTCGACGCGCGTGCACCTCGTCGGGCGCGCCGCGCTGGGCGCGGGCAGTCTCGCCCAGGCCGAAAACGTCTTCCGTCACGTCCTCGCGAACAACCCGCGGCAGTGCTACGCGCTGGCCAACCTGGGCCGGACGTACATGGCCGCAGCGCGCTGGGCCGAGGCGGAGGCCTACCTCCGCAAGCGCCTCCGCGTGCGCGCCCCGGTTGACGACGGTCTACGAGAGCCTCGGGGAGCTGTACTCTGCAGCTCGGCAGGCCGCAGGAGGCCGCCGCCGCGTTCCGTCGCGTCGAGGAGATCGAGCCGACGCCGAGCCGGCGGCGGAGCCCACGGCGACGATCCCCGTATTCCAGCCTCGATAAGGGCTCTTCCGGGCTTTCGACGGGGTCAAACACCCCGGTTCCGTGTGTTAAAGTACCGGCCCTTCGGCATCCGGAGATCTCCGATGGAAGGCAGCCTGATCACCGTCGTCCTGACGATCGCGACCGCGGCGGTGATGATCGGCAGCATGTTGATCGCGAGCTGGCTCGCACCAGGATTCCTCGGGACGCGGATGGTCGAAGGTGCATCCGGACACGACCCCCTACGAGTGCGGGTCACGCCCGTTCGACGCACGTCGACAAGCACCGGTTCTCCGTGAAGTTCTTCCTGGTCGCGATGCTGTTCATCCTGTTCGACATCGAAGCCGCCTTCCTGATCCCGTGGGCGGTCACCTTCAAGACCTTCGCCGCGAACAAGGGGTTCGTCCTCGGCGAGATGGCGGTGTTCCTCTGCATCCTCGTCGCCGGGTACCTCTACCTCTGGTGGCGCGGCGCCCTCGAGTGGGAGTGACCACGTGGCCGAAGGGGCGCGAGGCCGTCGTCAGCGCTTGCAGGCGCGTTTCGCGGACGCGGTCACGGAGACCGGCTCGTTTCGCGAGCAGCACTGGGCCGTGATCGACGCCACAGCGGTGGCTCGAGGTCGCCCGGTGGCTTCGCGACGACCCGAGCACCGACTTCAACGTGCTCGCTCGACGTCACCGCGGTCCATTGGCCGCATCGCGATCCGCCGATGGAGATCGTCGCCCACCTGTACAGCCACTCCCGCAACGACGCGCTTGAGGCTGAAGGCCCGAGTCGGCGACGCGCGGGCCGATCGCCTCGCTGACCCCGCTGTGGAAGTCGGCGGACTGGAACGAGCGCGAGGCGTTCGACATGTTCGGCGTCGTGTTCACGGGCCACCCGGACCTGCGCCGGATCCTGATGCCCGAGGATTACACCGATCATCCGCTCCGCAAGGAGCTGCCTCTGTACCGCGGATGACAGGCACCGCCGGGAGGCCGTCATCGAGATCGTCGACCGAGCGCCCCGACACGCTGACGATCAACATGGGTCCGTCGCACCCGGCGACCCACGGCGTGTTGCGCGTCGTCCTCGAGCTGGACGGCGAGACGCGTCGTGTCGCTGCCGGCCCGACATGCGGCTACCTCCACCGCGGGATGGAGAAGATCGCCGAGAACCGCACGTACCTCCAGTTCATCCCCTACACCGACCGGATGGACTACCTGAGCCCGCTGGCCGCGAACGTCGGCTTCGCGCTGGCGGTCGAGAGGCTCCTGGGCATCGAGGTTCCGGCGCGGTGCCAGGTGCTCCGCGTGATCTGCTGCGAGCTGGCGCGGATCGGCTCGCACCTCGTGTGGCTCGGCACGTCGGCGCTCGACCTCGGCGCGGCGACGATGTTCTTCCACACGTTCAAGGACCGCGAGTGGCACTACGACCTCATCGAGGACTCTGACCGGCGCGCGGCTTGACGACCTCGTACACGCGCGTGGGCGGGGTCGCGCACGACGCCGACGCCGGAATGGCTGAACGCGCCTGCGCGAGTTCGTCGACGCGATGCCGGACCGCATCGACGACTACGAGGCGCTGCTCACGAAGAACACGATCTGGCTGAAGCGCACGCAGGGCGTCGGCCGACTGTCCGCCAAGGAGGCGCTCTCGTACGGCGTCACCGGCCCGGTCCTGCGCGCGTCCGGGGGTCGAGCTACGACGTCCGCAAGGCGAAGCCGTACAGCGGCTATCAGAACTACGACGTTCGAGATCCCCGTCGGCACCGAAGGGGACGTCTACGACCGCTACCTCGTCCGGATCGAGGAGATGCGCCAATCGGTCCGGATCCTCGACCAGGCGCTGAAGACGATTCCCGAGCGGCCCCGTCAACGTCGACGATCCGAAGATCTTCCTTCCCGAGAAGGCGAAGGTCCTGACGAGCATGGAAGAGCTGATCCACCAGTTCATGATCGTCACCGAAGGCTTCTCGTGCCCCGCCGGCGAGATCTACGTCGCCACCGAGGTGCCGAAAGGGCGAGCTCGGGCTTCTACATCGTCTCCGAGGGCGGCAAGTCGCCGTACCGGTGCCGGATCCGCTCCTCCGCGTTCAACAACCTCTCGAGCCTGAAGCATCAGGTCGAAGGAGAGCTCGTGGCCGACGTCGTCGCGTGCATCGGCAGCATCGACCCCGTCATGGGCGAGGTGGATCGCTGAGCCATGCTAGGCGCCGAGTTCGAGCGAAGGGTCGACGCGATCGTCGCCAAATACCCGCAGCCCAAGGCGGCGCTGCTGCCCGTGCTGTGGGAGGTGCAGAAGGCGAAGGGCTCGATCGACCTCGCATCCGAAGAGTGGGTCGCGTCGCGCCTCGGCGTCGCGGCGAGCCACGTCCACGGCTGCGTCACGTTCTACACGATGTACAAGCAGAAGGCCTCTCGGGACGACATCACATCCAGGTCTGCACGACGCTGTCGTGCATGCTGCCGCGGCTCCGACGAGCTCGCTGCGTCACCTCGAGACGGAAGCTCGGCATCAAGACGGGGAGACGACCCCGGACGGGAAGTTCTCGCTCGTGCGCGTCGAGTGCCTGGGCTCGTGCGGCACCGCGCCGATGTTCCAGCTGAACGACGACTACCACGAAAACCTGACGATCGACGCGGTCGACCGACTTCTGGCGAGCCTGGAGTAGGCGGGGCATGATGGAACGCATCCTCACCCGCAACGTCGACAACGCCCGACGCCGCTGACCTTGCCGGGGTACGAGGCCTCGGGCGGCTACCAGGCGCTGCGCAAGGCCGTCACGTCGATGACGCCCGACGCGGTCACGGACGAGGTCAAGAAGTCGGGCTTGCGCGGGCGCGGCGGCGCGGGATTCCCGTGCGGCCTCAAGTGGTCGTTCATGCCGAAAGAGGTCGATCCCGAAGCGGCCTCACTACTTCCTGATCAACGCCGACGAGTCCGAGCCGGGGACGTTCAAGGACCGGCTTCTCATGGAGAAAGATCCCCACCTCGTCCTCGAGGGATCGCTGCTCGGCGCCTACGCGATCCGCGCGAAGGCGGTCTACATCTACATCCGCGGCGAGTTCGTGCACGCGCACGCAGCGTCCTGGATGCGCGCGGTCGCCGAGGCGTACGCGAGGAACTACGCGGGCGACGAACATCCTCGGGAGCGGCTGGAGCTGCGACCTCGTCGTCCATCGCGGCGCGGGCGCGTACATCTGCGGCGAGGAGACCGGCGCTCATGTCGTCGCTCGAGGGCGACCGCGGCTACCCGCGGTTGAAGCCGCCGTTCCCGCCGCCTCGGGCGTCTGGGGCTGCCCGACGACGATCAACAACGTCGAGACGGTCGCGAACGTGCCGTTCATCATCGAGCGCGGCGCCGATTGGTATCTCACGGTCGGCAAGCCGCCGAAGAACACGGGGCCGAAGCTCTACTGCCTGTCCGGGCACGTCAAGCGTCCCGGCGTCTACGAGGCGCCGCTGGGGCTTCCGATGAAGGAGCTGATCTACGAGCTGGGCGGCGGGATGCTCGCACGACGACCGGCCGCTCAAGGCCGTGATCCCGGGCGGCTCGTCCGTGCCGGTGCTCGCGCGGCCGACGTGCGACGTCGATCTCGATTTCGACTCGCTCGCCGCGAAGGGGACGATGCTCGGCTCCGCGGGGATCATGGTGATGGACTCCTCGACGTGCATGGTCGCGGCGATGGCGCGGATCGCGCACTTCTACCACCACGAATCCTGCGGCCAGTGCACGCCGTGCCGCGAAGGGTTGCGGCTGGCTCGAGCGCGTGCTTGAACCGCATCGAGGCGGGAACGGGAATGCAGCAGGACCTCGATCTGCTTCTGTCCGTCTCGAACAACATCATCGGCAACACGATCTGCGCGTTGGGCGACGCGGCGGCGATGCCGGCGATCTCGTTCGTCACGAAGTTCCGCGACGAGTTCCAGCACCACATCGATCACCGCAGCTGCCTCACCGGCACACTCGCCGCTCCAGGGAGTCCGCTGATGCCGAAGGTCGTCATCGACGGCGAGGAGCTCGAGGTCGCTGCCGGGACGACGATCCTCCAGGCGGCGCTGACGCGCGGCCGGGAGATCCCCCACTACTGCTATCACGCCGGGCTGTCGATCGCGGGCAACTGCCGCATGTGCCTGGTCGAGGTCGAAAAAGCGCCGAAGCTCGTCATCGGCTGCTACACGCCGGTCGCCGAGGGCATGGTCGTCCACACGCGCGAGCGCGAAGGTCAAGCAGGCGCGGTCCGCGATGATGGAGTTCTTCCTCATCAACCACCCGCTCGACTGCCCGATCTGCGATCAGGCGGGAGAGTGCCGCCTGCAGGAATACGCCGTTCGAGCACGGCGACGGGATGAGCCGCTACACCGAGCCCAAGCTCGCGCTGTCGAAGGCGGTCGACATCGGCAGGCACGTCATGCTCGACCAGGAGCGGTGCATCCAGTGCAGCCGATGCATCCGCTTTTGCGACGAGGTGACGCACACCGGCGAGCTGGACTTCTTCCAGCGCGGCGAGCGCAGCCAGATCGGGATCTTCCCGGGAAGCGGCTCGACAACGCGTATTCGGGAAACGTCGTCGATCTCTGTCCGGTCGGCGCGCTCACGCTCAAGGAGTTCCGCTTCCAGACGCGGGTGTGGTACCCGAAGAACACGCCCACGATCTGCGCGGGCTGCGCGCGCGGCTGCAACGTCGTGGTCTCGGTCGGCCAGCAGCAGACGATGATGACGACACGAGGGCAGACTCGACGATCGCGTGAAGCGGATCGTCCCGCGCGTCAACGAAGACGTCAACGGGCATTGGATCTGCGACGAAGGACGGCTGTCGTACGCAGAAGGAGCAGGGTGCCGTGCGGCTCCAGACCGCGACGGTCGGCGGCGCGGAGGCGACCTACGACGCCGCGGTCGCGGCCGCCGCCGCGAAGCTCACCGCCGCCGCCCGGAACGCGGCAAGCTCGGCGTCATCGCCTCGCCGCGCACGCTCTGCGAGGATCTCTTCGCCTGGCGCGAAGTCGTCGCAGACCTTCGGCGGCGTCGATCCGCGCCGTCCGCCGGCTCGTGCGTGGCGAGGACGACGAGCTCCTCATCCGCGCCGACAAGGGGGCGAACTCCAGGGGCGCCGCGTGGATCTTCGGGTCGGGCGCGGACGAAGCCCGCGTGCTCGACGCCGCGACGCTCGGGATCGCTGACCACGCTTCTCGTCCTGGGCGACACGCTCGATCCTGATGACACCTGGGAGCGTCCCGCCGGCGCTTGCGGACCGCGTCGAGGTGGTGTTCGCCGGCCCGTTCGTTTCGGGCGCTGCCGCCGCTGCTGCGGTCGCGATTCCATCGGCGTCGTGGTCCGAGGCCGACGGGACGTACGTGAACTTCGAAGGGCGCGCCGCAGCGCGTGCGCCGCTGCCATCTCCCGTTGGGTGAAGCCCGGCCCGGGCTGGCGCATCGCGGCCGACATCGCCGCCGCCGCCGGCGCCGCGGTCCCGGCGTGGGCGTCGGCTGTCGACGTGCTCCGCAGCTTGGCGGCTGACGTCAAGGAATTCGAGGGGGTCACCGTCCTAGTCGATGGGACTCCTGGGCGTGCCGATGCCCGCGCCAGCCGGCGTTTGAGGGAGCTTGCCGTGGACGGATCGCTCATCGACCTCGTCAAGATCGTGACCGTCTTCAGCTTGCTGATGCTGTGCGTCTCGATCATGACGTGGGTCGAGCGCCGGTCTCCGCGATCATCCAGTACCGTCTGGGCCCGAACCGCGTCGGCCCCGTGCGGGCTCCTCCAGCCGTTCGCCGACGGCCTCAAGTTCATCCAGAAGGAAGACATCATTCCGGCCGAGCGCCCACAAGCTGTTCTACCTCTGGCGCCGGCGCTGGCGGTCATCCCCGCGCTGTGCGCGTTCGCCGTGATCCCGTTCGGCCCGACCGTGACGATCCTCGGAAAGACGGTCGACCTCGTGATCCTCGACCTGGACGGCGGGTTGCTGTGGGCGTTCGCCGCGACGGGCTTAGGCGTCTACGCGCCTCGTTCTGGCGGGCTGGTCGTCGAACAGCAAGTTCTCGCTGATCGGCGGGTTGCGCTCGTCCGCGCAGATGATCTCGTACGAGCTGCCGATGGCGCTCTCCGTGGCGTCGGTCGTCCTCGTCGTCGGGCACGCTGCGGCCGACGGAGATCGTCGCGCAGCAGGCGGGGAGCTTCCTCCACTGGAACGTCTTCGGCGGCGGGTGGCAGCTCCTCGGGTTCGTCCTGTTCACGGTGGCCGGCTACGCGGAGACGAACCGCACGCCGTTCGACCTCCCGAGGCCGAGGGCGAGCTGGTCGCCGGCTACCACACCGAGTACTCGGGGATGCGGTTCGCGGCGTTCTTCATGGCCGAGTACATCAACATGATGACGACGTCCGGCACTGGGGATCACGCTGTTCCTCGGCGGCTGGCAGCTGGGGCTGCCCGATGCGCTGGCTGCCCGAGCCCGGATGGTCGCTCTGGGGCCTGCAGATCCTCGCCTTCGTCGCGCAAGATGGCCTTCTTCCAGTTCCTGTTCGTGTGGGTTCGCTGGACGCTCCCGCGCTTCCGCTACGACCAGCTGATGAACCTGGGCTGGAAGGGACTGCTGCCGCTGTCGCTCGCCAACCTCGCCTTCACCGCGATCCTCGTCGTGTACGGCGTCGTGGGACACCTGAGGCGCCGATGGACGCTGATCGCCTTTTACGTCTTGGCGCTGCTCGTGATCGCTTCGGCGCTCGTGGTGATCACGCACCGCAACCCGGTCACCGCGGCCGTCGCGCTTGGCGTTCAACCTGGTCGCGATCGCCGGGTCTCTACATGGTGCTCGACGCGCAGTTCATCGGCCTGCTCCAGGTGATCGTCTACGCCGGCGCGATCATGGTCTTGATCCTGTTCGTGATCATGCTGCTCAACCTGCGCGAGGAGGTGAAGCGCCCACCCCGCGGGCACGGTTCCAGCGCGTCCTGGCGCCGCTCGGTATCGCTCCTGTTCGCCGTCGTCATCGGCCGGGCGCTCTGGCTCGGCGCCCTCGTCGTTCCCGGAAAACGTCGAGGGCTTCGGCACGGCGTGCGTCGCTTGGGCAAGGAGCTCTTCACGCGCTTCTACTATCCGTTCGAGGCGATCTCGCTCCTGCTCGTCGTCGCGATGATCGGCGCCGTGCTCCTCGCGAAGCGGAAGCTCATCGTGATCGACCCACGCCTGGTTCTCGTCCTGTCCGCGGTGCTGTTCGCTCTGGGCGCCGTCGGCGTGCTGACCCGTCGCGGCGCAATCTCGATCCTGATGTGCGTCGAGCTGATGCTGAACGCGGCGAATCTGGCGTTCATCACCTTCGCGCGGATCGGCGGCGGCCCCGAGGCGCAGATCTACGTGTTCTTCGTCATGACGCTTGCCGCGGCCGAGGCGGCGGCCGGGCTCGCCATCGTGATCGCACTTTTCCGTTTGCGCGGCACGACCGACGTGGACGAGATCAACCTCTTGAAGTGGTGACGCCGCGATGCTGACAGCTGATCTGGTTGATCCCGGTCCTGCCGCTCATCGGCGTCGCGATCAACGGGCTTTTCGGAAAGCGGCTCAGCCGGCGCTGCGGTCGCGGTGATCGGCTGCGGAACGGTCCTCGTCGCCGCGCTCGTGTTTCGGCCGGAGCCGTCCTCGAGCTGTCCCGCCTTCCGGCGGACGCGCGGTATTTCGAAACGACGCTCGGCACGTGGATTCCGATGGGGCCGTTGGGTGCGTCCGGCGCGATGACGGCCGTTCCCTGGGGCTTCGCGCTCGACCCGCTCTCCGCGATCATGGTGCTCGTCGTCACGGGCGTCGGATTCCTGATCCACGTCTACAGCGTCGGCTACATGGAGCACGAAGAGGGGTTCGCGCGGTTCTTCGTCTACCTGAACCTGTTCATGGCGATGATGCTGACGCTGGTTTTGGGGTCCAACCTGCTCGTGACGTTCGTGGGGTGGGAGGGCGTGGGCTTGTGCTCCTACCTCCTGATCGGCTTTTTCTACGACCGGCCGTTCGACGCACGCACGGGACTCTCCTGCGCGGATGCGGGGCGCAAGGCGTTTCTCGTCAACCGCATCGGCGACTTCGCCGTTCGTGATCGGCATGCTGTACCTGGTCTCCACGTTCGGCACGCTCGACTATCGCGGCATCGCGGCGGCGATCACGGACGGAGGCGCGGCCCACCATGCGCTGCTCGTGACCGTCGGAATTCTTCTGTTCGTCGGGGCGTGCGGCAAGTCGGCGCAGATCCCGCTGTACGTCTGGCTGCCCGATGCGATGGCGGGCCCGACACCGGTGTCCGCGTTGATTCACGCCGCGACGATGGTCACGGCGGGCGTCTACATGGTCGTGCGTATGTCGACGCTCTACACGCACGCTCCGGAGGCGATGGCCGTGATCGCCGTGGTCGGGGCGGCGACGGCAATCTTCGCGGCGACCATGGGGATCACCGCGACCGACATCAAGAAAGTGCTTGCCTATTCGACGGTCAGCCAGCTCGGCTACATGTTCGCGGCCGCGGGCGTCGGCGCCTGCACCGCCGCGATCTTCCACCTGATGACGCACGCGTTCTTCAAGGCGCTGCTGTTCCTGGGCGCCGGGAGCGTCATCCACGGCCAGCACGGCGAGCAGGACATCACGAAGATGGGCGGCTTGCGGTCGAAGCTGCCCGTGACCTTCGCAACGTTCATGACGGCGACGCTCGCGATTGCGGGAATCTTCCCGCTCGCCGGGTTCTTCTCGAAGGACGAGATCCTGTGGGGCGCCTGGTCCTCCGGGAACAAGCTCGTTTGGGGTGTGCTCGCGGTTTCGGCCGGGCTCACCGCCTTCTACATGTTCCGCCTGACGTTCCTGGTCTTCTACGGAACTTCCACGGCGATCCCCGCACGTTCCACCATGCCCACGAGTCGCCCAAGGCGATGACGGTGCCTCTCGTGATCCTCGCGGTGCTTTCCGTCGCCGGCGGATGGATCGGCATTCCGGCCGTGCTCGGCACGACCTTCTTCGGGCGGCGACGTCAACGTCTTTCATCATTGGCTTCAGCCCGCGATCGCCGCCGGACACGCGGAATCCTCGGCGGGCGAGGTGGCCGGAGCGAGCCTCGAGCTCACGCTCATGGGGGCCGCGCTGGCCATCGCGCTCTGCGGCATCGGCATCGCCTACGTGATCTACCGGCAGCGTGAAGGAGCGGCCGCCAGGATCGCCGCCACGTTCCGTCCGGTCTACGCGATGTGGAGGAACCTCTACTGGGTGGACGAGCTCTACGAGGCGGCCATCCTGAAGCCGTTCTACGCGATCTCGCGGTTCTCCGCGGGGTTCGACCGCTTCGTGATCGACGGTCTGGTCAACGCCACGGCGATCGTCACGGACATCACCGGCCAGATCCTGAAGCTGTTCCAGACCGGGTACGTGAGGAACTATGCCCTGGTCTTCTTGATGGGCGTCGTCGCGATGCTCGTCTACCTCGCGACGGTTTGACGATGTCGGAGCTGCTGTTTCCCTCGTGCTCCCCGTCGTGATCCTCGCCGCGTGGGGGTTGCTCGTCCTGCTCATGGCGCCGTTCTTCCGGGAGACCGGCCGAGGCTTCTGCGGCGTTGTTCACACCGTGGGGCGGTGTCGCTACTCGGCGTTTTCATGGCCGGACTGGGCCTGCGTGAGGCAATGGCCGTCGATCGAGTCCGAGGCGGCGACGACCGCCTACGGCATGGTTCACGTCGACCGGTTCGGCATCTACGTCAGCATCCTGGTGCTGGCGGTCGGCTTCATGACGCTGCTGTTTTCCGCGCGTTTCCTCGAGCGCGAAGGCTCCGAGCAGGGGGAGTTCTATGCGCTGATGCTCTTCGCGCTCGCGGGCATGGTGCTGATGCTCGAGACGACGAACCTGATGCTGCTGCTCATCGGGCTCGAGGTGTTCTCGCTGACGCTGTACGTGCTTTGCGGGTTGACACGCGGCCGCGTGCGCTCGATCGAGGCCGCGCTCAAGTATTTCCTGCTCGGCGCGTTCTCGTCGGGATTCCTGGTTTACGGCCTGGCGCTCCTCTACGGCGCCGCCGGCTCGCTGAATCTCGCGGAGATCGCCGGAGCCGCAGCGGAGCGCCCGTCCACGATGCTGAACATCGGCCTCGGGCTCGTGATCGTGGGCCTCGGCTTCAAGATCGCGATCGTGCCGTTCCACCAGTGGGTGCCCGACGTGTACACCGGCGCGCCGACCAACGTCACCGCGTTCATGGCGGCCGCGACCAAGACGGTGGCGTTCGCCGCGCTGATCCGCGTGCTCGCCGGGGCGTTCGGCGCCCAGTCGGCCCTGTGGGTCCCGATCATCACGTGGCTCGCCGTCGCCACGATGACGGTCGCCAATCTCGTCGCGCTGGCGCAGACCAACATCAAGCGGTTGCTCGCGTTCTCGTCGATCGCGCACGCGGGCTATCTGCTTGATCGCCCTCGTCTGCATTCCCGACGCTGGGCGTCAAGGCGATCCTCTTCTACCTGACCGCGTACGCGTTCATGACCGTCGGAGCGTTCGGCGTCGCGGCCGCGGTCGGCGGCGGCGATCTCGCCGCGGAGTCCGGCTACGACTTCATCACGTCGTGGGCGGGCTTGGGCTCGCGCCGGCCGTTTCTCGCCGCGGCGATGACCGTTTTTCTGTTGTCGATGGCGGGGATCCCGCCCACGGGCGGATTCTTCGGAAAGTACCTGATCTTCCAGGCCGCCGTGCAGTCGAAGCAGTGGATGCTCGCGATCGTCGGCTCGTTGAACGCCGTGATCGCCGCCTACTACTACCTCTCCGTCATTCTCACGATGTGGTTCAAAGAGCCCGACGGCGAGCTCGCGGCACCCGCGCCTCTTCCCCTTCGCTCGCCTTCGTGCTGTCGATCGCCATCGCCGCGATCGTTTACCTCGGCATCGCGCCCGGCACCGTCCTCGGCTTGCTGAACGGCCTCACGGCGTCTTTGATTTGAGAAAGGGGGACACTCCCCTTTCCTCAAAAGTGGACGCTTCGCCGGGCGAGGAATCGCCCCGCCGTGACGTGCGAGCCGGCTTTCACCTGTGACATGATCGCCGTGACGATAGACACCGGCACGTCGCCGGTGGCAGGAGAACGTCGTGGCTGAGATCGTGGTCATCGAATCGAGCGACACGCTCACGCACGTCGCGGTGCGAGGGAGGCTCTGACGTCACCGGCGTCGGAGAGGTGGAGCTCGAGCTCACGAAGCAAACCGTGACCCGTCGCAAGCCGGCGATCGTCGATATCTCCGCCGTCGAGGTCCTCGCGTCGATCGGAGTCGGAATGCTCGTCAGGATCGCGCGCACGATGCACAGCCACGGCCTCATTTTCGGGATCGTGGCCAGCGGCCTCGGCAAGGAGGTCCTCGAGCGCCTGAAGGTCGACACGATCTTCCCGGTCGTGCCGACATACGAGGAAGCCCGGCGAGTTCTCATGCTCGAGTAGCGGGCCACGCGGCCCGGCTCCCCAGGCACATCGCCCCGTATCCTCCCGCACCGCTGGCGCGAAGACACCGGGGATGGCCAAATGATTGAGGATGATCAAAGGACCCGTGAAGATCTGTCTTGCCGCATGCCTTGCCCTGCTCCCGATGCAGGCAAGTGCGCAGGCGTCGGCGTTCTCAACAGCCGTCGCGGTAGGCAAGTCCTACGGATTCACCGACGCCGAGATCGAGAAGATCTTGAATGGCGACGTCCTCGCCAAGGATCTCAAGGAAGGCTCGGACAAAGAGCTGGCCGGGGTCGTGGCGGTGTGGTTGCCCAACCCCTTAGCCGAATACGCTGATGTCGCCCTCGAAGGGAGACATCTGAAATTCGACTCGTCGATCCGGTCCGTTCATGTTTGGAAACGGGATGAGTCCGCCGATGCGGTGTTCACCGACCTTCGACTCGACGCCTCGCAGCAGGCGATTCTCAAGGGGCGTTACGAAGCGTACCGGAAGAACGGGTTGAGCGGCATCTCCGGCTCGGCCGGCGAGCTGCTCGGGCTGGCGATCAATGAGACAAGATCGCTGGGCCGATTGCCCGGCTACGCCGAGGCCTTGCTCAGCTTTCCGGCCGATTCCTTCCCCGGCATGGAACATCGCTTTTTCGCCTATGAACAGGAAACCGACGGCAAGCCCGCATTCATCCTGTCCCATCGTGCGGCCGTGCGCGGCGAACACGATGCGTTGATCACCGAGCAGCGGTACTACGTCAGCCAGCCCTACATTTGCCGGTTCATCGCCAACGATTGCTTCGAAGTGCGGGGTGGGACGCTGGTGTTCTACGTCAGCACGGTTTTCACCGATCAGGTGGCCGGCTTCGGCAGCACTCTGAAGCACTCCGTCGGTCGCCGGAGAATGCTGGCCACCGTCGCCGCCAATCTGAAACGCATCCGCGAACAACTCAAGAAGTAGCTCCCCATCGCGGGCTATGCGGGTGTACGCCCCATCGCATTCCATTCCCTTCGATTAGATGATCAGCTGGCGTGAATCGCCCGGCGCTCGCCATCATGGCCGTATTCGTTCTCGCCGGGCAGACCCTGGCCGACGAGGACTACCGATCCCCGCGCGCCGGTGAGGCCTACACGGGGACCGTATTCGGGCATCCGGTCACCGTCCCGGCGCGTGACAGAACGAAGAACACGGTCCTCGACCTGGGTATCCTGTGGATGCCCGACGGACCGGAAAAGAAGCAGCTCGACCCGTTCGTCTCCGTCTTTCTGTGGCGCAACTGGTTCGACGGCAGGCAGCGATTCCGCGCCATCCTCGTCGGGCTCTACGACGACATCCGCTGGGACTTCCTACCCACCACGGCCCCTTCGAGATGCTCGTGACCTTTCAGAACCTGACGCCTCCGTTCGATCGCGCCGAGTACGTCGAGGGGGTCCGCGTTACCGCCGAGGAGATGAAGTGGTACCGGGCCCACCTCGGTATGGGTTTCGGCGTCCGGATCCCCATCTCACCCGGTCATCAGGACAATGCGCTGGAGGCGGCGCTGAGCTATGAGCCCGGGTATCTCTCTTCGAACGGGGAAAGGAAGCCGATCCCGCTTTCATCGTTCCAAAGGACACGTACGAGGGCCGCGTCCATCTCCGCTTGAGATCCGATGCGATCGAGCGCAATTTCATCGAGCTTCCGCATAGAGGGAGTCGCCATGGGTCTCGACGCGTACCACGCGAGGCGGGAGAGCTGGGACGACTGGGGCGGGCCCGTGCTGGGATTCGAGGACGGAAATCGCGGGAGGGAGTGGAACGCCCTGAGCCTGTACGTGGTCGCCGCGACGCCCGTGCCGTTCGTTCGCTCCCAGCGTCATCGCCTTGGTCACGAGCGTCTACGGGGAAGCGCCAGAAACGTCGACCGTTTCTCGGCATTCCGGTTGGGCGGGGACCGCTGACGGCCGACTGGGAAGCGCTTCTCGACCGGTTCTTCCGGCCGTGGCGCTCGAGGAGATCACCTCGAGCGCCTACGGAATCCTGAACCTCGAGTACCGCTACGAGCTTCTTTTCTTCTCCTACCTCCGGCTGAGAGGAACACTGGCTCAGGTCGACCGTCTTCGCTTCGCCGAAGGCGGCGGGACCGTGCATCGCGTCGAGCCGATGAACGCGCTCGCGGTGGGCATCACCACGGGGTTTCTATGGCACTCGCAGCTCGAGCTCGGCTATGCGCTATAACTTCGGGGTCCTCAGGCAGCGCGACGGCAGATCCGAGACCGGCGACGGCGCCATCCTCCTTCACTGGTCCAAGAGCTTTTCCCACCGAGCGGCTTATCACTCCGGGAGCGATTCCTTAACACGCCGCCTTGCGGAAGCAGGTCTTCGAGATCCAGCTCCGAGAAGTCCGTTCCCTTCCTTCCGCCTCCAGCTCCGTCTGGATGGCTCCGCAGCAATCGAACGATCTCCTCGCGCTGCGCCAGGTGCATGACCTGGTCCGCCGGAGTGGGAGTGCGGCATCGCCGCTCACCCCGGCTGTTCGCAGAGCGAATGGCGGGCTTTCCTTCGCCTTGTGCAATCCCGAGCGTCCACCAGAGCAACGGGTCGCCGATCGCATGCGGCGTGAGCAACAACAGCGTCATCCGGTTCTTCTTGAGCTGGGCGAGTACGCGCGCGGAACCCGTCGCGTCCGCTCCGCATGCTCTCGAGATCGGACGAGGTGTAGACCGCCACGTCGTTTCCGATGGCTGCGGGGATCGCGAGCCGCAATGCGTCGGCCAGCTCTGCATCGCGGACGTCGTGGCTGATGAAGATCGCGCGGTCGGGCAGCTCACGCGCCTGGACACAGGTGCGAACCCGGTCGCGAGCCGCCGACACGCGCTCGGCCAGGAGCTGCCGTGCGTTCACAGGTGCCTGTTGCAGAATAGCGCGCATCAATGCCGGAGGCGCCGCCGGCCTGGTGAAATCTCGCAATGCCGCCGGCAGCAGCTTCGCCCTGCGTGCGATCTCCAGCTCGAGGCTCGCCCGAAGCGAGCTCAGATCGGCGTCCACCAGCTCGGCCTCGACGGCCGCGAGCGACTGATCGAATGCTTCCATCGCGCTACGGACGTAGCCCGAGAGCATGGCGGCCGCAGCGGCCCCGGCGCGTTGCGTGAAGTGCTCGCCGCTGGATCCGCCCGCCCTGGCCGCCTCCGCTTGGAACGCCATGGCCTGAGCTTGCGCTTCGGCATCGCCGCTCGTCTGGGCGTGCCTCAGCCTCTCGCGGAAGACTTTCTGAAAGTCTGCGTCGTCCCAGATCATCCCGACGCGAAGTTAGGCCGGATGCGCCACCGGTCAAGTGCGACTGTCCATCGTCCGACCTCCGCAGAGGACGGTCAGCGGGCGCTCCGGCGTGAATCGCGACGAATTCCGCCATCTTCTCTCTGGCATCCGGGTTGCGATAACAGAGGGCGTTCCGCGGACGATGCCGCGGAGGAGGATGATCCAATGAGAAACGTACTTCGACATGTCGTCATGTCCGCCGCACTCTTGGCGGGTCTTGCGGTCACAGGCGGTTCGCGCACCGATGCAGGAGTCAGCGTCGGCTTCAGCGGGACGTTCCCGCTGCCGCATGGTCAGATCTCGATCGGGGTCGGCGATCCGCTACTTCCACGTCGGAGCGTACGTGCCCGTCCTGGCTACCAGGTCTACGCGCGCTCGGGGTACGGCTACTGGGTTCGCGCTTACCAACGATCACTGATCCCCGTCCGGCCCTACGGCGGCGCTTGGCGGTTTGCGGGGAGCCCCTACTTCGATGATCGCTCTACTACAGCACGGTCTACTACGACCCTATTACGGCGTAGGGTACGGCAGGCACTACGGCGGCTACTACGCGTACGCCCGTCCCATCGCTATGCCTATCGCGGAAGTTACCCGAGCAGCTACTCGCATCACAATTACTCGCCCTCGTACCACGGGGACCGTGCAACTGGAACGATCATCGCAACGGGGACCGGCACGATCGTGGGGAATCAACAACGGCAAAGCCGTGGGCACGGTCACGGCGGAACGGCCACGGTGAAGCGCCACCGGCACTAAGCGGTTCTAGGATTCCTGTTGAAATCGACGCCCGCGAGGCGGTTTTTTCGCGCCCGCGGACCGGCGGGTCCCGCTGTTGCGAGCGTCTCGCCGCCCCCTAACATCCGAAAATGACGCCCCACACGATTCTCTGGCCCTCATGGCTGCGGCGGTCGCGTCGCAGCCTTCGACGTCGGCAGGTGCGTTCGATCCCGCCGCCTACCAAGGCGAAGGTCGTCGTCCTCGATTTCTGGGCGTCGTGGTGCGGTCCGTGCGCGCGAGTCGTTTCCTTGGATGGAGTCGATGGTCAAACAGCACGGATCAGAAGGGCTCGTGGTCGTCGCCGTCAACCTCGATCAGGATCCCGGAAGCCGCGCGCAGGTTTCTCGGCGGGAAGTACGCGAACTTCGAGCACGTCGACGATCCCCAGGGCAGCCATCGCCGAGGCCCACGGGTTGCCGTCATGCCGACTTCGATTCTCTACGACCGCGAAGGGCGCCCGGCGTACGTTCACGCCGGGTTTCACGCCGAGCAACGCCCACAGTACGAAGAGCACATCGTCGCGCTCCTCGAAGGGAAGGTCGGCGGGAACCGCGACTCTCGTCGCGCGACCCAAGAGCCGGCTCGGCGTCCGTCCATGGCAGCGTGGGATCCTCGCGCGCGACGACATGCGCCTGGATTTCGACCCGCTGGATCTCGCGACCGACGACCACATCTACTTCAGCAAGGAAGCCGAGCAGCGGGGCCGCGGATTCGGCGGCGGGGGCTGCGGGTGCAACTGAAGCGGCCGAAGCGCATCATCACGTCGCTGGCCGCAGCGACCGGCGCCCTGTTGGGAACCGCACCGTCAGCCGCCTCCCAGGCCACGGATGGAATTGAAGCGCTGGTCGTTCGACGCAGCGGTCCTGTATTACGACGAAGGCGACCGCGTCAACGACATCAGCGCCAACGTGCTCGTCAAGCGGCTGTTCCGCCGCGGTGGGCAGCTGGTCGGAAGAGTCTCCGTCGATTCCCTCACCGGCGCATCGGCGAGCGGGGCGGCGCCCGCTAGTCTGCCGCAGACGTTCACGACGCCCTCCGGCGAGAGCTCTTACGTGACGCCCTGCCGGCCAGACGCCGCTCGATGACACGTTTCTCGATACCCGGGGGCGCTCGACGTGAGCTGGGTCCAACCCGTCGGTGGGCGCTCGAACCTCGAGCTTCGGCGTGTCGCTTTCGAACGAATACGACTACTTCAGCGGCGGAATCAACGGCCGCTACTCCATCGAGTTCAACGAGCGGAACACGACGCTCGACGTCGGGCTGGCGTTCGCGCACGGCTACTGGTCGACCCGGTGGGAGGTACGCCGATCGCGCTTCAGCCCAATGCTTCCGCCGGGGACTCTGAGCAACAAGGATGGAAGCGATTCCAAGAACGTCGCCGACTTCGTGATCGGCGTGTCGCAGATCTTCGGCGAGCGCACGATCGGCCAGCTGAACTACTCCTTCAGCCGCTCCGACGGGTGCTTGACCGACCCCTACAAGCTGCTCAGCGTGGTCGATCCCGGGACGGGTGATCCGTCGCCCGGCCCGCCGGGCTCGATCTCTACCGCTTCGAGAGCCGGCCCGACCAGCGGACGAAGCACAGCCTGTTCGCGCAGGTGAGGCACCAGTTTCGACGGGACATCCTGGATGGGTCCTACCGCTTCATGACCGACGACTGGGGAATCCGTTCGCATACCTTGGAGCTGCGCTACCGTCTGGCGGCGCCCGTCGTACTACGTCGAGCCGCATGCGCGTCTCTACACGCAGAGCGCGGCGGATTTCTACCGCACGGTTCTATTCGACGGCGACCCGATTCCGGATCACGCCTCGGCCGACTACAGGCTGGGCGATCTGGACGGCGCTGACGCTCGGCATCAAGTACGGTCACCCGTTCGGCGAGGGCAAGGAGTGGGGCTTGCGGGTCGGAGCTCTATCGGCAATCCGGCCGGGCGCCGCCCGAGTTCAACGTCGGCGCGTTGCAGTCGTTCGATCTGTATCCCACCGTGAACGCGGTCATCGTCAGGGCGGCTTTGGCTTCTGAGGCGACCGCGGCCGCGGAGAACGCTCCGGCGTGGCGACGATCACTGGGCCGGCATCGTTTCGCGCCATGGCCTCTCCGTGCGAGGTGCTCGTCGACGGCGACGATCGGCGGGTCGCCCGGCGCGTTCTGTCGATCGTCGCCACCGAGGCGCGGCGCATCGAGGCCAAGTTCAGCCGGTATCGAAACGACAGCATCGTGTCGCGCATCAACCGATGCGACGGCGATGTCGAGGTGGACGACGGAGACGGCCCGGCTGCTCGACTATTCCGGACGGCTGTTCGAGCTCAGCGGCGGCACGTTCGACGTCACCTCCGGCGTCCTGCGACGCATGGAGCTTCGATGGCAGCGATCGAGTGCCCGACAGCGCGCCGTCCACGGACTGCTACGCGCACGTGGGCTGGCCGCGCGTCCGATGGAGCGGCGGCCAAGGTCGCGCTCCAGCCGGGAATGGAGATCGATTTCGGAGGGATCGCCAAGGAGTACGCCGTGGACTCGTCGGCGCTTCTCGTGGCGAGCGCCATTCCCAGCGGTGAGCTGCCTGGTCAACTTCGGCGGCGATCTTGCGGTCAGCGTTCCGCGAAACGACGGTGGAAGCTGGCGCGTGGGCATCGAGGAGGCCGCGCAGCGAACCCGGCGCCGCCACGCGAGGAATCGTTCGGTTGGTCCGCGGCGGGTTGGCGACGAGCGGCGACGCGCGGCGCTTCCTTCTCAAGGATGGCGTGCGCTACTCCCACATCCTCGACCCGGCCACCGGTTGGCCGGTTCGCGACGCGCCGCGATCGGTGACCGTCGCGGCCGGCACGTGCACGGACGCAGGAATGCTCGCGACCTTCGCGATGCTGCGGGAAACATGCCGAACGCTTTCTACTCGCCCAAGGCGTCGACCATTGGATTCAACGGTTGAGACATCTTGCCGTGCTCTCATCTAGACTCGGCACTCATGGAGGCAGCGGTACCGCCGCATGAGGCCGATCGGCTACCGATCTTAGGAGGACCCGTCTTGCGCTTCCCGCTCGGCGTCGCCCTTGCCACCCTCGCGCTTTTCACCTCCTGTACCCGCGACCGCTCGGAAGGAGGGGTCCTCGTCGGCCACTACGGCCCGATGAGCGGCTCGGAGGCGACGTTCGGACAATCCACGGCAAACGGCATTGAGCTCGCGGTGCGTGAGGTCAATGCGTCCGGCGGGATCCATGGCAAGCTGGTCGAGGCTGAAGTCGTATGACGATCGCGGGATCACGCAGGAGGCCGGGACGGCGGTCACGCGGCTGATCACGAGCGACAAGGTCGTCGCGATTCTGGGTGAGAACACGTCGTCGATGTCGCTTGCGGGAGGCCGGGTCGCGCAGCAGTACGGCGTACCGATGATCTCGCCTTCCTCGACGAATCCCGCCGTCACCGAGATCGGGGACAAGATCTTTCGGGTCTGCTTTCTCGATTCGTTCCAGGGATGGGTACAAGCGAAGTTCGCGCGCGAGTTCCTGAAGGCGCAGACGGCGGCGATTCTGTACGACCAAGGCCAGGCGTACTCCAAGGGCCTGGCGGACTACTTCAGGACCGCGTTTACCGGGATGGGCGGAACGATCACGATCGAACAGGCCTACACCGGCGGAGACCAGGACGTCTCGGCGCAGCTCACGACGATCCGGCAGACGAATCCCGACCTGATCCTCGTCTTCCCGGTTATTACACCGACGTCGGCAACATCGCGATCCAGGTCCGTAAGCTCGGCGTGACGGTTCACGCTTCTCGGAGGTGACGGTTGGGAGTCGCCGCAGCTTGCCGTGATCGGCAAGGACGCGATCGAGGGAAGCTACTACTCGACCCACTACGCGCTTCAGGAAACCCGGCCGGACGTCCGAAAGTTCGTCACGGACTTCGAGGCCGCATTCGGCCAGAAGCCGGACAGCTTGGGTGCGCTTGGGATACGACGCGGCGCGGCTGCTGTTCGATGCCATGCGTCGCGCCCTTCGTGGGACGGAGCCACGCGCTCGCGAAGGCGATCGCCGAAACCAAGGACTTCGCCGGTGTCACCGGTCGGATCACGCTTCGACTCTAAGCGAAACGCACGGAAGTCGGCTTTCGTCGATGCAGATGAAGGGCGGAATTCCGATTGCCGTAACCGCAATCGAGCCGGAGTAGCCCCGAGTAGGGGGCGGCGAAGCGTTTGCGCCCCGCCCCTGGTAATCCGCGGTCAGTTCAAGAACCACATGACCGTGGCGGTAGACGATGGATTGGATGAATTGATGGTGAAGCCTGTCTTCGTGATGCCGGTGACCGTGAAATGTCTCCAGCGGTGCCGTGCCGGTCGTCGAGACGGTGACGTTGTAGTTCGCGTCCGGCAGCGCCACCGGCAGGGTCACGACGACGGACCCCGATCCCAAGAACGTTGCCGGGCCCCTCTGCGCGGCTGCCGTGGAAGCCCCTTGACGACGGCGGCCGGCACGGTCGTTCCCGAGATGAGGGACAAGGAAGCTGATCTGGGTGCCCACAGCGCGGAACTTGAGGCTGCCCGCCGTCGGCGGGACGATCGAGATCCGAGCGCGACGTACCCCCGGACCCTCCGGCATCACGGAACGTGCACCCGGAGAGATTGATCGTCCCTAGGGCCGCGAGTCTTCAGTCCGCTCAATCTCCCCTGGCTCAAGGCGCCGCCGGTGTTCTCGTACAGGAACTCGGTACCGACGAAGTTGCCGATGCCCGGCCCGATGTACGCTGCGGACATGTAGCGGCTCGAGGAGCCGGATGTCGGTCGTGGTCATCTTGACATGGACGGTCGAGCCGATGACGGTGACCGTCGCGAGCTGACGAGGCTCACGGTCTGCACGGCATAGACAGGATAGGTCTGGCCCGCCCGAGAGCTCTCCACGTGCACGTGGCTCCCCCAAAGCGTTGCTTCGCCCAACGTACGCGTAGACCGTGCTCGCCGTCCGCCACCGTTCCACTGGTGCCCCCGTTGTCCACGACTCGCAGTTCGCTTGAGTAAATGTGCCAACGGTGGTCCCCCGATGAGTAGACCGCGTATCGATGCTGACTGGACCTTCGAGTCGAAGATCTCGATCAATCCTCCCGTCGCGGTTCCGTCCATCCCACATGCCGTAGTTGATGGCTTCGAATCCCGCACCCCCGGAACAGGATCTTGCCGCCTGTACCTGGACCAACCTTGACGGCGGCAAAGGCCAGCATCGTGCTCACCAGTGCCTGGGTCCGTCGAGCTGGCATCGATCGTCAGGTTCGTGACGGTGACGTTGGTCGAGCCGCTGAAATCGAAGAAGTCGGGAGTTGTGGTTCCGCCGGCCACGTTCGAGTACCAAGCGGGCGACGCCTGAAGGACGGAGACCCCCGCGCCACGGCCCGCGAAGTTGATATAGCTCTTGCCGTTCGTTCTGATCGAGCTGTCGCTCTGCAGCACTCCCGAATCGATGAAGATCGTATAAATCTTCGTGGCGCTGCTGTCCGTGATGCTGTCGACAGCGGCCTGCACACTCGAGTAGGCGCATCCGGAAGCGCAGACCTCCTTGTAGTAGGGGCTGGCCCCCAAGGCAGGGGAGACCAGGGCTCCGAAGAGAAACAGAGTCGAAACACCTCGGACGAGCTCGTTCCGCATGTTGACCTCCATCCAGTGGAAAAGGTTCTCGACCGCTTTTCGTATTGGTAGTGATCTGTCTGCGGCGAAGTTTCGCGAGTCCTTACCGTACTCGCGGACGCGTTACAGCAGATCCAAGTCGGAGCGATGCGTCAAAGTGGCACGAGATCGCGCCTACAATCGCGCCATGGCCGAGTCGCCTGCACGATGTCGTGCTCTTCCTCGCCGGACATCAGCGGCTACACCGTCTTCATGCGCGACAACGCCGAGGCCCTGGCACACAGCCAGACGGTGATTACGCGCCTGCTGGAAGCGATACTCGACGAGCTTCGGTCGCCGCTCACGGTCTCAAGCTCGAGGGGGACGCGGTGTTCTTCACTGCCTCAAGCCGGTGCCGGAAGCCGCTCCCGGCGAGGCCCGAGCGGCGCTCGGGGCCCGGCTGACCGCGGCGCGGGAGGCGTTTGGCCGGACCGTCGCAGAGCTGGCGCGCTCGCGCTATTGCGCTTGCGACGCCTGCCGCGGGATCGAAAACCTGCGCGTGAAGTTCGTCGCGCACAGCGGTCGCGCGGTGATCCACCAGGTGCGGCACTTCCAGAGCTGGCGGGCGTCGACGTGATCCTGCGTGCACCGCCTGCTGCAGAATACGGTCGGCGCGAACGACTACGTCCTGCTCACCGACGCGTGCCTTCCCGACGTGGCTCCCCGCGGGCTGGACCGAGCGCCCGGTGTGCGAGACCTGCGAGGGAGTGGGGAGGTCAGCGGCCGGGCGTGGCTTCCCCGAGCGCGTCGACCGCGCCGTGGGCGGGCGCGATCGCCGCCTCTCCTCTGGACGAAGCAGAAACAGAAGGCCCGCTGGACCTGTGGCATCCTTCGCGACGAGGTGCTGGTGCGTCTGGGCATCAAACGGCGGCCCGGCTACCGCAACGTCCCCACCGGTGCGGCCTTGGGCCTTTCGGATCGGCTCTCCGGCCTGATGATGCTCGCGGTGATGCCGCTGTTGTTGCCGTTCACACTGCTTCAGAACGCGATCGCGGTGCTCCGCGGAGCACCGCGCGAGGAGGATCTCGATGAACATCCCCTGGACCGGGGTGAACCTGTGGGCCGTGCTGGCCGGAACGGTGGCGAGCATGATCGCTGGGATGGCTGTGGTACTCGGTGCTGTTCGACAAAGCCTGGCTGCAAGCTCATGGGCTGGAAGAAGGAGGACATCCGGAAGGCGGACGTGAACAAGGCGATGGCGCAGACGATCGTCTGGGCGATCGTCAAAGGCGTACGGCATGGCGCTTCTGGTGTCGGCCGCGGGGGTGCAGGGGGTGGTGGACGGCCTGATCCTCGGCGCCCTGGTGTCGGCGGTGATCGTGCTGCCGACGATCGGAACCAACTACGCCTTCGAGGCGGAGACCTCCGGCGCTGCTGGCGATCACCGTGGGAAACCACGCCGCCGCTGCTGCTCGCGCTCGGAGCGATCCTCGGGGCGTGGCGGTGATTCGCTGAGGCGCTTTCGCGCACGGAGCCCGTGCCGTGATAGCGTTGACGCCGAGGGGCAGTCCGCAGAAAGCCCGACAAGCATGCGAAGCACCGTCGGCGGCGCGGTATGCGCGACATCGATTGCGGTCGCAGCACCTGCTTCGCGGCCGACTCGCCCGAAAAGCCGAGCGATGTCGGGTTGGTAGAGCGAGTCACCAAGCGTTTGGCCCAACTCGACGTGACGGTCGCGGGACCGAAGGCGACCGCGATCGGAGGGCTAACCGGGGCCGAGTTCGAGATTCGGATCAACCACAAGCGCGTGTCGAACGTGATCGTCGACGATCTTTGCGTCGCGCAGCCGAGCGCCCGGGAGGAAACCCCTCCGGAAGTGGCCGTAGACGCGCAGGCGTTGGGCAACGATTCGGCGGGAGAAGCCCCGAGCGGCGATGGCGACGCTACCTCCTCTACTTCGACATGCCGCACCTCACCTTGTCGGGGCGCCAAGACTCGATCGCTGCCGCGCGCGAGATGCTCCCGCTGCTCCTCGCCGGCGGCAAACGGGCGATGATTGTCGCCAACGCCGCCCAGTTGCAGACCGTGGTCCCGCTCACGTCCGATGTGGCACAACTCGACGTCGCCCTGGCCAAGATGGTCGATGACGTGGACATGTTCGATCCGTATGCAGCCACGGAAGAGGCTCGGCGAGCCGCCGTCAGTAATCTCGAAATGGCTAGGCTCTATGCGGCCGAGGAAAGATTGGAGACAAGAGCAAGATCTCGGCCGGCTCTGGATGGTGTTGCGTCGATTCGCTGCGATTCGATCCACCTCAAGATCGTTCTCTATTTCGCCGATACCATGAGACAGAACGCCGGCGAGCACTACCTGGCTCTTTTTGATCAAAAAGAGCTCAAGCGCTCACGGCAGGCCCACGCAATTCGTCGCCGACGCCGACACCGGAGCCCTTCCGCTCGACCGGGTCATCAGCGAGGCGGCGGTGCGGGGCATCAGGTTCTACACGGTCGAGCCAAGGGATGACCAGTGAAGTCGCCGGCGTCGTGGGCTCGTCTGGGATGCCCGGATGACGCCTACACGCGGCACCGCATGGACGCACAGGGAACCTTGGTGTCGCTCGCCGCCGGAAACCGGGGGCCGAGCGTTCGTCAACAGTGTCACCCTCGGCCCGGATGGCCGACCAAATCTTGGTCGATCTTTCGTGCCTCTACTTGCTGAGCTTCGACCCCCGCGGCTTCCGGCAGGATGCGCCTCTCACGGTCAGTGTGCGGGTCAAGCGTCCTAAAGTGAAGGCCCTCGTGCGTGGGCGCATCGTGATCCAGAGTGATGCCAAGCGCCTCGCGGGGTGAGTCGAGGGTTCAGCTTCGAAACGACGCAACCGCTTCTGTCTCGGTCTCGAAGATGCTGAAGACGGCTTTCAGGGCCGTCAGCTCGAGGACGTCTCGAACGCGCTGCTGCGGGCGGAGGAGCCGTACATCGCCGCCCGACTGGATGGCGCGCTTCTTCCAAGCGACGAGCTCGCCCAACCCGGCGCTGTCGACGAATCGGACCTTGTCGAGGTCGAGCACGATGCGCGAGCTGCCCCGTTCGAACAGGCCGCGCAGGAGTTTCCCCCAGGTCCTCGAGGCGGTGCCCGTGGAGATCGAGGGGCCGCGTCAGTCCGCCGCGGCCGAGCGTGAACTCGCCGGACAGCTCGACGATCGAAACGTCTCCATCGTGGCGGATGACGGCTGGCATCGGGACGACAGGTGTATACCGCGATCGGCCTACGGGCAGATCGGGGCATCTCCCTCACAAGCCCAAATCGATCCCAACACAGCGAGATCGTCGCCGTCGACGCACTGATCGCCGGTGTATTCCACGTGTGACCACCACTCGGTCGCCGCGGTCTCCGAGCAGAGTCCGAAGGCGCGTCCCATAGCCGACAAGATTCGCCCGTCCACGCGCTCGTACGATGCGAAGACGAAATCCGAGCACAGCGCGTCGTCTCGCAGGCCGTTGCAATCGTTGTCGAGCTCGTCGCACACGTCGAACGCGCCCGGATGCACACGAGGGTTTGAATCCGCACAGTCGACCAGAATCGTCGAAGCCGGGCAGGCGCTGAGGAGGCTTGCGCCGTAACCGTCGCCGTCTGGTCGGTGCACGGATCGCACGGATCGCCGAGGCCGTCCCGATCGCTGTCCGACTGCGTCGGGTTGGTCAGCCAGAGACAGTTGTCGACGAGGTCGTAAACTCCGTCGCCGTCACCGTCCGGATCGCATACATCACCGTAATAGTCGGCGTCGAAGTCCGCCTGATCGGGATTCGCAACGTCGTAGCAGTTGTCGCACTCCTGGCCGACGCCGTCCCCGTCGAAATCGAGCTGACGCGGATTCGGGTAGACGGGGCAGTTGTCGCAGACGTCTCCAACTGAATCTTGATCCGAGTCGGACTGGTCGAAGTTGGCGACCGACGGACATTTGTCGCAGGGTGCCCCGAACCCGTCGGCGTCGAGGTCCGACTGGTCGGGACTCGTCAGCAGCGGGCAGTTGTCGCAGACGTCCCCGATCCCGTCGAAGTCGCTGTCGGTCTGGTTGGCTGCCGCCAGCATGGGGCAGGTGTCGCACGCCGGAGCCCTCGTCGTCACCATCGGGATTTGCCTGATCGGGATTGGGGACAGCCCGGCAATTGTCCAATGCGTCCGGGACGCTATCGTTGTCATCATCACCGTCGCAAGCGTCGGCGATGCCGTCACGGTCGACGTCGATTTGGTCGTAGTTCGCTGCATCCGGGCAGTTGTCGCGGAGATCCCCGCGGAGGTCGTGATCGCGATCCGATTGATCCGCGTTGGATGTCGAGGGCAGTTGTCGTGCAGGTTGTCCACCTGATCGCCGTCACGGTCGACATCACACCCGTCACCGAGTCCGTCGCCGTCGAGGTCGGCCTGAACTCGACTCGGGCCGTCGCTGAACCCGCATAGATGTGCACGCTGTTCTCGACGGCCACGAAGAGTCGTCGAACCCGTCGCCGTTGACATCGCCTACGGCTCCCGCGCGGGCGTGGCCGGAATCTCCAAGTCTCTGGCGCACCTCGGCGCCAGTCGGCGAACGCCGGAAAGCCGGTAGAAGCAATCCGCAGGTCAATCGCGGGCCCCCGAGGAGTTTCCACCACGTCGAGCAAATCACCGTAGCCGTCTCCGTTCACGTCACCGGCGCCAACGAGAATCCATCCCAGCCCTTGGTCGACGGAGTCCACCGGCGAAATCGTGCCCGCGGGCGTCGGCCCCGCCGCGCTTCCGCGATAAAGCTGGAGCGATCCGTTCGCCTGCGCACCGGGAGCAGGAGCGTAGCCGGGAGCCCCCGCTACGAAATCGTCGAAGCCGTCGCCGTCCATATCGCCTACAGCGGCTATCGCGCTTCCGAGAGACATAGGGTTCGGTTGGGGAGCGCTCGTCCAATTCACGAGTCTCGAAAGCCCGCCGCTGCCGCCATAGAAGACGTAGACGGCGCCGCCGCCATACGGACTCCATTTCCGGCCGTCGAATCGCCACAAGCAAAGTCGGCAAAGCCGTCCCCGTTGACGTCGCCGATCCCGGCGAGCACGTTGGAAGCAGGCCAATCGGCCGTACACCTCCGAGGCCGATCGTCTGGCTCGGTACCGTCGGCGGTCCGCTCGGCGACCGAGAAAGACCAGGAGCCTGCCCGAGTCGCGCACATAGAAATCGTCGGAAGCCATCGCTGTTCACGTCGCCGAGCCGGCCGAGACGGAAACCGAACCTCATGGTAGTGGCCCCGTAACTTCGCCATGCGGGCTGTCCGGACCGGACCGAGGCCGACTCGGAGATAAGAGCGAAACGCACGGTGGCTCCGCCAAACGCCCCGGCGAGAACGTCGTCGTACCCGTCGCCGTTCACGTCGCCCCGCACCCGCGACCTTGCTGCCGAACCAACCTCCCAAACCCGTACCGACCACCATCCAGGTGTAGTCGGGCAGCGGCCCCGGGGAGCCCGGAAGACGTAGGCCGCGCCGAATTCGCGGCCGTAAGGGGGCGCTCGAATCGCATGGCAGGGGGCGCCGACGATCAAGTCGTCGTATCCGTCTCCATCTACGTCGCCGGCCGCGGCGACCGAATAGCTCGAAATCCCCGTACGTGGTGACGCTGAGTATCCACTGAGGCGAAATGGGATTGATGACGCCGTGTGGACAATTGTCGACGTCGTCGCAGACGCCGTCCCTGTCCCAATCGTCGGTGGCATCGTGGGCGCAAGGATCGCAGAGGTCTCCTCGACGATCACCGTCGAGTCCGTCTGGTCCGGATTCGGGGAGAAGGGGCAGACGTCGATGTCGCCACAGGAGCCGTCCGAGTCGATGTCGTTCCAAGGATCGTGCGCGCAGACGTCGCATACGTCGCCGCTTCCATCGCTGTCTGAGTCCCATTGGTTCGTGTTCGTGATCTGGGCGCAGTTGTCGCAGACGTCCCCAACAAGGTCGCCATCGAGATCCTCCTGGAGCGGATTCGATGCGAAGGGGCAGTTCTCGCACGCGTTGCCCAGCCCATCGCGGTCAGAGTCCAACTGCGACCAATCGTATGCCCCTGGGCAGATGTCGAGGCGGTCGACGACGCCGTCGGCGTCGTCGTCCGCGCATGCGCCGACGTCGGTAGGCGTGCTGTTGGCCTCGGCGACCGGCGCATGCAAATTTGCGCACTCCGACGGGAAGAGTGCGACCTGGTCTCCCGTCAGGTACGGGAACATCACGTAGTAGGGGCTGGACACGTGGGAAGTCCGGTGTTGTGGCCGTACTCGTTGGAGCCAGAGAGTCCCTTCCGGACCCGAGATCCGCACGACGACCATCCCATAGCCAGGCGACTTGGAGCATCCGATGATGTTTGTCGCGGGTATTCCACACCAGTTGATCTGGCGCACCACCTTTCACACGCTCCGGGGACGCCGCGACGATGGCGTCGAGCTCGGCCAGAGAATCGATGATGTCCAGCCCGTCGCCCTGCCTGCCAAACACACCACCCGGTGCTGCGCGAGTCAGCGTGTGGCAGCACGCGGTATCGCCCACGAAATCCATGCGCCCAGCGACGCGGTTGGCCTGCACGAGCAACGCATCGAGGTCGGTATCGGTCATCCCAGCACCGGGCGTCAGGGCGACCGCCGCGTGATTCGCATAGGAAATGGAAGCCTCGTGGAAACGTGCCGCCGGATCGGAAGCCAGCGACTCAAATCCTCGACCGCTCCACCGCCAGTCCGGAAACCGCAGGTCGGGCGTCGCCGGCAGCTGCGTCGCTTGCCTTGCAGTCTCTCGGAGATCGACGCCTGCGACCAAAGACCGCCCTCCGTCGGAGGCGAGCGCTTCCAGCCGGCGCCGCGCGTCCGGCGGTCCACCAGCGCCAGACCCCGTACCGCCGCCTCGAAAGCTCGCGCTTCATCGCTTCGTCGTACCTTCCCTCGGCAACGGGCTGGGCCATACGCCCGCCCTCGCCTCCGGGCTCGGTCAGCGCGAGCAGTGCTCTGAGGGCTCCACGATCGCCGGCCTTGGCGATCAACCCCAGCGCACGGGGCACCAGCAGCACGGCGCGATCCTCCTCCGCGGCTCTTCGGATGGTCGACTGGCGTTTGAGATAGCTCACGAGCGGTTCGACCGCTTTCCCAGACAGGGAGATGCGCGAGGAACGCGACGACGTTGTCCCGGCGAGGAAGTCCGGATCGGCGAGCAGCTCGATGAGGGCGGGAACGCCCTCGGGCCCGATCTCCTTGGCCGCGAGCTCGGTCGGTCATGCCATGGATGTAGGTCACGAGCGCCGCGGCGCGAACCCTGCCTCGCAAGGCGTCAGCCGCTGCCGAGGGTGTGGCCGCGATCGGCGGGGCCGCTGCCCCAGCCAGAGGCTCCGATGACCAAACCGCAAACCAGTTGACGCACGCCCACCCCGGGTATTGCGCAGAGAGTACGCAGAAGAATTCACGGGGGTCCAGCGGATACACGACTCGTCAGGGGTGATCTTTCGGGACCAGGTCGAACACCGTGATCTCTGGTCTCGCCCAGAAGCGGACGCGCGGCACAGGCCCGCCCTCCATCCCGATGCCGCGGTTGACGTACAGGGTCGTTCCCGCTTCGTGGAACAGGCCGGACTCGTACTTCTTGCCGAAGCGGGAGATACGTCACGAGCGCGCCGTAGAAGGGGATCGCGACCTGGCCGCCGTGCGTGTGGGATGCGCAGTAAAGATCGATCCCGCGACCGCGGACGTCCTCGATCAGGTCGGGGTAGTGGTAGAGGAGCACTGCGGGCGCGCCACGGGGATCGTCGCCAGGACGTCCTCGAGGCGGGACTCGCGGCCGACGGCGATTCCGCCGAGCCACAGCAGGGCGCCCCGGATGCTCACGGGGACCGCTTCTGCCTCGAGCTCTCGCGCTCCGGTCCCGCCGAAGAGATCGACATCGCCGAAGTACCAGGAGTCCCAGTTCCCCCGAACGGCATAGGTCGGCGCGATCGCTGCAATCCGCGAGAGACAACGACGGAAGATCGGCAGACCTTCCCTCGAGTTGATGGCGTCCCCGTGAATACGATGAGATCAGGTTGCTCTCTCGCGACGATGTCGGGGAGGCGGCCCTCCAGCCGTTCCGTTGGATCGGAGTGGATGTCGCCGATCTGCGCGATGCGGATCGGAGCCGTTCCTGCCGGGAGACCGGGCACGTCGATCCGCACGTGAACGACCTCGGGCCAGTACGGCTCGACGAGCCAGCCGTAGGCGAAACACGGAATTCCCGCCGCGGCGAGACCCAGAGCGAGGCGTCGGACTCTCAGCGACCAAGGAGGTAGGGGAGGCAGCGGGACGCCCATGCTCTGACGGATACGACGAACGATGGTCCCGGCGGCCAGCACGTACACCGCCGCGAGGATGCCGATGAATACTACGACCCGGAGCTCCTCGGCGGGCTGCACCGCCGCATTCTACGCATGCGCCGATCCCAGAAAGGATCCCTCCTCCACTCCCGTGTCCACTGGCCGTGATCCGGATTTGACCGTAGCTTGACGAAATATCGTGACAGCGAGGTCAGGGCCCCATGCTTCTGAGCACTCCCTCGATTTTCTCGGCCCGAGCGTCTACTCGCATCATCCCGTGCTCGTGTACACCCTCGCGCTCGCTTCCCGCGCGACGCTCCCGCTCATGTTCGATCTCGCCATCGTCGACAGCCTGTTCAAGTGCCTGCCCGGGCTGCGCGAACGCCGGGATTCCTGCGATGCACCGGGCGTGCTCGAACGGCGAACGCGCGGCGCCGCGCGGACGGCGCTACACCGCCTCTTCGAGCACCTGTGCATCGAGCTCGAGAATCTCACCGGGGTCGAGCTCCATTGCGTGCGCGCCAACGGGGAGGCAACCGCATTGCTGCTCGATGAGGCCCTGGTTCCCTTCGAGGACGAGCACGTGGGGATCGAGGCCGGGAAGCTCGCCCTCGAGCTGATGGTCGCCTTGACGGACTCGTCTCCGGTCGATATCCCTCGCCGGGTCGAACAGTTCCGTCAGTTCGCCGAGCGGCGGGCGCTGCCAATCCAGGATCGGGCGATCATCGGCGCTGCCAGGACGCGCGACATCCCCGTGACCCGGATCGCGCGACGCGTCGTCCAACTCGGGTACGGGCGCCATCAGCAACGCATCAGCGGCACCGAGACGACGCGGTTGAACGGCATCGGCAGCATGCTCTCCGCGAACAAGGACTACGCCCGTCGCGTGCTCGGCGCCGTGGGGCTGCCCGTCGTCCCCTACGAACGCGTCGACCGGCGGCTCGCCGCCGTCGCCGCGGCCAAGCGCATCGGCTTTCCGGTCGTCGTCAAACCCAACAACGCCAACATGGGTCGAGGCGTCAGCGTAGGCATGAAGACGGTCCGGGAGGTTCGCGAGGCCTACGCGCGCGCGCGCGAGTTCGACCGCTCCGTCATCGTCGAGCCGTTCGTGACGGGCGCCGACTACCGCATGCTCGTGATCGACGGTCAGCTGCGGGCTGCCGCGAAGCGCGTTCCCGCGCACGTGGTCGGCGACGGCGTGCACACGATCGAAGAGCTCGTTCGCGAGGCCAACAGCGACCCGAGGCGCGGCGCAGGTCAGCGAAGCTCGTGGACCCGACTCGAGTTCGATGAGCAGTCGGACCATTTGCTGGCCGAGCTGGGCTACGAGCGCCACTCGGTGGCGCTCAAAGGGAAGATCGTCTTCCTGCGCCACAACGCGAACACGTCGTCCGGGGGACCGCCGTCGACGTGACCGATCAAGGTTCATCCGCAGAACCGCGAAATCGCGGAGCGCGCGGCGAAGGTCGATCGGCCTCGACATTGCGGGCGTCGACTTTCTCGTTCGCGACATTTCCTTGCCGATGCGTGAACAGGGGGTGTGATCTGCGAGATCAACTCGCGGCCTGGGATCCGGAAGCACCTGTGGCCCGCCGAGGGACGGCCGCGCGACGTGACCGGACCGATCGTCGACATGCTGTTCCCGCCCGGGACGCCGAGCCGGATCCCGATCGCCGTTGTCACCGGGACCGGGAGCACGATCGAGACGGCGCGGCTGCTCGCCCACGTGCTCTCCGGCGACGGCTCCACGGTCAGGCTCGCCGCGCGTGACGGCGTGTCCATCGGCGGACAGTGGCTGCACGGCGGAGGGCTGGATGGACCATCGGCAGCTCGCATGCTGCTGCTCGATCCTGCCGTCGACGCGGCCGTGATCGAGCTGTCTCCTGCCGACGTGCTGCGCAACGGTCTCGGGCTACGACTGGTGCGACGCGTGCGCGGTGATCGACGGCGACGAGGCCGGCGCGCCGGGGTTCGCCGACGCGATCCGTGTCGTCGTCGACGCCACCCGGCGGTCGGTCGTCCTGGCGGCGGACGACGAGCGGTGCCGAGCGCTCGAATCGAGCGCGGACACGCGTCTGTGTCGCATCGGTGGAAACGTCCAGCAGTCCGCGGCGACGGAGGGCGAAGCGCGCTGTACGCCGCCGCGCTGGCGCGGTGCCTCGGGAGGCTGCCCGAGCAGGTCGAGCGCGGCCTTCGCACCTACCCCGGTCGACCATGACCGCGTCCGGCTCGCTGTTCCTCGTAGGTGGCAAGGACGGGCGCAACGCCGATCGCATCCTACTCGATCGCTTCGTCGAACTGTGCGGCGGATCCTCGGCGCGCGTACTCGTGATTACGACGGCGTCCGCCGATCCCAAACGCCACGACAAGGAGTACACCGAGGCGTTTTCGATATCGGGGGCCCGGAAGGTTTCAATCTTTCATCCCGCGCAACGCAAGGACGCGGACGACCCGGCGCTCCTCTTGACGCTCGACCGCGCCACGGGCGTGTACTTCAGCGGCGGCGGCCAACGCAAGCTCGTCACCACGATCCGTGGCTCGACGTTCGACGCGCGCCTGCGCGAGCGGCACCGCGAGGGGTTGCACGTGGGCGGAACCAGCGCGGGCGCGGCGGCGCTGAGTACGGTCATGATCGCGGGTGGCTCCGGCGAGCGGGCACTGAGGACGGCGACGGCCGAGCTGTCGACGGGCTTCGGCCTGCTGCCTGGTGTCATCATCGATCAGCATTTCCGGCAACGGAGCCGGATGGGCCGTCTCTTCGCGGCCGTGATGCGCCATCCAGCCATGCTTGGGTTCGGCGTGGATGAAGCGACCGCGGCCGAGATCGCGACCCTGCCCGGCGGGTCACCGTCCTCGGGGCCGGAACGCTGACCGTCGTCGACGGATCGGAGCTCGTCGGCGAAAGTCTCGCCGAAGCCGAGAGACGAACCGCGCCGCTGTCGTTCGCAGGACTCCGGCTGCACAGGCTCTCTCAGGGATGGCGCTACGATCTTACGACCCGCGAGGCCAAGGCACCGTCCGCCAAACGTGCTAAGCGGGATGACCCTCGGCACGCGCCGCGCTCAGGCAGCCGATCCGATCCGGTGTACACATTGAACCGCTCGTCGCGGAGAAAGCCGATCAACGTGACGCCGAACTCACGGGCGACCGAGACCGCGAGCGTGCTCGGCGCCGAGACGGAGCAGACGACGGGGATGCCGGCCATCACCGCCTTCTGGAGAATCTCGAAGCTGCTCCGGCCGCTGACCATCAAGATGCAGGCGGACAAGGGAAGGCGTCCGCCCAGGAACGCCCACCCGACGACTTTGTCGACCGCGTTGTGACGCCCGACGTCTTCGCGCACCGCCAGCAATTCTCCCTTCTCATCGAAGAGCCCCGCGGCGTGCAGGCCGCCCGTCGTCGAGAAGAGACCCTGGGCGGACCGAAGCTTGGCGGGAAGGCCGGTCACCGTCTCGGACCGCACCTCGGGCCCGGCGTGAATCGGGCCCGGGGCCGTGAACCGTAGGGAATCCAGGCTCGTCTTTGCCGCAAACGCCGCAGGCGCTCGTCGTGTGGAAATGGCGCTGCAGCGCGTCCAGGTCGGGGAGGATCGTCGTTCGAAGGTCGACGTTGACGATGTTGAATCGCCGGGTGTCGTCGACCTCGGAATCCTCGCAATACGCGATGGATTCGATCTCCTCCCGCTCGCGGATCACGCCCTCGCCGTACAGGAAGCCGGCCGCCAGCTCGAAATCGGCTCCGGGCGTTCGCATGGTGACCGCCACGGTGCGCCGCACCCGTGAGACGCGCGGAGAGCCGTGAAGCGTAAGAGCGGCGTCTCCGTTCGGGCGTGCGCGCGCTCTCAGGCGGACTTCGAGCGGTTCTTCGGTCACGAGGTCGTCCGACCGGACTTCCGGTCGTCCCGCCTCGAACACCAAGACGTCCGCCTTACTTTTGGACCCGGTTGCCCGCTCATCGATCCGCCCATCTTCTCAGGGTCGCGAGGCACCAGCAGGACGAACGCCGGACGGCCCGAGATGTCTTGACATGCCGTTCCAATCGAGCGTAGAAACTCCAACACGGGCATCGAGTCGAGCGCCGACCGACGCGAGAATTCGACCAGCGTGAGCCGCAGGAGCTCCTGAAGCTCACTGTCGTCGGGAGCCGGCTTGGCGCTCGACGGACTCCTCGACGTATCCGCGGTTCGGGCCGCGACGAAAGACTTGAAGCTCTCGGAAGTCAGCGAGGTTCACGACCTCGTGCAACTTCTGTTCGTGCGGCTGCGGCATGATCGCCGCCGTCCGCGACGGCAAGCTCTTGACGATGGAGGGCGACTACGACCACATCGTGAACCGCGGGTCGCTGTGCGTCAAAGGCATTTCCATGTTCGCGACGCACACCTCGCCGAACCGGCTCACGACGCCTCGCTACCGGGCGCCGGGCAGCGACCACTGGGAGGACATCTCCTGGGACGACGCGATCGAACGCGGGTCGCGCAGAAGATTCGGAAGACGCGCGACGCGACCTGGATCGCCACCGAGAAGGTCGGCGACAAGGAGGTTCCGGTCAATCGGACGGACGCGATCGGCTTCCTGGGCGGCGCGCAGAACACGAACGAGGAGTGCTACCTCTTCCAGAAGGCGGCCCGGCTGCTCGGCTTGGCCTACGTCGAGCACCAGGCCCGACTTTGACACAGCCCCACGGTCCCCGGTCTGGGGGCCTCGTTCGGTGCGGGGGCGATGACCAACCACTGGATCGACCTGCAGAACTGCAAGACGATCCTGGTGGAAGGCAGCAACGTCGCCGAGAACCACCCCATGGCCTTCAAGTGGATCCGGAAGGCACAGGAGAACGGGGCGAAGATCATCCACGTCGATCCGCGATACACCCGGACCTCCGCCGGCGGCGGACGTGTACGCGCGCATCCGGCCCGGCACCGACGCGGCGTTCCAGAACACGATGATCAACCACATCCTCGTCAACAAGCTGTACGACGAGGATTACGTCGTCACCCACACGAACGCCCTCTACCTGGGCGACGAGGCGTTCGACTTCAAGGATGGCGTCTTCAGCGGGTACGACGAGGAGCACCACAAGTACGACACCAAGAGCTGGGGATACCAGCTCGACGCGAAGGGCAAGCCGCGTGTCGCCAAGAGCCTGGATGACCCGCACTGCGTCTTCTCGCGCCTGAAGACCTTCGTCTCGCGGTACACGCTGGAGACGGGCGAGCGGATCACCGGCATTCCGGCCGAGCAGATCCGGCAGATCGCGGAGACGATGGCGAAGAACCGGCCGGCGTCCATCCTCTACGCGCTCGGGATGACCCAGCACACGACCGGCGTGCAGGGGATCCGGTCGTTCACGATCCTGCAGCTCCTGCTCGGCAACATCGGCAAGCCCGGCGGCGGCGTCAACGCGCTGCGCGGCGAGCCGAACGTGCAGGGCGCGTGCGACATGGCGGTGCTCTACAACTACATGCCGGGCTACCTCAACTCTCCGTCGAACGCCGAGCCGACCATCTACGACTACGTGCGCAAGAACGGGATCGCCGACAGCCGGTACCTCGTCAACACGCTCAAGGCGTTCTTCGGAGACGCGGCCACCGCCGAGAACGACTACGCCTATGCGCTGGCTGCCCAAGCGGAACGCGTCCAAGGACTACGGAACCCTGCCGATGTTCGAGGATGCCCTCGCCGGGAAGCTGAAGCTCCTCTGGATCGTCGGCCAGAATCCCGCGGTCACCGTGCCCAACCTCAAGCTGACGTTCGACGCGATGGCGAAGCTCGAGACGCTCGTGGTCCAGGAGATCTGGGAGACCGAGACCGCGACGTTCTGGCGCCGGCCCGGCGTCGATCCGAAGTCCATCGCCACCGAGGTGATCCTGCTGCCCGCGGCGTTCTTCATGGAAAAGAACGGAACCATCAGCAACTCGGGCGGCATGGTGCAATGGCGCCACGCCGCCGTGAAGCCTCCGGGGCAGGCCAAGCCCGACGGCGAGATCGTGGACCTCGTCTTCCGCGCGGTGCGCGATCTGGTCCAGGACTCGAAGGAGCCGAGGGACGAGATCATCCGCAAGGCCTTCTGGACCTACACCACGGCCGAGGACGTCCTGCGCGAGATCAACGGGTACGCCCTGCGCGACAACCCGGAGACCGGCCTCAAGGCGGGCGATCTCGTCCGCAAGGTCAGCGATCTTCGGGCCGACGGTTCCACGTCGTCCGGCGCCTGGATCTACGCGGGCGTCTTCGCCAACGGCGAGAACCTCTCGAAGCGCCGCGACTCGACAAACGGATCCCGGAGGCCTCGGCCTCTATCCGGGCTTCGGGTGGACCTGGCCCAACAACATGCGCATCCTCTACAACCGGGCGTCGTGCGACCGGAACGGCAAGCCCTATCCGGGCTCGAAACCCATCGTCTGGTGGGACGAGCAGGCGAAGCGCTGGACGGGATACGACGTGCCGGACGTCCCCGTCCTGACCGACGGACCGGACACGCCGAACGGCCAGCGGGCCTTCCACCTGGGCGCGGAGGGCGTCGGGCGCCTCTTCGCGGCCGTCTACTCGGACCCGGACGAGAAGCATCCGGGGTATCCGCGCGACGTGGCCTACGTGCCGAAGGACGGCCCGCTGCCGGAGATGTACGAGCCCGTCGAGAGCCCGGTGGAAAACATCCTTCACCCGCGCGTGAACAGCAACCCGATGCTCAAGTATCCGCGCGTCGCGTCGCATCAGCCCATCGGCACCGCCGACAAATACCCCTACGTGCTGATGACGTCGACGGTCGCCGAACACTGGTGCGCGCGGCTCGACGACGCGGAACATCCCCTGGCTCAACGAGCTCGTCCCCGAACCGGTGCTGGAGATGCCGGTCGCCCTCGCCCAGAAGCTCGGAGTGAAATCCGGGGACTGGGTCCGGTCTCGTCGGCGCGCGGTGAGCTCGAGGTCAAGGCCCTCGTCACGCCCCGCATGAAGGCGCTGAAGATCGGCGACCGCGAGGTCACCGTCGTCTGGATGCCGTACAACTGGGGCTTCCAGGGGCTGTCGACCGGCCCGAGCGTCAACCACCTCACGATCGACGCCGCGGATCCCGGAGCGGGGACCCAGGAGACCAAGGCGTGCCTCGTCAACGTGGTCAGGGCCGGTCGCCCGGCCGCGCGAAGATCCGGATCACCGAGGGGACGCACATGACGGACGCCGCGGCCACGGGCCCGATCAGGTCGACGCTGATCGACATCGCCAACTGCATCGGCTGCCGGGCGTGCCAGGTGGCCTGCAAGCAGTGGAACGAGCGCGAGGGCGAGGAGACCGAGCTGGAGGCCGAACTGGGCTTCCAGAACCCGGCGACGCTCAGCGCGAAGACGTACACGCTCATCGCGTTCCACGAGATGGAGAACCCGCAGAAGCCGGGAGGCCTGGAGTCCGCCTTCGTGATGCAGCGGTGCCTCCACTGCCTGGAGCCGGCCTGCGTCTCCGCCTGCCCGACGACGGCGCTCCACCGGCAGCCCGACGGTCCGGTGTCATACGACGTCGACAAGTGCATCGGCTGCCGCTACTGCATGCTGGCGTGTCCCTGGGACGTGCCGACCGCGGAATGGAACACGCGCGCCCCGAAGATCTCGAAGTGCACGCACTGCGCCGACCGCGCCGCTCAGCCGGTGCCGATCGCGTTCAACGGGAAGCCGCTGTCCGACGACGCGGGCAAGCGGTTCGCCGACAAGCATCGCGATTCCCGCCTGCGTCAAGGCGTGCCCCGCCGACGCCCTGCGCTACGGAACCCGGGAGGAGATGCTGGCGCTCGCGCACAAGCGCATCTCCGACCGGCCCGACAGGTACGTCGACCACGTCTACGGAGAGAAGGAGCTGGGCGGGACGAGCGTGCTGTACCTGTCGAGCCGTGCCGTTCGAGAAGCTCGGCTTCCCGACGTACGGGGAGAAGCCCTTTCCGGCCTTCACCAAGGCGGCGCTCGGCGCCGTTCCCCCGCCGTGATGGCCGTGGGCGCCCTGCTCGGCGCCGCGTACGCCTTCTTCCGGAAGCGGGTTCAGGCGGTGGCAGACGGATCGGCTGCGGCGAAGCATTCCGGACGACCACGGCCACGTCGAATTCGAGCCTCTCCGGAACGAGCTGATGACCCCCTTCAACTGGGTCCTCCTCCTGCTCATGGCGTTCGGCGGCGTCTCGTTGGTCGCGCGCTTCGCCCTGGGGCTCGGCGGCAGCACGAACCTCTCCGACACCTACCCGTGGGGCCTGTGGATCCTCTTCGACCTGGTGTGGATCGCGGTGGCCGCGGGCGCGTTCGCGATGGCCGGCGTGATCTATGTCTTCCAGCGAAAGGACCTCTACGGGCTGGGTCGCACCGCCGTCCTGATGGGCCTCCTGAGCTACTCCTTCGTGATGGTCACTCTCGTCGCCGACCTCGGCCTGCCCTGGCACTCCTACCAGCTCGCCCTGCAGGCGCCGGAGCACTCGGCCATGTTCGAGGTCTCGTGGTGCGTCGGCCTCTACGTCACGATCCTCCTGCTCGAGTTCCTGCCGGTGCCCTTCGAGCGTTGGGGATTCCAGCGGGCCGCGGCTGACGTTGCGGCGATGGAACGGCGCCTACGTGGCGGCGGCGGTGACGCTGTTCGTCTACCTGCTGTCGCGCAACCTCCTCTACGCCCTCGCGACGGCCGTGATCTTCGGCGCCCTCGCCTGGATCTTCCGCGCGCGCGGGACCAGAGAGGCCGAGCCGATCATGCTCGCGATCGCCGCCGTCACGCTGTCGACCATGCACCAGAGCTCGCTCGGCTCCCTGTACCTGCTGATGCCGAACATGCTCGCCCCGCAGTGGTGGTCTCCCGTGATGCCCGTCTCCTTCTTCCTGTCGTCGATCGCGGCCGGCACCGCGCTCGTGATCCTCATCGACATGTGGATCGCGAAGGGGTGGCGCCGCCCGCTCGAGATCACGCGGCTCGCCTCGGTCGGACAGATCGCGTTCTGGGCGCTCCTCGTCTACCTCGTGTTTCGCCTCGGAGACATGGCGATCCGCAACCAGCTCTCCGGAGCCTTCGCCGGAAGGCTCGGCATGGCCTTCGCGGCCGAGATCCTCCTCGGCGGCGTGCTTCCGCTCATCCTGCTGGCCCGCAAGTCGCTTCGGCAGCGGGCCGACGTGCTCTGCGTCGCGTCGCTCCTCGCGGTCGTCGGCGTGGCGTACAACCGCATGAACGTCGTCCTCTTCGCGATGACCTTCCGGGGCCGGATGCCCTGGGTCGCACCGGAGAGCTACGTGCCGTCGATCGTCGAGTGGGGCGTTTCGATCGGCCTGATCGCCGCGCACGATCTTCCTGTTCGGGCTCGGCGCGCGGCTGATGCCCGTGCTGACGAAGAATGCCGATGGCGCGCCCGGAATCAGACCGCATGACCCGAGTACGTGTGGCTGGCCCGGCATCCCCACCTGCAGCCGGTCGCGGACGTGCGACGCGCTCGTCGAAGCGGCGGCAGCCGTGATTGCCGTCCCGCACTGCGCCGATTCCCGAGTGGGCGCCACTACGCCGCCGACTTCACGGCGGGCGTGCCGCTGCTGCAAGAGCGCAGCGGTCGCACTCGACTTCAGCCCCGGCCGAGACGGCCGTGGACTCGCTCATTCAGTAGTCTCGCCTCGGCGTCGCTGCCGGAACCGCTGGCGACGTCGGTGCCGGGATCTCGCAGCGGAAATCGAGACGACGGATTCGCGCTCGCCGGCGCATCCGGGTCTGCTCCACTACCTGTGGATGGGTGGTCCTCGTCCGGTTACCTGGCACCTGTCGTCCGGCGCCTTCGATGCGTGGCGGGACGAGGAGCGCTGGCTGCGCAACTATTGCCCGACGTGCGGCGAGCCGCCGGCGATGGCGCAGCTGGTGGGCAAGCGATCCCGGCCGCCTGCGCATGCTGTCGTGCGGCCGCTGCCGGACCTGGCTGGCGCTACCGCCGCACGGGTTGTCCGTTCTGCGACGCCGCAGGGTCGAACATCGCCTGGCGGTGGTGGCGGTCGAAGGCGAGGCGGGATTGCGCATCGACTGACTGCGACGCGTGCAGCGGCTATCTCAAGACCTACGACGGCGAGGGGAGCGAGAGCGTCCTGCTCGCCGACTGGACGTCACTCCACCTCGACGTGATTGCGCGCCGATCGCGGCCTCAAGCGGCTGGCGCGCATCGCTCTACGATCTCGACGCGCGCTAGACCCGCCCCGCGCGAGCTCGATCTGCATCGCGCGTCCTGATCCGATCAATCCGATCGTTGTGTTGAGCAAGTAGCGATACTGGAACCGTGCACGACTGTGCTGGCGGCACGCGCTTCGCGGCGGCCCGCGGCGGCGACGAGGTTCTCACCACAGAAGAGAGGCGGTTGCCGGCACCTCCGGGTTGTGCCATCGTAGATTCGATGGATCGGCGCGAGACCGAGCGGCTCCTCGACGCGATCCGCCAGGCGCGCGCGGCTGGCGAGCCAGCGGCGATGGCCACGGTGGTGCGGGTCAGGGGAGCGCGTACCGCCGCGAAGGCACACGGATGTTCGTCCGGCGGAACGGCACCTACGTAGTGCGCGCTGTCTGGCGGATGCCTCGAACCGACGGTTGCCGAGGCGGCAGCGCGGGTCATCGCGACTGGCGAGCCCGGTCATCGTGAGCTACGACCTGGCTGAGGATTCGATCTGGGGCCTGGGTATCGGCTGCAGCGGCGCGGTTGACATCCGCATCGAGCGGATCTGGCGACGATGCGATCACGAACGACTGGTTGACGATTCTCGAACGCGGGGAGGCCGCCGTGCTGGTCACGCCCCTCTCCGGCGTGTCGGGCACGGATGATCGTTCGCGGCACGGGCGACATCGTCGGAGGGTTGACCGATCCGATCGTCGAGCAGCGGGCGGTCGCAAGTGCCCGCGCGCGCCTCGGGGCGCCGTATCCGGCGTCAGGTCCCGAGCGCCTGGGCGGCGCGGACGTGTTCTACGAAATCACGCTGCCGCCGCCCGATCTCGTGATCTTCGGCGCCGGACACGACGCGGCGCCCGTCGCGCAGCTGGCCTGGACGCTCGGGTTCGCGGTCACCGTCGTCGATGTGCGCGAAACGTTCCTGACGAAGGAGCGGTTCGGCAGCGCGACGCGCGTGTGTGCGCATTTCAGCCAGTTCGCCGAGCGCGTGGCGCTCGGCCCAGGCAGCTTCGCGCTGATCATGAACCACCACGTCGAGCGTGACCAGGAGAGTCTTCGGTTCAGCCTCGAATCGAATGCGGCCTACATCGGCGTGCTCGGGCCCCGGTCACGCTACGACAAGCTGCTGGCAGGCCTGGCGGAGCAGGGCTACGTGCCGGACCCGACGAGGGCCGCCCGGTGCGAAGCCCGGTGGGACTCTCGCTGGGGGCTGAGACACCAGAAGAAGTGGCGACTGTCCATCCTGGGGGAGCTGCTCGCGATTCGACGCGGTTTCGAGCGGCGGGTTTCTCAGCGGCTCCATCGCCAGCCTTCACCGCCCGGAGGACAGCCGGCTCTTGGCCAGCTCGTAGTCCTCCGGCGTGTCGATATCCACCAGCAGATCCGGCGGAAACCGCAGGATCGTGGTCCGCTCCAGGTGGCGCTGCAGAACGGAACGCGCGCCGTGCTGGAGCTCGGCGAGCTCGGGGAAGAACTCACGCTCGAACAGATGCGGCGGCGCCATGACCTCGCCGTGCCCGGACGCTGACGATGGGCGGCGCATGCTGGCGGTAGGTATCGAGCACGGTCCGGTACTCGTTCGTCGTCACGAACGGCTGATCGGCGAGCGCAAACATGGCGGCGTCGCTGTCGGCCAGATGCTCGACCGCCGTGCGAAACGAGCTGCCCATTCCGCTGGCGAACTGCATGTTGATGGCGTGCCGGACAGGCAGCCCGTCGAGCGCTGCCAGCGTGGCCTCGTGCTCGCTGCCCAAGCACGACAAGGACATCGTCGAAGCCCGCGGCGCGGACCTGTCGGACCGCCCGGCGGAGGAGCGGCTCGCCGTCGAACGGCAAGAGGAGCTTTTGAGTCCCCATCCTCGTCGAAGCGCCTGCCGCGAGCACCACTGCGCTCACCATACGGAAGTAGTGTAGCGGCAACGCCGTGACCCAGCGATAACCCGCCTCGCTAGTTGTAGAATCAATTTTCTCAGGATCATCTTTCCGAGGCTGCTCGCGGCCACCGCCGCGCGGCAGCGCGAGGCAGGAGGTTGGCGACGTGATTCCTGCAGCCTTCGATTACCTTCGGGCCCACACGACAGACGAGGCGTTCGCACATCTGCAGCAGCACGGCGGCCGAGGCCCGTGTGCTGGCCGGCGGTCAGAGCCTCATTCCGGCCATGCGGTTTCGACTCGCGCGTCCCGCCGTCCTGGTCGACATCAACTCGCTGACCGACCTGGGCGACCTGCGCATCAGCGATCACGTGCTGGCGGTCGGTGCGATCGCGCGAGACAGCGACATCGAGCGCGCGCCGTGGATCGGCGAGCGCCGGTGGAGTCTGATCCACGATGCGTCGCGCGTGGTCGCCGATCCGGTCGTGCGCCAGATGGGCACGGTCGTCGGCAGCTTGTGCCACAACGATCCCGCCGGCGACTGGACGGCAGTCGCGCTCGCCTCGCGCGCCACCGTCGTCGTTCGCGGCACAGGCCGGAACGCCGCCGCGTCCTGATCGACGATTTTCTCGTGGACAGCTTCGCGACGGCGGTCGAGGACGGCGAGATGGCGCTGGGCGTGGAGTTCCCGGTGCCCGACGATGCGCACGGCCGGTTCGTATCAGAAAGTCGAGCGCAAGGTCGGCGACTTCGCGACCGCTGCAGCGGCCGTGCAGGTGTCGCTGAATGCCGACGGCACGATCCGGCTGCGGGCGTGGCGCTGTCGGCGGCAGGGCCGCTGCGCCGTGCGCGTGGACGCAGCCGAGCAGCTGCTGGCCGGCCATCAGCCATCCGCGGAGCTGATTCGCGCCGCCTCCAACGCCGCGTGGCAGCGCAGCGCGCCGCAGGCGACCTGCGAGGCACCGTCGAATTCAAGAAGCATCTGGCAGGCGTGCTCGTGGCGCGAGGTTTGCGTCAGGCGCTCGCGCGTCTGGGGGTGCAGGCATGAAGGTCCACGATCACGATCAACGGCGTCGACTACGAGACGGGATGTCGAGCCGCGCACGCTGCTCGCGCATTTCCTGCGGGAAGACTGCGGGCTGACCGGCACGCACGTCGGCTGCGACACGTCGAGCTGCGGCTGCTGCGTCGTCGTGATGGACGGCACGCGAGCGGTGAAGTCCTGCTCGATGTTCGCGGTGCAGGCCGACGGCCACGAGATCCTCACCGTCGAGGGCCTCGCGGAGAGCGGCAAGCTGCACGCGCTGCAGCAGGGTTTCTGGGATCAGCACGGCCTGCAGTGCGGCTACTGCACACCTGGCATGCTGCTCACGTCGTACGCGCTGCGTGAAGCACCAGGAGAACCCGAGCGAGGCCGATATCCGCGAGGCGCTCGCCGGAAACCTGTGCCGGTGCACCGGCTACAACAACATCGTGAAAGCCGTGCAGCAGGCGGCGGCGACGCTCCGCCAGCCGGC
>ERZ1370068.9239-contig-8030_pt1 | contig 58687 bp, 69 predicted proteins | sample MGYA00561227_ERZ1370068 | MGnify/ENA primary metagenome ERZ1370068 (study PRJEB38410, sample SAMEA6850437) | metagenome | study: Metagenomic assessment of the ecological functions of the soil: analysis of the soil microbiota associated with the... | reverse complement strand
CGTAATACGGGCCTCAAGACGCTGGGGCGACCTGCGCGTCGATCCGTTCGGGCCGCCCGCGTCGTGGCAATGGCAGAACTACTGGGACATCCTCGCCGGCCGGCCGCTACTGGCGGCTGATGGGCAACTCGCTGGTGATCGCCGCGTCGACCGTGGTGCTGACGGTTTCGCGACACCGGCGATGGCCGCTCTTCGTGTCCGTGCACGTCAAGTTCGGCGCCCGGCTTCCTCGTCAACTACCTGCCCGCTCGGGCCTGATGTTCCCGGCCGCCACCGCGATCCTGCCGCTGTTCATCAAGATCCGCGACCTCGGCCTGCTCGACACCTACGCGGCGTAGTGCTGCCACGGTGGCGTTCGGGCTGGCGCGAGCGATCTCTGCTGTTCCGCAACTACTTCGCCAACTGCCGGGCGATCTGTTCGACGCCGCGTTGATCGACGGTTGCGGCTACTTCGCCTTCTTCCGCCACATAGCGCTGCCGCTGGCGCGGCCCATCCTCGCCACGCGAGTCGCGGTGATCACCTTCGTGCGCACGCTGCTGAACGGCTACCTGCCGCCGCTGGTGGTGCTCAATCGCGAAACACTGTACCCGTGGCCGCTCGGGCATCATGGCGTTTCAGGGCGAGTATTCGACCGACTGGCACCCTGGGCTCGCCTTCATCACACTGACCATCGTGCCGGTCATCGTGATGTTCTTTCTCGCCGCGCAGTGCTGGCACATCGTCGCGGGCCTGACCACGCGGCTCTTTGAAGGGCTGAGGTTTCATGAACAAAGTCGGCATCGGCATCATCGGCTGCGGCAACATCAGCGGCGCCTACCTGAAGGCTGGCGGCGGTTTCCCGATCCTCGACATCCGCGCGCTGGCCGATCTGAAACCTCGACGGCCGCGCAGGCCGCTGCCGCGCCACTGGCCTTGCGCGCATGCTCGGTCGACGAGTTGCTGCGCGACGACTCGGCGATCGAGATCGTCGTCAACCTGACGATCGCCGCGGTCGCACGTCGAGGTCGGCGCTGCAGGCCATCGCGGCCGGCAAGCACGTGCACAGCGAGAAGCCGCTGTGGCCTCAGCGCTCGGCCGAGGCGCAGCCAGCTGGATCGAGCGCGGCCGCGCGCAGGGCCTGCGCGTCGGCTGCGCACCCGACACATTCCTGAGCGGTGCGCCAGCAGACCTGCCGGCAGCTCGTCGACGCACGGCGCCATCGGCCGCGTCGTCGCCGGCACGCGCGTTCTCTCATGTGCCCGGCCACGAGCGCTGGCACCCGGCAACCCGGCCTTCTACTACGGCCGCTGGTGGCGGGCCCATGCTCGACATGGGGCCCGTACTACATCACCGCGCTGGTCAACCTGATTGGGCTCGGTGCGCGCGCGGCCGGCATCATGACCTGCGCGCGCGCGCGCGCAGCGCATCGATCACGCAGCGAGAGGCCGCGACGGCCAGACCGATTGCCGTCGAGGTGGCAACGCACGCCGCCGGCACGCTCGAGTTCGAAAGTGCGGCGCGGTGATTTCGATCGAAGCCACCAGCTTCGACGTGCCCAAAGCTCGCCACGCGCCGATCGAGCTTTACGGCACCGAGGTGCGCAGCCCGATGGTGCCCGACCCCAACCGCTTTCGGCGGCCCGGTCGAACTCAGCCCACACCGGTAGCGGACGCTTGGCAGTCGCTGCCGACTCGACGGGCACGGCTACGCCGATCGGCGACCACCGCGGCATTGGCGTGCCGACCTGCGCGCGCGCTGCGCAAACGACCGCCCGCAGCGCTGCCTTCGGGTGAACCTGCGCTGCACGTGCTCGAGGTGATGCTGGAGGTCGTTCCAGGTCTCGTCCGACAGTCGCCGCCACGTCGCCATCGCGAGCCGGCTCCTTCGCGGCCCGCGCCGCTGTCGGTGGCGGGGCTCGACTGGAGCAGCAGAAATAAATCTCGGCACCAAGCAAAGTCCGCTGTTAAATCGAATTCGGCATTTCGTTGGCGACTGCATTCCGTGCGGAATGCCAGCGCTGCGCGACGGGCGGTGCCCGCGGCGCTCATGCTGGTTTACGCCGGCGCCGAGACGCGCCCACCGGCACCACCCGCCGCGCACCACCAACCGAGCTGTTCGACGACAGATACCTCGCGCTGCCGCTGGTAAAGCCAGGCGGGCGGGTGTGCGCCGGCAACGACATAGCGCTCGCATCCGAGCGCCGGCGTATACACCCGCCCGGCGGCTTTGCCTCGTCGATCACACGCATGTCACGCGTCGCGGATCTCGCGACTGCGGTGGAGCAACTGAGACGACACCAAGGAAACAAGCCTTGATCGTCTGGGGAGGCTGGGCCGGCCATTTAAACCCGAGGCCTGCGCGCACGCCGGCGCTGGACCGCAGCCGCACGACTTCTCGCGTGCGCCTGAGACCGGCACTCCAGGCCTTCTGCCGACCCGGCGCTCAATTGAACCATCTGTACCTGGATCGTCCCGGGATCTACACGTTCACGGCCAAGATCGAGAAGGCCGAAGCCATCGCGAATCTGAGCGACGCGGTGCGTGCCGGCGTCGGCATGGCCGGCTTCCACGGCAGGCATGTGCGATGCGTCTCCGCGAGTCGGTCGACTACCAGTTCATCACGCCGGCGGCCAGTGGGTCGCGCATCCGGGCGGCATCATCGACTTCCGCGTCAACGTGGCGCGACCCGGACGACCTCGGTGATGCACGGGCTCGACGACTTCGACTACCGCCCGAGCAGTACTACATGCACGTCGACCCTTATCGAACGACGGTGTTGGCCACCACCACCTTCGCTGGCGCCAGCACGCGCCCCTGGGATCGACGGCGTGGTCACGCCGGTGGTCTGGAAGCGCCGCCACGGCAGCGGCCGCGTAAGCCTTCTACAGCGCGCTCAGCCACGTTGTCGCAGAGTTCGACGCCGTCGATGCGCACCGATCACTGCGCCCCAGCGCGGCCTGCTGTGGCCGGGCGCGGTGACCCGCGCTCCCGCCTTGCCGGGCATTGACCGTCCGTCGAACTGCCGCATCGACGCCGATTGCGGCTCAGCACAGCAGATCGGTGACCTACCGACGCCGGTCACCGAGGTGCGTCGCTGGCGACAAATGCCGCCGGTGCCGATGGTGAGATGTTCTCGCGCCGTGCCCACGCCGCTGGCGGCAGCGCGTGCGGGCCGAGCCAGGCCATGCATCGGCGTCGCGAAGTTCCGGCTTGATCATCGCCGCGCGTGCCTGAGCACAGGCGGCGGTCGTTGGTCTGTTCCGAACCGGTGCGGCTGGTGTGGCCTGACCACGTTCATGCACACCTTGGCCGCGCCGGCCTGCCGCGCGCGATCTGGCAGCCAGCTGGCCGCGTACGGGCCGCTCACCTTGGGGTCCGACCAGAACTCGGGAAGCTGCCCGGGTTGAACAGGGACTTGACGCCGAGATTGCGACTGGCTCAAGCCCGAAGGCGACGACACGGCCGAAGGCCTGTTTCTCGGCGTCGTGGCCGCGCGGCCCGAGCTTCCAAATCCCGCCATGAGGTACACCCCGCTCAGCGCGCGCAGCTGCTCGCCCGACCTGTGCGCCAACGCGTTGCGGTACAGGCCCAGCGCGCCGAGATGATCCTGGTAGCGATCGGCGTTGTAGGCGGTGGTGCCGTCGCTGATCAACGCGGCCGGCGGGCAGGCGCTCAAGGTAGTACGCAGCGCGTCGGCCGCCGGGCCCGGCGCCGTCTGCGCGCGTGCGCACGTGGCCGCCGACCACCTGGTCCTTCACCAATACCGGGCTCGCCGTCTCATGGTAGGGGTACGGTACGTCGGCCGGCAGATCGCTGCGCCGTCGCGCCAAAAGCGCGCCGTAGCGCGTTGGCTTGCGCCACTCTGCACGCTGCGCGCGTGCTCAGGTCGACCAGCGCGAGGTTGAGCTGGAACGGCGCCAGCAGCGCAGCCGCCAGGCTGGGCCGAGCGCGCCATCGTGCCGGTCAACGGGTACTGCGCGCGCGCCGAGCTCGCCGCTCTGGAACGGCAACAGCCTCTGAATCCAGTGAACTGCGCGCATTGGCCGCCCAGCTGACGGCCGCCTTCTGCTCGAGCATGCCGTGTGGCTTGCAAGTCTGCTGGCCTCGATGCCGCATCGATCAATCGATCGATCACCACCGCGCGCTGCTTGGAATACGCTCGGCCTCGACCGTCTGGCGAGGAAGCGCCGGCAGCTTCTGTGCGTCTGCGCCACCAGCCCACCGGTGGCCCGCGATCACCGCCTGGTCTGAACGGCCGCTCCTCGCAGAGCAACCGCCGACCGGTGCTCTGAGGCAGCCGGCGCCGCTGGAGAATACAACAGCGCGGCAGCCACCGCACGTGGCGGCCCACTGCAGCGCCAGCGCGCGAGATCAACTTGGCGTGTTCATTCAGTGCGGCACCCCCTTCAGCAATGGCGCGATCGGCTGCGCTCAGCTCTTCGCCGAGCGACACCCGCGCATGATCTCTGCAGCGCGCGTTTGGCGAACTTTGAGGGTTGGGCGCGTCGGCACCCCCGGGCTGGGGCCAGCTGGCGCGCGTCGGACTGGTCGCGGCCGGCACCTGTGGCGGCACGACGGCAGGTGGTGTGGCCGCTGCTCAGCCGCCGCGTGCAGGGGCGACGGTAGAGAGCTACATGCGACGCGCCGCTGTCAGCCGCCGATGGCGGGCAGCACCGCGTGCGCTCGTCGCTCGCGGTCGTCGAGGCCGGTCGTGGGCTCCGCGCTGCTGCGCCTGGCCCAGGCGGCTCAGCGCCCGTCGGCACTGCGCAGCCAAGGCCACGGTCGCGTCGCCCCGGCCGGCAGCAACCAGGCCACCCGCGACGGTCGGCGCGCCGAGCGCGCCGATGACCGCCGGAGTGCAATGGTGTCTGGCGCCACGCGTTGCAGCGGCGGCAATGGCTCGAGCAATGGCGGCGGTCTGGCGGCGCGGTACTCGCCCCGTGTCCGCCACAGCGGTGGCCTCCGGCGCGTCGGCTGGGAATGTCGCGGTTCGCGCGCGCGCTGGCGGCGTCTTCGACGCCCAGCTCGGTTCGCATGCGCGCGCTGTGCGGCGCGGTCGTCCCGGCCGCACAGCCAGCGCGTGATCGATCGCGCGCAGAGCGCTCGCTGTAGCGGTTTGCGGCGCGACCGTGAGCGGCACCATCAAAGTCGGCGGACCAGCCGCGCCACCGACCTGGGCGGCGTGCGACCGACCGGTGATCGCGTAGTGCACCACCGAGCCGAGCGCGCTGCAGGTCGGTCCACGCGACCCTGCGTCATCGACGGCATCTCGGCGTACTGCTCCACCGGCGTGAAAGCCGCGCCGCTTCAGGAACGCCGTCGGCGCGTGCGTGCGCGTCGCCGACTCAACAGGCGCCGCGCCGCGCCGAAATCCGCAGCAGCGGGCGTGCTATCATCGTCGAGCAGCAGGATGTTGTCGTGGGCGATGTCGCGGTGGAAACATAGCAGCGTCGCATCACACCGGAGCGGCGTCGAGCAGCTGGCGCAGCTGCATCAGCAGCCGAGCCTGCCTGCGGCGCCTGCACCGAGGCTCAGCAGCGCCGTCTTCCACGTGACGCCCTGGATCAGCGGCATCACCATGGGTGGCGGTGCCGTTCGCCTCCCAGAAGCGGTGCACCTTTGAGCAGCGACGGATGGATCGAAGCCGCTGGCTAGCAGATGGGCCTCGCTGAGCTTAGCGCTGAGCCCAGACGTCGCAGCGTCCCGGGCCGACCTGTCGGTGCAGCGGCGACCACCTCGGCCGCCGCGGGCGCGCGGCGGCCAGCGTGCGCCGGTAAGCAGTAACCTCCTGATCGCCACTTCGCCGCTGCAGCGAGCCGTCCCGCGCGCAGGTAGATCGCAGATGCCGGAAGCCGCCCGCCAGCCGATCGACGCACGCGGATCTCGAAACCCGGCCAGCCGCGCCCGCCGGGCAAGGCGCTGCCGCTGCGCCGGCCGGGCGAGGTGCCGTCGTGCGCTGCATCGCCGGGCAGCGGTCGGCTCGAGGCTGTCATTCATGGAGCTGACGCGCAGGATAGCGCGGGCCACTGTGCAGACGTGAATCTCATGCAAATGTGTGGCCTGCCAGTTTGCTTGACCGGCGGCGGCGATTGCGCTCGCCTCGCGGCGCTCAGCAGGTCTCGGAAGTGCAGGCGGCCTTCGCGCTGCAGCGCGGCGCCCAAGCTGTCCCAGCTGCAAGCCGGCCTGCTGCGCCACGCCGTCACGCAGCCAGCACGACGCCTTCTTCCATCGCTCTTCAGGCCGCACACGTAGAAGTGCAGGTGTTCGGCGTCCTGCAGCAGCTGCGCCGAGGTCGGCGGCGCGCTCGCGCATCAGGTCCTGCACGTAGCGCTTGGGCTGCCCGGCGTGCGCGAGAACGCGAGGTTGATGTCGATGAAGTCCTTCGGCAGGCTCTGCAGCGGGCCGAAGTAGCGGCAGCTCCTCCTGCGTGCGCGCGCCGAAGAACAGCATCAGCTTGCCGCCTTCGAACTTGCCGCGCGCGCGCAGGCGGCGCGCGCCATTCGGTCATCGCGCGCATCGGCGCGCTGCCGGTGCCGGTGCAGATCATCACGATGTTCGAGCGCGGGTGGTTCGGCATCAGGAACGTGGTGCCGAACGGGCCGATCACCTGCACCGTGTCGCCGACCTTCAGGTCGCACACGTAGTTGCGACGCCGACGCCGCGCACCGGCTTGCCCTGGTGGTCCTCGAGCACGCGCTTGATCGGTCAGCGACAGGTTGTTGTAGCCCGGGCGCTCGCCGTTGCGCGGGCTGGCGATCGAGTACTGGCGCGCGTGATGCGGCCGGCCGCTGCGCGTCGACGCCGGGCGGCACGATGCCGATCGACTGGCCTTCGAGCACCGGGAACGGCATCGTGCCGAAGTCGAGCACGATGTGGTGGCGTGTCGTTACTCGTTGCCGACCTCGGTGACGCGGAAGTTGCCGACCACCGTCGCGGTCGGTCGGCGCCTTCGGGCCGTAGAGGTTGGTGTAGGCGTGCGCGGCCGACCACGGCGGCACGTGGCGCCGATCGGCGCGCGAGTTGAACGGCGCTCCGTCGCGCTGGCGCTCCAGCGCTGCGCGGCCGGCGCTGCCGGTGCGGCGCCTCGTCGGCGCATCGGCGCCGGCCTCGGCGCAGCTCGCTCGGCGCGGCAGTTCGGCGGGCAGCTCGTCCCAGGCGAGCTGCTCCTCGATCTGTAGTACGCGCACGCTTCAGCACGCGTGCGCCAGTTGTCGATCGACGCCGGTCGGGCACGGCGAGATGCAGGCCATGCAGCTGTTGCACTTCGTCCGCGTCGACGCACGTAGTTGCGCGAGTCGTGCGTGATCGCACCGCACCGGGCAGATCGCCTCGCAGGTGTTGCAGCGGATGCAGATCTCCGGGTCGATCAGGTGCTGCTTGATCACCGTCGGCCGACGGCCATGTCCATCGATGTCTCCGATCGGTCTGTACCTTCAGTCGAAGCGCACGTAGTCTGAAGTCGATCGGGCTGCCGGTTGATGCCCATCACCGGCGGCGCGATCCAGCTGGCGAACTTGCCGGGCTCGACCACGCGGCCCATCAGGCTGCGCGACGAACGCGCGGTCTTCGTCGGTCGGCAGCCACTCGCCTTCTTGGCGTCCCACTCGGCATCGCTCGACCACGCCGGCCGTCCGGCGACATCTTGCATGCCGGCCAGCGCGCCGATGCTGCGGTGGAAGGCCTTGTGCGGCACCTGTCAGGCGGTACGGGATGCCCGCCTTCTCGATCACCTTGTTCCAGCGGCCCGACGCCGGCCACCGAATCCTTGATGAAGTCGTCGCGCAGCACCTCGTTGAGCGCGTTGAGCATCGGCACGTCCTTCTCGACGAGCTGGCCCGTCCTGCACTTCGAGCACCTTGTAGGTCTGGCCCTTGAGCAGGTGGTCGTCGCCGCGCTTGCCTTCCTCGTAGCGGCCCTTGAGGCCCGAGCTGTAGAAGATCGCGGCGTTGCTCGACTGGTCGGCGCCGAACAGGTCGATGCGTCACGCTGTAGTGGAAGTTGAGGTAGCGCTGGAGCGTCGGCAGGTCGATCACGCCGGCGGCGCGCAGCTTCTGCGCGTCGTCGGTCTTCAGCTCGTTCATCACCTGGCAGGTGCGCTGGATCACGCGCGACACGCCCGCTCGCCCACGAACATGTGGTGCGCTTCCTCGGTCAGCATGAACTTGCGTCGTGCGCGCCAGCGGGTCGAAGCCGACTCGGCGCAGCGCGCAGAGCTGGAACTTGCCGTCGCGGTCGGTGAAGTAGGTGAACATGAAGAACGCCAGCCAGTCGGGCGTCTTCTCGTTGAACGCGCCGAGGATGCGCGGGTTGTCCTGCGTCGCCCGAGCGGCGCTCGAGCAGCGCCTCGGCCTCCTCGCGGCCGTCGCGGCCGAAGTAGCGGTGCAGCAGGTACACCATCGCCCACAGGTGGCGGCCTTCCTCGACGTTGACCTGGAACAGGTTGCGCAGGTCGTACAGCGACGGCGCGGTCAGCGCCGAGGTGGCGCTGCTGCTCGACCGATGCGGGCTCGGTGTCGCCCTGCGTGACGATGATGCGGCGCAGGTTGGCGCGGTGCTCGCCGGGCACGTCCTGCCACGCGGCCTCGCCCTTGTGGTCGCCGAAGTGGATCTTGCGGTCGGCGTCGCCGGGGTCGAGGAAGATGCCCCAGCGGTAGTCGCGCATCTTCACGTAGTCGAACTGCGCCCAGCCCTGCGGATCGACGCTGACCGCGGTGCGCAGGTAGACGTCGTAGTTCGGTCGAGCCGTCGGGGCCCACGTCGTCCCACCAGTCGATGAAGTTGGGCTGCCAGCTGCTCGAGCGCGCGCTGCAGCGTGCGGTCCTCGCCGAGGTTGACGTTGTTGGGGATCTTCTCGCTGTAGTTGATGGTGGACATGCGATTCCAGTGATCCGGTGTGACGGCTCAAACGCGGTTCGAAGTCGAACTGGGCCTTTTCGCCCTTGCCGTAGACCTTGAGCGCGCCCTTCTCGCCGACGGCGTTGGGGCGGATGGAAGATCCAGTTCTGCCACGCGGTCAGGCGGCCGAAGATGCGGCGTGGCCATGTTCTCCTGGCCGCGCGAAGCGCAGGTTCGCCTCCAGGCCGGTCAGCGCATCGGGCGACATCGCCGACGCGCTCTTCGATCGCGATGCGGATCTCGTCGGCCCAGTCGATGTCGTCGGGCGCGGCGGTGACGAGGCCGAGCGCGCAGTGCGGCGTCGGCGTCGAGCGCCTTGCCGATCGCCGCGCGCGCCGCGCGCAGCGGCTGCCGCCTCGTCGTAGAAGCGGCGGATCAGGCGCGGCTGGTCGTTGACCATCGGGCAGGCGCCGAAGTTCGATCTCGCCGAGCTGAGCCGCGGCGCGCGCGCCGCGTCGTCGGGCAGCGCGAGCATGTAGGCGCGGTCGGCGGCGAACGCGAGCTCGGCCAGCGTGCCGGCGAAGCACGAGCCCGGCTCGATCAGCGCGAACAGGCGTGCGCGACGACACGTCCAGGCGCGCGCAGCGTGCGGCGCAGCAGTGCCGATCGGTCTCGCGCACGAACCAGTGGTCGCTGTGCGTCGAGCAGCGTGTGCATCGCAGGCCAGCACGGCTGCGGCATCGCCTTCGGTCTTCAGCAGCCAGGTGCCGATGTCGAGCTCGTTGGTGCGCATCGATGCAGGATGGCGTCGTCGAGCTGGCGCGCCATCGCCAGCGGCCACCAGCGCGGCGCCGGCGGCTTCGATGCCGGCGATGTCCGTCGGCTGCGGCCGGCGCGGCGCCTTGACGGTGAAGGTCGCCGTGCGCTGCGCGCGGTCGATCTGCACCGTCACGTGCTCGTAGCGCAGCGCATCGGCGCGTCCTGCGCGCTCGATGCGCGGCAGCGCCACGCCTTTCGCATCGGCCGGACGGTCGCTCGCTGCGGCCAGTGCTTGGCGCGCGCTCCTGCACCGCGGCGCCGAACTGCGCCGGCTTGACCGCCGCATCGACGCAGCCGCCAGTCGCACGGCGCGCTGGCCGCGCACGCCCTCGGTGGTGGTGCAGAAGATGTCGGCGAGGTCGTGGCGCACGTGGCGCTTGTCGGTCACGCGCGTCAGGCCGCCGGTGCCGGGCAGCACGCCGAGCAGCGGCACCTCGGGCAGCGAGACCGACGAGGAGCGGTCGTCGACCAGCACGATCTCGTCGCAGGCCAGCGCGAGCTCGTAGCCGCCGCCGGCGCACGCGCCGTTGAGCGCGGCGACGAACTTCAGGCCGGAGTGCTGCGAGCTGAGTCCTCGATGCCGTTGCGCGTCTCGTTGGTGAACTTGCAGAAGTTCACCTTCCAGGCGTGCGCTCGACAGGCCGAGCATGAAGATGTTGGCGCCCGAGCAGAAGACGCGGTCCTTGCAGCGCTGGTGACGATCGACCGAGCGCACCTCCGGATGCTCGAAGCGGATGCGGTTGCAGCGCGTCGTGCAGCTCGATGTCGACGCCGAGGTCGTAGCTGTTGAGCTTGAGCTTGTAGCCGGGGCTGCATGCCAGCCGTCTTCGGCGATGTCGATTGCCAGCCGTGGCCACTGCTGCCGTCGAAGCTGAGCTTCCAGTGGCGGTACGCGGACGGTTCGGTGCGGTAGTCAACGCGGGGCTCGGAACCGACGTTGCTCATGGTGGGTCTCCTGAAGCAGCAACTATGATGCAGTAACGCTGCATGATCGTCGTATCATGCATCATAGTGCATGCATTGCCATACGTCAAGCCGTCCTGCGTCAAAGTCCACGCACGAAGCGTGCGCAGCCGGCGCGAGCGGCACGCATGCCCAGGCGTCTACAGCGGGCAGCTGCGGTCGCCTGCCGCACCTGCGTGCGCAGCGACTGGAAGGCCTTGCTTCCAGCGGCTGCCGGCTCGTGTCCAACGCGTCATGTCCGGCCTTCGAATAGAACGGCGGCGCGGCCTGGCCAGGATGCGCTGCAGGTCATCCATGGCCTCGGCGCTGGCGGCCATCGGCCGCGAAGATCGCCCTGCGCGGCGACGCAGCGCTGCATGTGGTCTTCCGGGTCCGCCTGCAACCACACCGTCGTGCAGTGCGCCAGCAGCAGGTTGAAGGTGGCGGCGTCCGACACCAGGCCACCCGGCGTGGCGATCACCACCTCGGGATGGATCTGGATCGCCTCCTCGAGCGCGCGCCGCTCGTAGCGACGGTAGGCCGTGGGTGCCGTAGAGGTCGTGGATCTCGCGGATCGCTGCAGCCGGCGACCTTCTCGATCTCGCGCGCTCAACTCGATGAAGGGCACGTCCAGGTCGTCGGCCAGCATCTGGCCGAGCGTCGATTTGCCCGCGCCGCGCAAGCCCGACCAGCGCGATGCGGCGGCTGCGTGCCTGGCGCCGGTCGCCGCCGCGTGCCGAGCAGTCTCAGCGCGATGCGAGGCGCGCCGGCGCAGGTCGGCTTCGCTGCGGCCCTCAGCAGTTCGCGGATCAGCAGCCACTCCGGCGACGTGGTGGTGACGTCGCCCACCAGCTCGGCCAACGAACACTGCAGCGCGCTGTGCCACCTGGTTGCAGGATCAGGATCGACGCGCATTGCCGGTGCCCGACTCCAGGCTGGCCAGGTGGCGCTCCGACACGCGGCCAGCGATTGGGCCACGGCCTTGCGGGTGAGCCCGCGCCTCGCACGCAGGCTGCGGGCGCGCTCGCCGAGCGCACTCAGCAGCTGGTCGTGCTCGTCGCGGCCGTGCCGCCGCCTTGGCCGCCGGGCCGGGCGGCGCCGCGGCTCGAGCGGGCGCCCGGGTCCGGACCGATTTCTTCGACGGCCCCGTGGTGGCAACCTTGGTCCTGGTGGGTCGCGGGGTCGCGCGGCTGCAGATCGGCTCATGCAATATAGTGCTTGACAGGCGGCGCAACGAAAACTATCGTGTTGCCGAACGCACAATAATGCATGTCGGTCCGCACTGCAAGGCGTCGTGCTCAGCAGTTCCGCGGATTCGGCCCTCGAGGCCCGTTGAGAAGTGTGTCGCGCGCGTTCGTCTGTTCGTGGTTTGTTCGTTGTCATTGGAGTCCGCCATGTCTGCCGCAGTTGCCGCTCCACCCGTCGCCTACAACTTTGCGGCCGACCTGCTTGCGCGCAATGCGACGCGAGCATCGAAGCTCGCGTATGTCGATGACCACGGCCGTCATGACCTACGGCGAGTTGGAGCGCCAATCGCGAAAGCTAGCAGCCGCGCTGCTGGCGGCGGGGTGTCGCGACGAGCGGGTGTTGCTGGCCATGCCGGACAACAACCTGCGGCCGGTGAGCTTTCTCGGCTGCCTGTTCGCCGGCGTGGTGCCGGTTGCGGTGGGACACGCTGCTCACTGCCGACGACTACAACTACATGCTCGCGCACAGCCGCGCGCAGCTGGTGCTGACTTCGAGCGCAGCGCTGCCCGCGTTGCAGACCGCGATGACGGCATCGCGCCACGAGGTGCGCGAGCTGTGGGTGGCGCATCCAGCGCGGCCCACTGGCGAGTGGCCAGGCCGATCTCGAGCAGCGGATCACAGCCGCCGACGCACTGAACAAGGCCGCTGCCACTGCCGGAGAGGAGCCCGCCTTCTGGTCTACTCGTCGGGCTCCACCGGCCGTCCGAAAGGGACCGTTCACGCACGCCAACCTGTACTGGACCGCTGAGCTGTATGGCCGCGGCGTGCTCGGCTTGACCGAGGCGACGTCTGCTTCTCGGCGGCCAAGCTGTTCTTCGCCTACGGCCTAGGCAACGCGCTCGACGCTTTCCGCTGTGGGTCGGCGCTTCGGTGGTGCTGATGGCCGAGCGGCCGACGCCCGATGCAGTGTTCAAGCGCTGGACCGGCGGCACGCGGCCCGAAGCCGACCGTGTTCTTCGGCGCGCCCACCGGCTTACGCAGGCATGCTGGCGTCGCCACGTGCCTGCCGGCGAAGCGCAGCGAGGTCGCGCTGCGCCTGTGCTCGTCGGCCGGCGAGGCGCTGCCGCGCGAACATCGGCGAACGCTTCAGCGCGCACTTCGGCTGTCGAGATCGATCGACGGCATCGGCTCCACCGAGATGCTGCACATCTTCCTGTCGAACCGCCCGGGCGATGTGCGCTACGGCAGCACCGGCAAGCCGGTGCCCGGCTACGAGCATCGAGCTGCGCGGCGACGACGGGCCACCCGGTGCGCCGACGGCGAAGTCGGCGACCTCTACATCGGCGGCCCGAGCGCGGCGCTGATGTACTGGGGCAACCGCGACAAGTCGCGCGAGACCTTCCAGGGCGCCTGGACCAAGAGCGGCGACAAGTACGTGCGCAACGCCGACGGCACGCTACACCTACTCGGGCCGCAGCGACGACATGCTCAAGGTCAGCGGCCAGCTACGTGTCGCCGTTCGAGGTCGAGGCCACGCTGGTGCAGCATGCCGCGGTGCTGGAGGCAGCGGTGATCGGCGTGCCTGACGCCGAAGGTCTCACGCGCGCCAAGGCCTTCGTCGTGCTGAAGCCCGGCACGTGCGTCGCCGGCGTTCGAGGCCGAACTCAAGGCGTTCGTCAAGGCGCGGCTTGGCGCACGTTCAAAGTATCCGCGCCAGATCGAATTCATCGGCGAGCTGCCGAAGACGGCTCGACCGGCAAGATCCAGCGGTTTCGCCTGCGTGACCTCGAAGCGGCCAAGCGGCACTGAGCTGAAGCGATGACGCACTCCGGTGCAATTCGTCGAGCTGCCGTTGGTCCGGGCGGCGCGTGCGCATCGAGGTGCAGCATGTCGCGGCAGCGTGCGCCACGCGCCGCTGCGACGTTCGTGTTCCTGCACGAAGGGCTCGGCTCGGTGGCGATGTGGCGCGACTTTCCGCAGCGGCTGTGCGACGCCGCCGGCGCGCGCGGCATCGTGCTACTCGCGTCCGGCTACGGCCGCTCGACGCCGCGCGCAGCCAAGCGAGCGCTGGGGTCTGGACTTCATGCACCGCCAGGCGCACGAGGTGCTGCCAGCGCTGCTCGACGCGCTGCGGTCGATCGACAAGCGCGGCCGCCGTGGCTGATCGGCCACAGCGACGGCGGCTCGATCGCGCTGCTGCACGCGGCGCGCTTCACTCAAGCAAGTGTCGGGCGCTGGTGGTGATGGCGCCGCACCTGTTCGTCGAGGACGTGTCGATCGCCAGCATCCAGCAGGCGCGCCACGCCTATGAGCGCACCGACCTGCGGCAACGGCTCGCCCGCTACCACGACGACCCCGATTCGGCGTTCTGGGGCTGGAACGACATCTGGCTCGCACCCGGCGTTCGCCCACTGGAGCATCGAAGGCGAGATCGGCAGCATCAGCTGCCCGCTGCTGGCGATGCAGGGCATCGACGATGAGTACGGCACGCTGCAGCAGATCCGGGCCATCGCGCGGCGCGTGCCGCGCGCCGTGCTGGTGGAGTTGCCGCAGTGTGGCCACTCGCCGCACCGCGACCAGCCCGAGAGCGTGATCGACGAGGTCACGCGCTTCGTCGACGCGCACGCAGTGACGACGAAATCTCTACCCGCACACCAACCCGCGGCGTGAAGCCCGCTACAGGAGACACACGCATGAACCTCACAAACAATATCGCGGGTCACCGCTCTGGCAGCGCAGCCTTCGCGGCAGCATTGCTGAGCGCGAGCGCAACCGCTCAAGCACCGAAACTCAAGGTCGGCCTGATGCTGCCCTACACCGGCACCTTCGCCGCGCTGGGCGTGGCGATCGAAAACGGCTTTCGGCTGTAGCGTGAGCGAGCAGGGCGGCAAGCTCGCCGGGCGCGAGATCGAGTTCTTCAAGGTCGACGACGAGTCCGACCCGGCCAAGGCCACCGACAACGTCAACAAGCTGATCAAGCGCGACAACGTCGACGTGCATCGTCGGCACCGTGCACTCGGGCGTGGCGATGGCGATGGCCAAGGCCGCCAAGGACAACGGCACGATGCTGATCGTGCCCAACGCGCGGCGCCGACGCCGTGACCGGGCCCGATGTGCGCCAAGCACATCTTCCGCAGCTCGTTCTCCAACTGGCAGCCGGGCTACGCGATGGGCGAAGTGGTCGCCAAGAAGGGCTACAAGCAGCGTCGTGACCATCACCTGGAAGTACGCCGCCGGCGACGAATCGGTGAAGGGCTTTCGCGAAGGCTTTCGAGAAAGGCGGCGGCCAGGTCGTCGAAGGAGCTGAGCCTGCCCTTCCCGGACGTGGAGTTCCAGGCGCTGCTGACCGAGATCGCGATCGATCAAGCCCGATGCGGTGTACACCTTCTTCGCCGGCGGCGGCGCGGTGAAGTTCGTCAAGGACTATGCAGCCGCGGGGTTGAACAAGACGATCCCGCTGTATGGCGCGGGCTTCCTCACCGACGGCACGCTCGAGGCGCAAGGCGCCGCAGCCGAGGGCCTGATGACCACGCTGCACTACGGCGACAGCCTGGACACGCCGCGCGATCGAGCGTTCCGCCTCGAATACGTCAAGGCCTACAAGCTGCAGCCCGACGTCTACGCCGTGCAGGGCTACGACGCCGCGCAGATGCTCACCATCGGGCTGAAAGCGGTGAACGGCGACATCAGCAAGAAGGCCGAGTTCGCTGCCGCCGTGGAGAAGGCCAAGATCGACAGCCCGCGCGGTGCATTCACGCTTCGGCAAGAGCCACAACCCGGTGCAGGACATTTACCTGCGCCAAGTGGTGCGGCAAGGAGAACAAAGGTGATCGGCGTGGCGAGCAAGTCGCTGGCCGATCCCGGCCGCGGCTGCAGGATGTGACCTTGAACGTGAGCCCCCGGCCGTCTGGCGGTGCGGCCCTCACGGACTCCCCTGGCCGCTTTGCGGCCTGTCCTCATAGGGACCAAGCCCGGTGGATCTTGCGACCTTCCTTGTCCAGTGCCTCAACAGCTTGCAGTACGGGCTGTTGTTGTTCCTGGTCGCCTCGGGGCTGACGCTGATCTTCGGGATCATGGGCGTCATCAACCTGGCGCACGGCAGCTTCTACATGATCGGCGCCTACATGGCGTATGCGCTGGCGCCGCTGGTCGCGAGCGCCGTTGGGCGGCGGCTTCTTCATCACGCTGCTGATCGGCCTGGTGCTCGCGGTCGCGCTCGGCTATGTGCTCGAGTGGGCTTTCTTCAGCTACTTGTACGAGCGCGAACACCTGCAGCAGGTGCTGATGACCTACGGCCTGATCCTGGTGTTCGAGGAACTGCGCAGCATCATCGTCGGTGACGATGTACATGGCGTCGCACCGCCGGCGTGGCTCGCCGGCTCGATCCCGCTCGGCGACTTGATGACATACCCGGTGTATCGGCTGTTCATGTCGGCGGTGTGCCTGGCACTGGCCGGCGGCATGTGGTTCGTGCTCGCTCGCACGCGGCTGGGCATGACGATCCGCGCCGGTGCCACCAACCGCGAAATGGTGCAGTCGCTGGGCATCGACATCCAGTTTCTGTACCGACTGGTGTTCGCCGCCGGCGTGGCGCTCGCGGTGTTCGCCGGCATGGTGGCGGCACCGGCGTCGTCGGTGTATCCGGGCATGGGCAACCAGGTGCTGATCGTCTGCTTCGTCGTGGTGGTGATCGGCGGCATCGGCTCGATCCGCGGCGCGCTGCTGGCGCGCGCTGTTGATCGGCTTCGTCGATACCTTCGGCAAGGTGCTGTTTCAACAAGCGGCGGGCGTGCTGGTGTACGTGTTGATGGCGCTGATCCTGCTGTGGAAACCCGACGGGCTCTTCAAGGCGGGGTCGTGACCACCCCCGAAGTGGCCACTGAGCCCGCTTGAGTCGCGATGCAGCGATCAAAGTATTTTCGGTGCTGGTCAGCGTGCTGGCGCTCGCGCTATTGCCGCTGGCCACCGGCAGCTTCGGTGTCGACTTCGTCACCAAGACGATGATCTATGCGATCGTCGCGCTGAGCCTCGAGTTGCTGGTCGGCACCACCGGGCTGGTGTGCTTCGGCCAGGCTGCGTTCTTCGGGTTGGCGGGCTATGCCGCGGTGAAGTTGTCTCCCGAAGGTGCGCCGGCATCGCTGCTGTGGCTGCTGCCCGCGTCGATGGCAGTGGCCGCGGCCTACGCGCTGTTCATGGGCGCGTTGTCGCTGCGCACCGCGGCGTCTACTTCATCATGGTGACGCTGGCCTTTGCGCAGATGGCGTACTACCTGGTGCACGACACGCCGCTCGGGTGGTGGCACCGACGGCATCTACCTGTACGTGAAGCCGGTGCTCGCGATCGGCAGCGTCACGCTGCTCGATCTCGATCGACCGTTGACGATGTACTACGTTGTGCTGGCGTGCCTGGCCGGCGTCTTCGCAAAGCTCGCGCTGATCGCGCGCTCGCGCTTCGGCCGCGCACTGGCGGGCATCAAGGCCAACGAGCAGCGCATGCGCGCGGCCGGGTTCTCGACCTATCCGTACAAGCTGGCGGCGTTCGTCGCCTCAGGGGCAATCGCCGGCCTCGGCGGCTTCCTGTTCGCGGTGAAAGACGGCTTCGTGAACCCCGAGTTGCTGAGCTGGCACCTGTCGGGCGCCGTGCTGATCATGATCATTCTCGGCGGCCTCGGCCACTTGCGCGGTGCGGTGCTCGGCGCATTCGCATTCGCGCTGCTGCAGGAGTTCTTCAAGTCCGAAGCGATCTTCGGCGCCTTCGCCAAACACTGGCTGCTCGGCCTGGGCCTGACGATCATCGTCAGCGTCGCGCTGGTTGCCGCGCGGCCTCATCGGCGTGGGCGACTTGTGGCGTCGCGTGCGGCGCCACCGGTTGAGGCCCACATGAGCGCGGCGCCGGGCCACCCCGAAGCCGCGCGAGCTCCCCGCGCGGCACGCGCCAAGGGGGCGCACATGAGCGAACCCTGCTGCGCGCACGCGATCTCACACGCCGCTTCGGCGGCCTGGTGGCGGTGGACCGCGTGTCGCTCGAACTGCACCGCGGCAGCGTGCATGCGGTGATCGGCACCAACGGCGCGGGCAAGTCCACGCTGATCAACGTGCTGGCCGGCGAGTTGGCTGCCGAGCTCAGGGTCGGTCGAATTGCGCGGCACGGATATCACCCGCTGGCCGCAACCCCAACGAGCGCGCGCCGGCATCGGCCGCAGCTACCAGCGCACGACGCTGTTCATGCAGTTCAGCGTGATCGAGAACTGCCGCCTCGCGGCGCAAGCGCATCACCAGAGGCCATGGTCGCTCTGGACCAGCGCCGCGGCGTGCCCCGTGGCCGCGCCGGCCGCGCGCGAAGCCGCCGCACGCGCGGGCTTGCCGACGTGCTGCGACACACCGGCGTTTGCGCTGTCACACGGCCAGCGTCGCCAGCTCGAGATTGCCATGTGCCTGGCCACCGACCCCAGGTGCTGCTGCTCGACGAGCCGCTGGCCGGCATGGGCGCCGAGGAGACCGATCGCATGCTCGCGCTGCTCGCCGAACTGAAGACCGGCCACGCGATCGCGCTGGTCGAGCACGACATGGACGCGGTGTTTCGCATCGCCGACGTGATCACCGTGATGGTCAACGGCGCGGTGCTCGCCAGTGGCACGCCACAAGCGGTGCGCGCCAACCCCGACGTGCAGGCAGCCTACCTGGGCGAAGCCGCATGAGCCGCCGGGCCGCTCCTAGGCGAATTCCGCAATGCGCAGCCCGGAGGATGCCCATTGAACAGCGAACTGCTGATCGACGCGCGCGACGTGCACGCCTGGTACGACTCGAGCCACGTGCTGCATGGCGTGTCGCTGCAGATCGCGCGCGGCCAGACGGTCGGGGCTGCTCGGCCGCAACGGCATGGGCAAGACCACGCTGATCCGCACGCTGCTCGGCCACGTGCGGCAGCGGCAAGGTCGCATCTCGATCGGTGGACGCGATTTCTCGCACGCGCGACCGCACGAGGTGGCGCGCGCCGGCGTCGGCTACGTGCCGGAGGGGCGCGGCATCTTTCCGAACCTGACCGTCACCGAGAATCTGACGATGGCCGCGCGCGCCGGACTGCGCGGCCAACGCGACTGGTCGCTGCCGCGCGTGTTCGACACCTTTCCGCGCCTGGCGGAGCGGCAGCGCCACCTCGGCGCACAGCTGTCGGGTGGCGAGCAGCAGATGCTGTCGATCGGGCGCGTGCTGATGACGCACCCCGAGGTGATCGTCCTCGACGAGGCCACCGAGGGCCTGGCGCCGCTGGTGGTGGCCGAGATCTGGCGCGTGATCGCGCGCGCATCCGCGAAGCCGGCATCGCCACGCTGATCGTCGATCGCGACCATCGCAAGGTCGCCGCGCACGCCGACACGCTGGTGGTGCTGCAGAAGGGTCAGATGGTCGCCGCCGGTGCTGCCGCACAGCTGCGCGACAGCGCCCAACTCCACCAGTACCTGGGCGTGTGACACCTCGGGAGACACCGCATGTCGACCATTCACCCTGTTCGATGACCCGCGCGTCACTGGCGCCGCCGCGCGCCGAGCGCACGCCGTTGCCCGGCGGCGGCTTCGTGCTGCGCCACCCGGAGCCTTTGCAGCCACACAGCCGCTTGCATCGGCGACTGGCTCGAGCATTGGTCGCGCACCGCACCACAGGCACCGTTCCTGGCTGAACGCGAACGGCTCCGGCGGCTGGCGCCGATGAGCTATGCGCAGTCGCGCCAAGCAGGTCGGCCGCATCGCGCAGGCGCTGCTCGATATGGCACTGCCGCATGGGCCAACCGGTGGTCGTGCTGTCGGACAACTCGATCGACCACGCGCTGCTCGTGCTTGGCCGCGATGCACGTGGGCATGCCGGTGTGCACGGTGTCGAGCGCGTACTGCCGGCTGACCAAGGACACCGCCAAGATCAAGGGTATCCTCGACACGCTGCAGCCTGCGCTGATCTATGCCGCCGAGCCCGGCGTGTACGGCCCGGCGATCAGCGCCTGGGGCGGCCGCTGCCCGGTGGTGTTCAGCGAGCGCGCCGGAGCAGCACGACGGCGCCATAGCGTTCGCCCGTCTGCTCGATGGCAGCGAGACCGTCGCAGTGCGATGCGCGCGTTCGCGACGATCGCGCCCTCGGCGACAGCCAAGCTGCTGCTGACCAGCGGCTCCACCGGCGCGCCAAAGGTGGTGCTCAACAGCCACGCGCATGCTCACCGCCAATCAGCAACAGATGACCCAGGTGTGGCCGTGGCTTCAACGACATCCGCTGCACCTGCTCGACTGGCTGCCGTGGAGCCACACCTTCGGCGCCAATCACAACTTCAACATGGTGCTCGCACATGGCGGCAGCCTGACGATCGACGAAGGGCGGCCGACACCCGGCCTGATCGAGAAGACGGTGCGCAACCTGCGCGAGGTGAAACCAACTTCTATTTCAATGTGCCGCGCGGCTTCGACATGCTGCTGCCCTGCCTCGAGCAGGACGAGGCGTTCGCGCGCGATGTTCTGTCGAGCGGCTCGAGGGCGTGTTCTATGCCGGTGCCGCGTTGCCGCAGAGCGTGTGGGAGCGGCTCGAGGGCGTGGCGCGCCGTGCGCGAGCGCCCGCTGTGGTTCACGTCGTCGTGGGGCGCCACCGAAACCGCACCGGCGGTCACCAGCGTGCACTGGCGCATCGAACGCGCACGGCTGCATCGGCGCGCCGCTGCCGGGGTGGAGCTGAAGTTCGTGCCCAACGGCGGCAAGCTCGAGATGCGCGTGCGCGGGCCCAATGTCTTCCCCGGCTACCGCGATGCACCCGAACTGACGCCGCAGGCGTTCGACGACGAAGGCTACTACCGCATCGGCGATGCCGGCCGCCTGGTCGACGACGCGCAGCCCGAGCTCGGCGTGATGTTCGACGGCCGCGTGGCCGAGGACTTCAAGCTGATGTCGGGCACCTGGGTGTCGGTGGGCACGTTGCGGCTGCGTGCTATCAGCGCGCTGTCGCCGCTGGCCGCCGATGCGGTGATTACCGGGCACGACCGCGAGCAGATCGGTCTGCTGGTGTTCGCATCACCGCAAGCGGCAACGATGTCTGCTGAAGAGAAAACACAACGCCTGCGCGACGCCCTGCTGGCGATGGCGCGCAGCCGGGCGGCGGCTCGTCGCAGACGCCGACGCGGGCGCTGCTGCTCACGGAGCCGCGCCAATGCCGACGCCGGCGAGATCACCGACAAGGGCTATCTCAACCAGCGTCGCGTGCTGGAGCGGCGCGCGGCCGACGTGCTGGCCTCGTACTCGCCGGTGGCCGATCCGCGCGTCGTGCGCGTCTAGCCTGACTTCAAGCTCGACCAGCGCCGCCGTATGCACCGACGCGGTCGCGGCCGGCGAATCAGCTGTGCGCGACGACCGCACGGGTGCGTAGCGCAACACCCGATCGGCCAGTGTCGGCACGTCGAGCGGCTTGACCCAGTAGTCATCGAAGCCGGCCGTGCGTGCGAGCGCGATCTGGTGCGGCATCGCGTCGGCCGAAACGGCGACACACGGCAGCTTCAGAAAGTGTTGGGTTGCGCGCGCAAGCGGCAGCACTCAAGACCGTCGATGCCGGGCAGGCTCATGTCGAGCAGCACCAGGTCGGGCTACCACGACGCCAGCACCTCGAGGCCCCTGCTCGCCGCTGCCGGCCATCCGCAGCTCGATCTCACCGGGCCGCAGCGCCAGGGCCTCCGCGCATCAGCAGCGCATTGACCGGGTTGTCTTCGATGCATAGCACGCGCACGGCCGCTGCGGCAATGTGCGCGCGCATCGGATCATCGGTCGGATGACCGTGGTTGCAAACGGCTGCTTCGTGGGCCAGCAGCGGCAGGCGCAACACCGCCTCGGTGCCGACCCCCGGTGTCGAGCGCAACTCGAGCGTGCCTCTGCATCGCCTCGGCCAGCTGCTGCGGAGATCGCCAGGCCCAAACCGTGCCCGGGCACGACGCCACCCTGCGCGCCCAAGCGGTTGAACGGCTGGAACAGCAGATGCTGGCGCTCCGGTGCGATGCCCGGCCCATCGTCACGCACGACGATGCCAACCGTTGGGGGCGATCCGGCCACCGGCTCCAGCAGCAGCTCGACGCGACCTTCGGCGGCGTTGTACTGGATCGCGTTGCCGACCAGATTGATCAGCACCTGCCGCACGCGCGTGGCATCGGCCATCACGACGAGGCCGCTGCGCATCCAGCGGCCGAGCGCGACGCCGGCGGCCTGGGCCTGCGGTCGCATCAGGTCGATCACCGCTTCGACCGGTGCCGTCGAGAGGCACGCTGGCCGACGCAGCGGCACCGAACCGGCCTCGAGCGCGGCGAGGTCGAGCAAGTCGTCGATCATCGCCAGCAGGTGCGTGCCGGCCGAGCGCAGCTGCTCCCACGGCTTCGATGGCCCACGGCGGCAATTCGGCCGCGCGCAGCTGCAGCAGCTGCGCAAAGCCGAGCACCGCGTTCATCGGTGTGCGCAGTTCATGGCTGGCGCGCGACAGCAGCTCGCCCCTTGGCGCGACTGGTGCGCTCGGCCGCTTGCTTGTCGAGCGTCGCCTGCACGCTGCGCTCGCGATCGGTGACGTCGAAGTTGATGCCCACCAGGCGCCGCCCATGCGCGGTGTCGATGCGATGCACCCACCGGACTGGATGTGCCGCACCTGGCCGTCGGGCCAGAGCGATTCGAAAGTGATGGTCGATGTGGTCGAAGCGGCCGTCGATCACCGCCCGGGTGATGTCGCGCGCGCGTGAAGTCATCGCGATGGACCGTGTGCGCCCAGGTCGCCTCGTCGATCAGGCCATTGCCGGGCGGCATGCCGTACAGCCGGTACATCTGCTCGTCCCAGCTGATGCTCTGAACTCTCGAAGTGCCGCTCCCAGACCCCCGGCGCCGATGGCTTGCGGTGGTCAGGCGCAAACGATCGCGCAACTCGGCGATCGCCTGGCGCGCCGCGTGCGCCTCGGTCGTCTCGTGCGTCAGCCCGGCGATGCCCACGACGCGTCCGTCGCGCCATTGCGGCCGGCCGATGGCATGCACGTGGCGCGCCTCACCTTGCGGTGTGACCGATGTCGAGTTCGACGTCGATGGTGTGTCCACTACCGACGGCGCCCCGGAAGCGCCGCCAGCCAGCGCTCGCGCGACGCCGCGTCGTACAGGCGCACGAAGGTGCGCAAGTCGGGTTCGGCCACGGGCTTGAGCCCATGGATCTCGAACGTCTCGTCGGACCAATTCACCTTGCCCGCGTCGACGTCGTACTCCCACGCGCCGACACGCCCGAGCTGACCGGTCTGGCGCATCAACTCGCCTTCGGCGCGCTCGCGCTCGCGCGCGCGTCGCCGCGGCGTCACGTCTTGCAGCGACAGCGCGGCAGCCAGCCGCGGGTTGGCCACCACGTCCTTCGAGAGTGCCTGCAGCTCCACCCTCAGCCAGCGGCCGTTGCGCACCGGCAGCTCGAGCGCCGACAGCGTCTTGCGCGCGCCAGCGCATCGGTCACGCGGGTCCACGCCGGCGCCGGCCGCCGCCACGTCGACCACGTCGACCAGGTTCGCGCCGGCGCGCGCCGGGTCCAGGGCCGGCAACGTCTGCATGGCCGCGTCGTTGGCCCACACCACCGCGCCATCGCCCGCTAACACCACGATGCTCAGACGCGAGCGGCGCAACACACCGGCGAGCAAAGCCTCGAGGCCCTCTATGGCGGAGTGATCAGCGTGCGGCTTGGCCATGGTCCGTGCGAGGCGCCGCGCCAGCCGACGAGACGCGTCACCGGCATGCGGCGCAGCTTGAGCAGCCAGTGCGCTGGGCGGCGGCTGCTCGTCGGGCGCGCGCAGCAGGCACATCATGCGGATCGCCGACTCGCGCCTGCTCGTAGTAGCCCGGCCAGCACCAGCGTCTGCGCAAAGCCGAGCGAGCGATAGAAGTGCAGCGCCGCGCGATTGCTGGCGCGCAACTCCAGATGCACCGACACCATGCCGGCCACGCGGGCGGAGTGCAGCAACCACTGCATCAGCTGGCGCGCCACGCCTCGGCGCTGGTGCGACGGCCGTACCGCCAGCAGCATCAGGATGCGCATGCTCGTTCGTCGAACTGCATCACCCCGGAAGCCCACCGTGCCATGGCGATCGCAGGCCACCACTGCCGAGGTGTCGCGCCGCGCGATCATGCGGCGACGCGGTCGGCGCGGTAGCGCCAGCCAAGGCCCGACTCGATGAGGTCGCGCAGACATCTGCGCGATGGTCGTCGGCATCGCCGCATCGGCCGAGCGCAACGTCACGGCGTCTCGGTGTTCACGCGCGCATTCTGCCAAAGCGCCGGCTGGGCATGACCTGCAGCGTAGCGGCGCGCCCGCAAACCCGCTGCGACAATTGACACGTCCTGATCGTTGCATCACCGCGCCGCGATGGAACACCCTTCGACACCGCTTTGTGCACTGACGCGCGCGGGCGACGGCCGCTCCAGCGGCCACGCCCCGAGGCCTACTGGAACATGGCCGGCCCGTTCGGCGGCACCACCGCCGCGGTGTTGCTGCGTGCCGCGCTGTTCGATCAGCCCGCTGGCGTGGAGCCGGTGGCGCTCACCGTCAACTATTGCGCGGCTTTGGGCAAAGGCGCATTCACGATCGATCGCATCGCGTCGCGCAGCGGCAAGTCGGTGCGCCATGTGTCGGTGCAGATGCAGCAGGGCGACGGCATCGTCGCCACTGCGAGCGTGGTGCTGGCGCTGCGGCGCGACACCTGGTCGCACCAGGTGGCCACCATGCCCGACGTGCCGCCGCCCGCTGCAGTGGCGGCGATGCCGAGCGACGGCCGCCTGCCCTGGCTGCAGCGCTACGAGTTCCGCTTCGTGCGCGGCGAATGGCGGCCGCAGACGCAAACGCGTATCCGACGCTTGCACAGCGCGCACTCCACGCTGTGGGTGGCCGATCTCGCCGCGCGCGCTGGACCACCTGTCGCTGGCGCGCGCTGTGCGACGTGTTCTTCGTGCGCGCGTTCCATGTGCGTGGCACCCTGGTGCCGGCCGGCACCGTGACGATGACGGTGCACTTTCACGCCAGCGCGGCCGAGATCGCCGCGCAAGGCGTACGCGCCGGTGCTCGGCACCGTCGACGCCCACACCTTCGCGCGCAACTTCGGCGATCAGATCGCGCAGATCTGGTCGACGCCGGGGCCGCCTGCTGGCCACCACCACGCAGATGACCTGGTTCAAGGAATAGCGCTCGGCCTGGCGTCGAGGCAGCGACGCACCTCGGCGTACAGCTCTTCGCTCTGGAACGGCTTTGCGCAGCAGACGCACGCCTGGCACCGCGGCGTTCAGCAGGTCGGGTTCGGCATGGCCGCTGACGAACAGGATCGGCAGCGTCGGATGCGAGACCCGCAATAGGTTGGCCACGTCGATGCCGCTCATGCCCGGCAGCAGCAGGTCGAGCAGGATCAGGTCCGGCGTGCCGTTCTTGACTGCGGCCAGCGCCTCGTCTCCACGGCGACGCTGTCCACCTGATAGCCGTTGTAGCTAAGCAGTTCGGAGATCGTGCCGCGGATGTCGGCCTCGTCGTCGACCACCAGCACGCGCTCGCCGTGCCCGGTCAGGCTGGCCGGCGGCGCGCGCTGATCGAGTTGCATCACGTCGGACGCGGTCGCCGGCCGCGAGCCACAAGGTCACGATGGTGCCCGAGCCTTCGTCGCTGACGATGCGGGCCGCACCCGAGGACAGGCGCGCCAGATTGGCACACCTGGGCCAAGCCCAGGCCGGTGCCGCGTCCCACCGGCTTCGTAGTGAAAACGGGTCGAACGCCTTGCCGCCACGTCCGGCGTCATGCCGGCACCCGAGTCGCGCACGGCGATCACCACGTAGGCGCCAGGTGCCAGTTTGCCGTCGGGCTCCTGCCAGCAGCCGGCTCGACACCGAGCATGACGCTGCCGCCGCCGACCATGGCGTCACGCGCATTGATGACCAGGGTTGAGCAAGGCCAGCTTCGAAGCCGATTGGCATCGGTGACCGCGACCACGTCGCCGCTCGGCGATGGAGATGTTGAGCGTGATCGAGCCGCCCACGCGTCTGCTGCAGCCACTCGCGCATGCCCATCAGCAGCGCGCGCGCGTCGACCGAACCAGTGACCAGCGTGTCGCTGCGTGAGAACGACAGCAGCCGCAGCGTCAGCCGCTTGCCACGGTCGCCGGCATTGAGCGCCTTGTCGAGCATGGCGACGATGTCGGCGTCGCCGCTCTTGTGGCGCACGACGTGGATCCATCCCATCATCGAGGCGAGGATGTTGTTGAAGTCGTGCGCGATCGACCCGGTGCAGCTGGCCCACCGCTTCCATCTTCTGCGACTGCACCAGCGCCGCCCTCGGCGCGCTCGCGCTGCGCGATCTGCTGGATCAGCCGCACGTTGGTGTGCAGGTCGCGCGTGCGCTCGCCGATGCGGCGCTCCAGCGAGTCGTTCAGCTGCGCGCGTGCTCTCCTCCGCGGCGTGCAGGCGCAGCAGCGCGCGCACGGTCGCGATCAGCTCCTCGGGCTCGATCGGTTCGATCAGATACGAACGTCGGCGCCGCCCTCGAGACCGCGGATGCGGTCACTGGGCGTGATGAAGGTCGCCGAGGTCTGCAGCACCATCGTGCCTCGGCCAGCGCTGCTTGATCGACCTGCACACCTCGATGCCGCTCATGTCGGGCATGCGGACGTCGAGCACCACCAGCGCGGGTCGCAGCTGCTCGGTCAGGGCCAGGGCGTCGGCCCCGCACGCGGCGTCGACGACTTCGTAGCCTGCGTGCCGCAGCGTGCGGCCCTTTGGCATAACGAGCCCCTTCGGTGTCGTCGACGATGAGCAGCAATGGCATCGAACTCATGCGCGATCCTTGGCTGCGCCCCGCGGCGTTGCACGCCACGGCGGGTCACGGCGGCGAGCGGCCCCGGCTCATGCGGCCTCCTGGCGCATGGCCAGCGTGGAGTTCAACAAGGCCGTCAAACCTTCGCGCGAGATGTCGTGCTTCGGAAGGATGGGCGTGCGCGGCAGCCAACGAGCGCTTTTGATCCAGTCGTCAGGCTGTTCGACGTCACACGATGACCGGTGGCATGGGCTTCGCCGTCTGAGTCAGCGCTGCGAGCATCGCGAAGCCGTCCATGTGCGGCATCTGCAGGTCGAGCAGCACCGACATCAGGCCGGCCGCTCCAGCGCCGAGCGCGAGGCCGGCTTCACCGTCACCGGCTTCGAGCACGTCGAAGCCCGCGTCCTCGCGCGATGTGGCGAATCACGTAGCGAAACGCCTCCTCGTCGTCGACCACCAGCAACTGGCGCGCTGCCATCGTCGCTACGGAGCGGCCCGCGAGCACTGGCGCTGCCGAAGCTGCACCGGCAGGAACAACTCGAAGATCGAGCCGACTCCGAGCTCGCTGCGCGCGATGACGTCGCCGCCCATCAGTTGCGCCAACCGGCGCGACAGCGGCAGGCCGAGCCCGGTCCGCCAGCGTGCTGCAACGCGCCATCGATCTGCGAGAACTCCTGGAAGATCGTCACCAGCCCCTGCGGCGTCGATGCCGATGCCGGTGTCCTGCACCGCGAACACGATGCGCTCGCGCCAGCGGCTCGTGGCGCACACGCGACGCGCACCTGGCCACGCTCCGGTGAATTTCAGCGCATTGGAGATCAGGTTGCGCAAGACCTGCGACACCTTCTGCTCGTCGGCGACCATCTCGGGCAGCCCTCCGGCTCGTCGAAGCTGAGTTCGACCGCGGGGTTGACCAGCAGCGGCCGCAGCGAGCCGCGCAAGCCGCGCGAACAGGTCTGCCGACTCGAAGTCGACGCGGGCTGCACCTCGAGCTTGCCGGCCTCGACCTTGGCCAGGTCGAGCAGGTCGTTGACCATCTCGAGCAGCCCCTGCGCCGCCTTGCGGATGTACTCGACCTGGCGCATCTGCTCGCCGTTCAGACGGGCCGTCGATGCCGTCGATCAGCAGGCGCGCCAGCGCGAGGATCGAGTTCAGCGGCGTGCGGAACTCGTGGCTCATGTTGGAGAGGAAGCGCGACTTCATGCTCGCTCGGCGCTGCGCAGCTGGTCGGCCTTCTCGCTCGAGCTCGGAATACAGCGCGACCACGCCGCGGTTGGTCTCCTCCAGCTCGCGGTTCGAGCGCTCGGTCTCGGCCTCGCGCTCGCTCAGGTGCGCGAGGCTGTCGATGATCTCGCGGTTCTGTTCGTGCAACACCGCCATCGGATCGGTGCGCCAGCCCGGCAGCTTCGCGCCGATCGCGTCGAGCGCCTCGCGCGTCAGCCGGGCCGATGCCGCGGGCGGGATGTGCTGCCCCATCCGAACCGTGGTGCCGGCGCCGGCGACGACTGGATCTCGAAGCTGGTCCATCAGCCGGCGCGCGCCGACCGAGGCCCACGCCCATGCGCTGGGCCGCGCTCGGAATGGACCACTCGGGTGTGGCGATGACATCGGCGATGCCCGGGCCGCGGTCGCTGACACGGATGCAAAGCAACTTCGGGCTTGACCGGCGCATCGACGGCCAGCTCGATCTCGCCGCCGCCGCCGTGGTAGTAGGCGTTGCGCGCGATCTCGGACACCGCGGTGGCGATGCGCGTCTGCGTCTGGCGGTCGAAGCCCAGCCACTCGGCCACCTGCCGCGCGCGCTGGCGCACCGACACGATGTCGGGCGTCCTGGCCGATCGGCAGACGCGCGAGCACCCGGTTCATGGCGGCCCGTTCTGCGCCACGACCACCGTGGCGTCGTCGCGCCGGCGCGCGAAGTCGCGATACAGCAGACCGGCCAGCAGCATTGGATGTCAGTCGCGAAGCCGGGATACAGCTGCAGACGTCCAGCTGGTGCCCAGACCGTCGGAATGCATGATCAACAGTCCGCCCGTGCAAGGATACGTCGAAGGCGTGGATTTTGCGCGCGTTGTGGCCGGCGATGCCGTTGAGCGAGACCAGTGCTGGCACCTGCCCGCCCGTTGACACCAGCGCGGCGGCGCGATGTTGCCCAGCCCGGACGTATGCGACGGTGCAGGCCGCCCGGTCGATGCGCGCCACCGCGACCGCCGCGCCGCGCGTCGGGCGCAGCGCCAGGTGCACGGCCTCGATCAGCTCGGCCACCGGCGCCTCGGGCCGAACGATGAAATTGCTGCAGCGCCTCGTTGGCGGCGCGGGCCGCTTCGACGCCGTGCCCCAGGCCATCGACCACGAACAGCGTGCGTCGCCTGTGTCGCTGGTGTGCGACGCCCAGCCGTCGCCACACGCCTGCTCGCCGGGCATGGCCACGTTCAGGCCGCCGACGCCTGCATGCGGCGGCACCGCGACAGCCTGCTGCGCGCGACTGCGCGCGCAGCACCGCGGTGCCGCGGTCCGGCCACGAGGCGACGTGAAATGCGCTGGGCCAGCCGCCGCACCGCCCCGAGCCCATTGCCCGACGTGCCGACGGTCGAGATAGCCGTCGGCGCAGGCAGCTGGTCGACGTCCTCCATGCCGCGGCCCCGATCGAGCGCCAGCACGTCGACATGGTGCTCGCCATCGTCCGACCAGCAGCTCGCCGCCGCCGCCGTGCTTCGACCAGATTGGTCGCCAGCTCGGTGGCGATCGAGCGCGAGCTGCCCGCGCGCGCGTCGTCGAGGCCGACGGCCGCGCCGGTGGCGAGTGCGCGGCGCCGTGCGCGCTGCCACGGCGCTGTCGTCGGCCACATCGACTCGATCATGATCTTCCAACGCGTGCACTGCACGCGCGTGCCCTTGCCGAGCGTCGACTCGATGCTGAACTCGCTGCACAGGCGCTTGGCGCCGCCGAGGCCGAGGCCGAGGCCGCTGCCGGTGGTGAAGCCGTCGCGCAGCGCCAGCATCGAGGTCCTGATGCCCGGGCCCTGGTCCTCGAACAGCAGGCGCAGCGCCGCGCCGGGGTGACTCACGACCTCGGCCTCGACGCTGCCGCCGCCGCCATAGTCCAGCGGTGTTGCGCGCCAGCTCGCTGGCCGCGGTGACCAGCTTGGTCTGGTCGACCAGGCTCAAGCCCGCCTCGACGGCCAGCGCGCGCACCGCTGCCGCACACGAACCACGTCTTCGGCGCTTCGGATCGCGATGCGCATCAGTCACTGGCAACGCCAAAGCCTGGGCGGTCACGGCGGATCAGCGTCCATGCCGCGATCGACGTCGAGGGCGGTCTTGACGCCGCTGAGCGACAGGCCCAGCTCGACCAGCGTGATCGCGACCGCCGGCCGCATGCCGACCACCACGGTCTGCGGCGTCGAGCACGCGCGACATCGCGGCGATGTTGTCGAGCATGCGGCCGATGAACGATGTCGACGATCTCGAGCGCCGAGATGTCGATCAGCACGCCCCGGCGCGCGCGGCGACTGATGCGCGCGGTGAGGTCTTCCTGCAGCGTGCATGGCCAGCTGGTCGTGCATGTCGACCTGGATCGTGACGAGCAGGCACGTCACCGATCTTGAGGATCGGGATGCGGTCCATGGCGTCAGGCTCCGGGCGACGCTTCGGCGCGCCGCTGGTGACCGTGCGCGCCTGGTCGCGCCAGCGCCAGCGCGAAGGCGTCGGCCAGCGTGGCCTTGGATGACCACCGTCGAGCTCGACGCCGAGGTGCACGATGGTCTGCGCGATCTGCGGACGGATGCCGCTGATGATGCAGTCGGCGCCCATCAGGCGCGCCGCCGCGACGGTCTTCAGCAGGTGCTGCGCGACCAGCGTGTCGACCGTCGGCACGCCGGTGATGTCGATGATCGCGATCTCGGCGCCTGTCTGCGACGATCGCTCTGCAGCAGGTTCTCCATCACCACCTGCGTGCGCGCGCTGTCGAGCGTGCCGATCAGCGGCAGCGCGAGGATGCCGTCCCACAGCTGGACGACCGGCGTCGACAGCTCCGAGCATCTCCTGCTGCTGGCGCACGATCAGCGTCTCGCGCGCCTTCTGGTACGCCTCGGTCGTGAACAGTCCGAGCTGGTCGAGCAGCAGACCGATCGACCAGTTCGCGTCGGCAGTGGCCTGCAGATCGGCGCTGGCATGGCGCTGAAACGCGTCGAACAGCGGCTGCTTGAGCGAGAACACGAACATCGCCGTCTCGCGCGGACTGAAGCCCTGCGTGGCACGCGACGCGGAGAGCTCGCTCAGCATGTCGCGCACGCCGCCGAACTCGGGCCGTCGATATCGGTGGCGCTGGTGCCGCGGCGTCGCGCAGGCGCGAGAGGAACTCCGTGCACTGGCTCTGCAGCTCACCTTCGCGGATGCGCCCGCTTTGCAGCGCCCCTTCGGCCTTGAGCCGCTGCAGCCACGTCTCCTGAATCTCGCCTTGATGGGCGTTGAGCAACGTCGACGCAACCTGCTTGGCAGGTTTTGCCATGGGGACCTCCCGATGGGTGTAAAAATTTCCGATGACGCTCGTGCCCGCGCGCGCCAGGCTGCAGATGGCTGCGGGGCAGGTGTGAGGCGCAGCATACGGCATCTGGTGTTTACCAGACCGTGGGCGACGCTGGAACGGCGGGCGCGTCCCTGTGCATTATGCCGCTTCCGGAATTGGCCGCTCTCGAGGCCAGCGGTGCGGGTGTTAGGCTTCCGCACCATGACCCGCGACGAGTGGCTCCAGCAATGCGAAGACGAGTTGCGCAAGCTCAGACCGCACTTGTCATCGAAGCTCGCGACGACGATCGCGCTGCAGCTGTACTCGGAGAAAGAACATCCCGGGTCGCAGCAGAGAGTACTGACGCGCGGCAAAGGCCGAAGCCCGCACCGGTGGCCAAGAAGGCGAAACGCTGACCGCTGCTCTCGAGCTTCAGAGCGCGAAGCTCGGCGCGCCGGCAATGCCTGACCATCTACTGTTGCGATGGTTGGTAGCAAGGATCGTCCTGCGGGTACGGCATGACTGGATCGCACTGTATACGCCGCCGAGATCCCCGCACGCACTCAGCAGCCATGACAACGCGATCAGGCACGAAGAGCTCGAACGCCGTCGCGTGATGCCATCTCAATGACTTCGGAGCTCTGGGGTGTCACTGTCTGGGTAGTGCAGACAGAATTTTGGCGGCGGAGTGGACGGGACTCGAACCCGCGACCCCCGGCGTGACAGGCCGGTATTCTAACCAACTGAACTACCACTCCACGCTCGCAGCGGCCCGAAAGTATAGCAGCGGGTCCGTTGGCGCTCAGGCCGCTGGCGGCTCGTCCGTCCGCTGCGTCGGGCGGCGCCGCGATCTTGTGTCAACGAGCTCGATCAGCATCGCGCGCTCGGCGCGGCTCAGCGCGCCGCAGCAGGCTGTGCTCCATCGTCTTGGCGGCGGCCTGCGCGCGGCGCGCCAGCGCAAGCCCTCGGCCGACAGCACGATCATCTGCGAGCGGCGATCGGCCGGATTGCGCTCGCGGCGCAACCAGTGCTTTGGTTTGCATGCGATCGACCAGCATCGTCAGGTTGGGCGACGACAGCCGCAACGTGCGCGCCAGGTGCTTGGCCGGCGTCGCGTCGTTGGCCAGCAGCAGCATCAGCAGCGAGAACTCGGCTTTGCGAAGGTTGAACGGCCCACCGACGTGGCGCTCGAACAGCGCAACCGTGGCGATGCTGGCCAGCGTGATGTGAAAGCCCAGCACATCGCGCAGCACGCCGAGGTCGAGCGCGCCATCGGCGCGCGGCGGTGCTTCAGCCATGTCGACGGAGTCGGCGCTCATTGGGCATCCTTCGTGCTGCGCACTGCGGAATTCGCCTTGGGAGCGGCCCGGCGGCTCAAGACGCCCGTGCTCCGAGGTAGGTGTCGATCACGCGGGTATCCCGTGCCAGTTCGACTGGCGGGCCCTTCGAGCGCGAGCGTACCGGTCTCGAGCACGTAGCCGTGGTCCGACACCTCGAGCGCGGCGCGCGCGTTCTGCTCGATCAGCAGGATCGACGTGCCGCGTCTGCGCAAGCGCTCGATGATGCGGAACACTTCACGCACCACCAGCGGCGCCAGCCCGAGGCTCGGCTCGTCGAGCATCAGCAGCTTGGGCTCGGCCATCAGCGCGCGGCCCACCGCCAGCATCTGGCGCTCGCCGCCCGACAGCGTGCCCGCGAGCTGCGAGCGCGCTCGCGCAGGCGCGGGAACAGCGTAGACGTGCGCTCGATGCGGTCGCGCCAGCTCGGCACGCCGCGTCGCAGCTGGCGATAGCCGCCGCAGCACCAGGTTGTCTTCGACCGCCATCGAGCCGAACAGCTCGCGCGTTTCGGGCACCAGCGCCATGCCGCGCATCACGCGCTCCTCGAGCGGCATGCCCGACAGCGACTCGCGCCGTCGAACACGATGCTGCCGCGCGCATGCAGCAGGCCCATCAGCGAATTGAGCAGCGTCGACTTGCCGGCGCCGTTGGGCCCGATCACGGTGACCACGCCGCCGCGCGGTACGCTCAAGCGCAGCCCCGACAACACCTCGGCCTTGCCGTAGCCGGCATGCAGGTCAGTGACGTCGAGCAGGATGTCGGCAGTGCTCATGCCTCTTGTCTCCAGAGAGGCGAGGCAAAGCCGAGGGTGGGTGCGTGTCGGCGCTCGTGGCGCCGATCGGCCCCCGGGCCGACTCCCTCGCGGTGCTCGGTCTCGCGGCCCGCCGAGAAACCCGCTTCGCTCACTGCGTTCGCCACGCCTGACAATCTCGGCGAGTCAGAAGACGAAGCGCGCGCTGTGCGCGCGCGGCCACGAGCCCCGCGCCCTCAGCGTCGCACAATCGTCGCTGCCGACGCGCACCCCCACGGCTTTGCTGGCACCACTTGGCCCTACTTCGTCGAACACCACGAGCGCCGCAGCGCGGTGGGCGGTGCCCGGGTGCGACTTGTGGGGCGGCGAGAAGCGCAGCGCTGGCGGTCGGCGCGCAGCGCGCTTCGTTCATCTGACTCGCCGCGATTGTCCGAGCGCAGCGAACGAAGTGAGTGCAGCGAGTTTCGCGGCGCGACCCCGGCGCGAGCAGCACAGCGGAGTCGGCGCGCAGCACCGACCGCCACAGTAGGAGCCCACCCCGGGCACCGCCCGGCGCGCAGCAACGCGTCATCGCATGAGTGGTCACGCGCGAGCAGTCGCCGAGCAAAGCGCGATACGCGCGCCACGAGCCTGATGCAACGCGGCGTCATGCAGTGCTCCGTACCCAAATACGCCGCACGCACAGCCGGGCTGGCCTGCACCTCGGCGGGCGTGCCTTCGGTGAGCTTGGTGCCGAACTCCATCACCACGATGCGATCGGTCAGCCCCATCACGAAGTCCATGTCGTGTTCGACCAGCAGGATGCTGATGCCCTCGCCTTGCAGCTGGCGCAGCACGGCCGGCCAACGCCTGCTTCTCCTGCAGGCGCAAGCCGGCGGCGGGCTCGTCGAGCAGCAGCAGCACCGGGTCGGCGCACAGCGCGCGCGCGATCTCCATCAGCCGCTGCGGGCCCAGCGGCAGATTGCCGGCGAGTTCGTGCAATTGCGCGCCCATGCCGATGCGCTCGAGCTGACGCTCGCGCCTCGGCAAAGAATCGATGCTCTTCGTCGCGATCGAGCCGCAGCATCGCGCGCAGCGCGCCGCAATGGCCGCGCTGGTGGGCGCCGAGCGCGACGTTCTCGAGCACCGTCATCTCCGGCAGCAGCTTCACGTGCTGAAAGGTGCGCGATACGCCCAGCCGCGCGATCGCGCGCGCCGGCAACCCGGCGATCGTGTGGCCGGCGAACGTGGCCGTGCCGCGTGTCAACGCCAGCGTGCCGGTCAGCAAGGTTGAACGTGGTGGACTTGCCCGCGCCATTCGGTCCGATGAGGCCGACGATCTCGCCGGCCCGCAACTCGAAGCTGACGTCGTTGACGCGCCACCAGGCCGCCGAACTCCTTGCGCACAGATTGCACCTCTGCAGCAGCACCTCACCCGGCGTCGGCCGGTTGCGTTCCTGCAGGCGCGCGGCTTGGGCCCAGTCCATCTGCGCGGCGCGGCAACGGCAGCCAGCGCTCGAGCCAGCGGCTGACAGCCGGCCACAAGCCATCGGGTGCGTACTTCAGCAGCAGCACGATCAGCACGCCGAACACAATCACCTCGTAGTTGCCGCTGGTGCCGGTGAGCGCCGGCAGCCAGACCTGCAGCTTGTCTTCGATCAGCTTCACCGCACCGGCACCGACGAAAGCGCCCCACACCTGGCCGACGCCGCCGAGCACCGCCATGAACAGGTATTCGATGCCGCGGTTCAGGCCGAACGGCGTCGGGTTCACCGCGCGCTGGTAGTGCGCGAACAACCAGCCGGAGATCGCGGCCAGCACCGCTGCGTAGACGAAGATCACCACCTTGTAGCGATAGGTCGAGATGCCCATGGCTTCGGCCATCGCGGCGCCGCCCTTGAGCGCGCGAATGGCACGGCCGCTACGCGAGTCGAGCAGGCGCTGCGTCGCCAGCGCGGCGGCCAGCGCGACCAGCCAGATCAGCAGGTACATCTTGCGGCCGTCGTGCAGGCTGATGCCGAAGACGCTGATGGCTGGAATGCCGAGCAGTCCGTCGTAGCGGCCGAGGCCCTCGACGTTGGCCATCGTGTAGCTCAGCGACAACCCCCAGGCGATGGTGGCCAGCGGCAGATAGTGCCCCGACATGCGCAAGGTGATGGCCGCCAGCACCAGCGCGATCGCCACCGTGATCGCGATGCCGACCAGACAAGCCGAGCCAAGGCGATGACGCGAATTGGGCGGTCAATACCGCGGTGCTGTAGGCGCCGACACCGACGAACGCGGCCTGGCCGAACGACGTGAGGCCGCCGACGCCGGTGAGCAGCACCAGCCCGAGCGCGACGATTGCATACAGGCCGATCAGATTGAGCTGCGTGATCCAGAACTCGGGCACCGGCAGCAACGGCAACGCCAGCACCAGCAGCACGATGACGGCAGTCAGGGCACGGCGCGGCGGCAACTTCATCGCCTCACTCGTCTTCGTGGTGCGGATCGCGCAACGATCGCCACAGCAGAATCGGCAGGATGGTCGTGAAAACGATCACCTCCTTGAACGCGCTGGCGCCGTACGACGCAAACGATTCGATCACCCCGACACCGAGCGCACCCAGCGCGGCCAGCGGATAACTCGCCAGTCCGGCGAACACCGCGGCGACGAAGCCCTTCAATCCGATCAGGAACCCGGAGTCGTAGTACACGCTGGTCGACGGCCCGATCAGCAGGCCCGATAGCGCGCCCATGAAGGCGGCCATCGTGAACGACAGGCGCCCGGCGCTGGCCGGGCTGATGCCCATCAGGCGCGCGCCGGTGCGGTTGACCGCGGTCGCGCGCAGCGCCTTGCCGCGCAGCGTGCGCTCGAAGAACAGCCACAGCAGCACGATCAACGCCGCCGAACAGCCGAGGATGATGATCGCCTGGCCGCTCAACGAGAGCGCGCCGATGCTGAAGCGCGCGTCCCAGAACGGCGGATTGCGAAACGCCTCGGCGCCGAAGAAGAGCAGCCCCAGGCCGGTGAGCGCGAAGTGCACGCCGACCGAGACGATCAGCAGCACCAGCACCGACGCGTCGGCCAGCCGCTGGTAGGCCAATCGGTACACCAGCGGCCCGAGCGGCGTGACGATGGCCAGCGTGAGCAACACCTGCGCCGCCATCGGCCAGCTGCGCGGCTGCATGAACGCACACACGAGCACGAGGAGCAACGGCAACGCCAGCGTGGTCGCGGCCTCGCGCCAGGCGCGCGCGGGTTGCCCTTGCCGCCAGGCGCGAGTGGCGTCGATCGCGGCGGCAACGAGCGCGGTCACGGCCAGCAGCCACAGCGTGCCGGGCAGATCGCCATAGCGCTGCCACAGCGAGCCGATGGGGTTGCCCTGCTGCAGCATCGCGAAGGTCAGCGCGCCGAAGGCCACGAACTCACCCTGCGGAATGAAGATCACCCGTGTCACCGCGAACAGCAACACGGTGGCCAGCGCGAGCAGCGCGTAGATCGCGCCATTGCCCACGCCATCGAGCGTGAGGATGGCGGCGATTGTCGGGTCCATGAAGAGTCTTCGGCGCAGGCGCGGGCAGCAACCGGCGCGCGGGCTGACCAACAGCGCCACGGCGCCGCCACCGCGCCGACTACATGGTGGACGGCTCGATCTTCCAGTCGCCGTTGACGACCTTGAGCATCACCGGCGTCTCGATCGTGAAGCCCCAGTGGTTGTCTTTGCTGTAGGTGAGCACGCCGTGAGCAAGCACGGTGCGGCCCATGCCTTCGATCGCATCACGCAGTGCGGCACGGAATTCCGGCGTGCCCGGCTTGGCCTTGGCCTTGGCGATCGGAACCACCTTGTCGAGCACGATGATCGCGTCGTACGCATGGCCGGCGAATTGGTTGCGCGACCCCGCGCCATAGGCCTTCTCGTACTTGTTGACGAAGTCCTGCGCCACCTTCTTCGACGGATGGCCGTCGGGCAACTGCTCTGGCACCAGCGCCGGGCCGCTGACCACGAACGCGCCTTCGACGTCCTTACCACCGATGCGCATCAGGTCGCGCGTGGCCGCAGCGTGGGTCTGATAGATCTTGCCCTCGTAGCCGCGCTCGATCACACCCTTGTGCGGCATCGCCGCGCCGGATCCCGAGGCGACGATCAGGATCGCGTCGGGATTGGCCGCCACCAGCTTCAGCGCCTGGCCGGTGACCGACGTATCGGGCCGCGCGAAACGCTCGACCACCGTGATCTGCGGGCCGCCGAGCTTGGCACTCTCCGCCCGAAAGTCGTTGAGCCAGGTTTCGCCGTAGGCATCGGTGTAGCCGAGGAAGCCCACCGTCTTGATGCCTTGCTTCTTCATGTGCTCGATCACCGCGTGCGCCATCACCGCGTTGCCCTGCGGCAGGCGGAACGCCCAGTTGTCCTTGCCGGCCTGCAGCACCGCGGGTGAGAACATCAACTGCACGGTGCCCGATTCGGCCACCGGCTCTAGCCATCGCCACCGCGTTAACGGTGACCGACGAGCCCATCACGATGTCGACCTTGTCTTCGGTGACGAACTTGCGCGCGTTCTGCACCGCGCGCGTGGGATCGCTGGCGTCGTCGAGCAAGATGACCTTGAGCTTCTCGCCGCCCACGCTCTCGGGCCACAGCTTGATGTAGTTCTGCATCGGGATGCCCAGCCCGTTGGCCGGGCCGGTGAGCGGCAGGCTGATGCCGACGGTCACGTCGGCCAGCGCAGCGCCCGACACGCCCAGTGCCAGCGCCGCGGTGAGGAGGGTTTTGCTGAGAATCATCGTGAGTCTCCTGTTGGTATGAAGGAAGCAAGGCTCACAGGCACAGCGCCTTGATGTCTTCGGGGATCGGAATCGAGCGGATGCGCTCGGGTTCTCGGGGTCGCGGATCGCGAAGGTGCGCACTTCCGGTGCCTTCGCACAGCACGTCGTCGCCGCGCTTGATCACGTGGCGATGGCGGAACACCTTGACGCCCCACTCTTCGACGTTGGTGTGCACCTCGATCCACTCACCGTAGGTGGCAGCCTTCATGAAGCGCGTGTGGATCTCGAGCAGCGGCGTGCCGATGATGCCGCGGACCTTGACCAGCTCGCGCCACGGCGGCACGCCGCAGCTGATGAAGAACAGCAGCGACGATTCGTCCATCCAGCGCGAGAAGTTGGGAAAGAACACGATGCCCGCCGGATCGCAGTCGCCGAACTGCACCTGCACGCGGTGGACGTAGACCTTGCTCATCGCGGCCTCGCTTCGAGGATGAACGGATCGAGCCGCGCGGCCCTCGTACAACGCCTCGACCAACGACGCGCGGTGCTGCAACACCGCGCGCTGGTTGATCGAGTTCTTGTCGGTCAGCTCGCCCTTGTCGATCGACGGCGGCTCGGCCAGCACGTGGATGCGCGCCAGCGCGGTTGGCGCTGCCGGTGCTCTGCGCAGCCAGCGTGTCGAGCATCGCCTGGAAGTGCGCTCGCACCGCCGGATGGTGCAACACCTCGGGTGCGGGCGTGCGCTCGTCGCAGCCGGCGATGCGCCGGCAGGCGTCGAGCCGCGGGAAGATCAGCGCGCCGACCGTGTCGCGATTCAGGCCGGTGATCACCGCGTCCTGCACGCAGGGATCGCCCGCCTCGATGATGCGTGCGCGCAGCGGCCCCACGCTGACGAAGGTGCCGGTGGACAGCTTGAAGTCCTCGGCGGTGCGGCCGTCGAACAGCAGGCCGCGCTGTGGGTTCGATGCATCGATCCAGCGCACCGCGTCGCCCGCTGCGGTAGAAGCCTTCGTCGTCGAACGCGTCACGCGTCTGCTCGGGCGCGCGCCAGTAGCCCGGCGTCACGTTCGGGCCGCGAAAGCGGATCTCGGTCTTGTCGCCCTCGGGCACCAGCTTGACCTCGACACCGGGCACCGGCAGCCCGATGTGGCCCGACTGGTTGTCGGCGCCCACCGCAAACGTGCACGACGGCGCGGTCTCGGTCATGCCCAGGCCCGTGATGATGCGCATGCGCTCGCCGATGGTGGCGGCACCGTGCGCGTCGAGCTTGATCCCACACCGCCTGGCTGAGCGCGGCGCCGGCGAACATGAACGCCTTGCAGCGCGCGAACAGCGTGGTCGCGCAGCAGCGCGTCGTGATCCATCGCGCGCGGCGATCTCCTCGAAGCCCTTGGGCACGTTGAAGTAGATCGGTCGGCGAGATCTCGCGCAGGTTGCGCAGCGTCTCGGCCATTCCCGCCGGCGTGGGCTTGCCGTCGTCGATGTACAGCGTGCCGCCGTTGTAGAGCGTGATGCCGATGTTGTGGTTGCCGCCGAAGGTGTGGTTCCACGGCAGCCAGTCCACCAGCACCGGCGGCTCCTCGCGCCAGGAAGCGCATGCATTGACGCAGCATCTGCTGGTTGGCGCACCAGCATGCGGTGGGTGTTGATCACGCCCTTGGGCGCTTGGTCGAGCCCGAGGTGAACAGGAACTTGGCGATCGTGTCGGGCCCCACCTCTGCGTGGCGCCTTGGCCAGCGCCGGCCCCGGCACGGCATCGAGCAAATCGCCGTAGTGGCGCACCACCCGGTCGACGAGTTCACCCTGCGCCAGCACCACCGGCGTGTCGGCCGGCAACGGCGGCGGCAATCGCGTCGCCATAGGCACCGTCGCTGGCGAACACCAAACCCGGCGTCACGGTGCCCAGGATGTGCTTGCAGCTTGGCGTGATCCTTGGACAGCAGCGAGTACGCCGGCGACACCGGCACGAACGGCACGCCGGCCCACATCGCGCCCATGGCCAGCGTGAGGTGCTCCAGGCTGTTGTCCGACAGGATCGCCAGCGGCCGCTCGACCGACAGGCCCATGTCGAGCAGCGACTGCCCGATCCGTTGCGCACGCTCCAGCATCTGCGCGTAGCGAATGTGCTGCCACTGACCACCGGCGTCGCGCCGTGCGACGAAGCTGCGTTCGGCGCGCGACGCGGGCCCAGTGCTCGAGCCAGTCGGTCAATTGCGCCGGATACGGGCCCAACGGCTCGGTCGAGCGCAGCACGACGCTGCCGTCGGCCCGCTGCTCGATGCTCGCCTGCAGGCAGCCGCCGACCGATGCGTCGCGCGCTCGTACGGCACTCATGTGGCCCCCTTTGGCCCTGCGGGCCGTCCCCCAAGGGGAGCGAGCGCTTTCGGGCGGCCGTGCAGCATCATGTCGCCCCCTTGGCCCTGCGGGTCGTCCCCCCGAGGGGAGCGAGCGCTTTCGGAGCGGCCGTGCAGCGCTCATCTCGCCCCCTTGGCCCTGGTGGGCCGTCCCCAAGGAGCGAGCTTTCGGAGCGGCCGTAGCGCTCATCTCGCCCCTTGACCTGCGGTCGTCCCAAGGGGGCGAGCGCTTCGGGCGGCCGCAGCGCTCATCCAAACCTCACGACTTGACGACCTTGCCGGCGCGCTTCTCAAGGAACGCGCGCAACCGCTTCTTCGCCTCGGGCGTGCTCTCTGCCACCGCGGCCATCAGTGACTCGGTGAGCAGACCATCGCTCTGCGACTGGTCGGCAATGCGAGGCAACGCGTGCATGACCGCGTAGTTAGACATCGGCGCATTGCCGGCGACGCGCTGCGCCAGCTCAATGCCCCTGGCCAAGCCCTCGCCCTCCGGCACCACGTATTGCGACAGGCCGGCCAGCAAACCTTCCTGAGCGTTGTAGACACGGCCGGTCATCATCAGATCGGTCATGCGCGCCACACCCATCAGACGCGGCAGCCGCACCGCGCCACCGCCGCCGACGAAGATGCCGCGCTGCCCTTCGGGCAGCCCGTAGTAGGCCGACGCGTCGGCGACACGCAGATGGGCACGCTGCCGCGAGCTCGAGCCCGCCCCCGACGACCGCGCCATGCAGCACCGCGACCACCGGCACGCGGCCGAACTGGATCTGGTCGAACGCCGCGTGCCACATGCGCGAATGCAGCACGCCAGCGGCGGTGTCGCGCTCCATCAGCTCCGACAGGTCGAGTCCGGCGCAGAAGTGTTCGCCCTCGCCGCTCAACACCACTGCATGCGTGGCCTCGGGCAGATTGACGAAGCAGGTGTGCAACTGCTGGATCAGCGGGTCGCTGGAGCGCATTGCGCTTGGCCGGGCGATGCAAACGCACATGGGTGACCGCACCAGAGTGCGAGACCCGCAGCAAGTCCAGCGTGGCCAACAGGCCGCTGGCCGGAGTGAACAGAAGGCATCGGCGGCATCCTTTGAAGTCCGAAAGATAGTTCAACACTTTAACTTAATACTTAGGACAAACCCGAATATGAACGCACTCTGCCCATGGAGAATCGATCCGATGGCGGATTTCGGCTCACCATATACTTACCGCGTTGAACTAAGAGAGCGCACCATGGACACGGCCTCGCTGGTCGCCATCGACACCCACACGCATGCCGAGGTGTCGTGCTGGAACCCGTTCGACAACTACGGCGAGGAGTACGACCGCGCGGCCGACAAGTACTTCGGCTCGAGCCGGCGGCCCACCATCGACGAGACCATCGCCTACTACCGCGAGAAGAAGATCGGCTTCGTGATGTTCACGGTCGACTCCGAGTCGCAACTCGGCCGGCGCCGCGTCCCGAATGAAGAGATCGCCGAGGCGGCGCAGAAGAACGCCGACATCATGATCGCGCTTCGGTTCGATCGACCCGCACAAAGGCAAGCTGGGCGCGCGCGAGGCGCGCAAGCTGATCGAAGAGCACGGCGTCAAGGGCTTCAAGTTCCACCCCACCGTGCAGGGCTTCGTACCGACCGACCGCATGGCGTGGCCGATCTACGAGGTGATCAACGAGCACAAGCTGCCGGCGGTGTTCCACAGCGGCCACTCGGGCATCGGCTCAGGCATGCGCTGCGGCGGCGGGTTGCGCCTGCAGAACAGCAATCCGATGCTGCTCGAGGACGTGGCGATGGCCTTCCCCGACATGCAGATCATCGTCGCGCACCCGAGCTGGCCGTGGCAGGACGAGGCGTTGTCGCTGGCACTGCACAAGCCCAACGTGTGGATCGACCTGTCGGGCTGGAGCCCGAAATACTTTCCGCCGCAGCTGGTGCAATACGCCAACACGCTGCTGAAGGATCGCATCCTGTTCGGCAGCGACTTCCCGCTGATCACCCCCGAGCGCTGGATGGCCGACTTCGAAGAGGCCGGCTTCAAGGACAAGGTGAAGCCGCTGATCCTCAAAGAGAACGCGAAGCGGCTGCTGGGTCTGATCTGATCCACGCCGCTCGCTCGGCAAGGGGCTAGCAGTTCCTTGCGGAGCGACGCGCCGACCATTGAGTTAGGGTTGGCAAGATCTACAAGCGCACGGCACGCGCGGCGCAGCGGCACGCCGGCCTCGCGTACCGCTCACTACGGGTCACTGCCAGCCGGCTGGTGGCCGAATCGATCTGGCAGAACCACTCCCGGCATGACGCTTGCTCCGCAGCGCGTCGCGCTTCTTGCGTGCCATCGAAGCCGGAGGGACCCCGATGGGATCTGCAGACGACCGCGCTCCACGTGCCGACACCCCGGACGCCGCGACCCCAGCCGACATCGGCATTGCGGGCCCTTCGCCAACCGCCTTCCAGTCGGGCAGCGTCAACCTCAAGCGCGCGCGGCTGATCCGGGCTTGGGCGCGGACCACTGCGTCCGGCCTGACCCGGCGATGCTGCGCGGATACGAACCCGCGCTATGCGTGTCCCGACATTACGCGCGAGCGTGCGGCGGCCGAAGCTGCGGCCGCCGCAGCCATGGCACGCATGGGACCGGTCGATTGACCAGAGCGGCGCCACAAACGACAGCGGCACCTTGCGGTGCCGCTGCGTGCCGTTTTTGCTGTTGTTGTTGGCGACCCCTAAGAGTCTCGACTTAACCCCTGTTCGATGGGTATCGGCACCACTGGCGATCGCTGCTCGTCAACGGAGGGCCTTAGGAGATGGGGGAAGGGACTGAGAAGACGCCTATGAATCAACGCACTTGCGGCTTGCTACATCGCTTCCAAGGCAGATCACGATCTTGACGCTCCTGCCGCTCCGTCGCAACCGCCCACTGCGGGCCTCTGCTGTCCTTCGTCGCCCCGCCCTGAGCGGCAGCAACGCAGCGAGGCTGTGTGAAAACCCGGCGCGCGATGTGCCTCAGCGCAACACCGAGCCTCCAGATCGCCCCAGGATCGATTTTCTCGATCGCGCTAAGGGTCGAAGGACCCCGAAATCGCTCCGACAGATGAGCGTTTCACACAGCTCCAGCGGTTGCGGTCACTTAGAGATCCACACTGAACGATCGGTCTCCGCTGCGTACCAGTCGTTGAAGCACCAGCGTTATCTCGGGCGCCAGCAGCCGGTCTCAGCGGTATTCCAGACGTAGCGCATCGATAGCGACGCAGCGCGCATAGAGGACTGGTTGAATGTCTGCTGCTCACGGCGTCGAACTCACGCACCGGACCCTCAACTGTCCTTCGCCGCGCGACGGCTTGAGCGACAGCAATACAGCGGTTGCTGGTCGGCGGCCGCCACAGCTTCAACTCACTGTTTCGCTGCAGAGCGGACAGTCAGCACGTTCAGGCTGAACGTCAGCTACGGGTCGGGGTGCCGGTTCACAGGGTACGAGAGCAGCCGGTGGCCAGTCTCTCTTCGCCGTCTGGACTTACGTTCGCGGATGAAGGGCCGGTTTTTCGAGATCGAAGCGGACGTAGGTGCGGCGCAGCGTCGAACGGCAGCTTGCGGCACAAGCTGTCTTCTGATTGACGCGCCTGAGTGGCGCACGCGCGCCCACGCGCACGAGCTGGCGCGTGTCAGGCCGACTCTTCGAGGCGGTCCAGTGGTGTCGCCAGGCTCGGGCTGCCCGAGCGGGTCGCGTGCCACGACGGCGAATGGGCTGGGCTGAGCAGCGCACCCATGTCGGCGTCGGACAGCGGCAGCGCGATCAGGTAGCCCTGCACCCAATCGCAGCCGAGCTGCCGCAGGTGGTGGAACTGCTCGGCCGTCTCGACGCCTTCGGCCGTGACGTGCAGCCCCAGGCCATGCCCGAGATCGATGATCGCGCGCACGATCGCGGCATCTTGCGGCTGACGCGTCATGTCGCGCACGAACATGCGGTCGATCTTCAGCGCGTTGAGGCGGAACCGCTTTAGATAAGCCAGCGACGAGTAGCCCATGCCGAAGTCGTCGATTGCGATCTTGATGCCGCTGGCTGCGAGCGCGTCGAGCTTGGCCAGCGTCTGGCTCGACGGGTCGAGCAGCAGTCCCCTCGGTGACCTCGAGCCTCAGGTGCTGCGCGGCCACACGCGTCTGGGCGAGCACCGCCAGCACGCTGTCGACAAAGTCGGGCTCGGCGAACTGGCGCGGCGAGACGTTGACCGACAGCGTGATGTCGTGTGCCCCGGCAGCGACCCACGCGGCCACCTGGCGGCACGCCTTTTCCAGTACCCAGCGGCCGATGGGACGATCAGCGCCGTTGCGCTCCAGCAGCGGCACGAACTCCGCCGGCGCGACGACGCCGCGCGTGGGATGGTTCCAGCGCACCAGCGCTTCGACGCCCACGATACGACCGTTGCCGAGCTCGGCGATCGGCTGGTAGACCAGAAGAACTGCTGCTCCAGCAGCGCCTGCCGCAGCTGACGCTCGACCGTGAGCTGCTGCTCGTCGTGGGTCTGCATCGCCGCCTCGTAGAGACAGCTGCGACCGCCGCCAGCGGCCTTGGCGGCACGCACCGCGGTCTCGGCACAGATCAGCAGATTGTCGACGCCGTTGCACCGTGTCGCCGGCCAGCGCGATGCCGATGCTCAGCGTGACCACGGTCTCCTGGCCGTTCAGCACGTGCGGTGGATCGAACGCGCGCAGCAGGTTGCGCGCCATCGACAGCGCCGCCTGCGCCTGCGGGCGTCCTCCACCAGTACCGCGAACTGGTCACCGCCCAGCCGCGCGACCACGTCGTCCATCCGCGTCACGCTGCGGATGCGATCGGCCACCGCGCACAACAGCTCGTCGCCGGCCGGATGGCCCAGCGACTGGTTGATCACCCGAAAGCGATCGACGTCGATCAGCAGCACGCCGACGCGCCGCGTGGCGTGGCTGCGTTCGAGTGCGCGCGCCAGCCGCACGCGCAAGCCGTTGCGGTTGTGCAAGCCGGTCAAAGTGTCGCGGCGCGACAGCGCACCGAGCAGCGCCTCGGCGCGCTGCAGCGCATCCAGCGGCTGGCGCAGCGCACGGCGCCACAGCAGCATCGCGGCCGCCACGCTGAACGGCGCCCACAGCGCGGCGGCCAACAGCGGATCCGCCAGGCTGCGCACCACCTGCACCTGCAGCGGGCCCGACGGCGAGTCGACCGCGCTGCGCGACCCAGCGCGGAGGGGTCAGCAAGTCGGGATGCCCTTGCAGGTGCACGTCGGCCTGGCTGCGCGCGGACACCATGCTGGCCTCGTCGGCGCCGGCCGGCCAACCTTGCAGGCGCTGCGCCAGCTCGCCGATCGGCCCTTCGGCACGCGCGATGTCGCGCTGCACGACGTAGGCCAAGGCCTGCACCCGGGTGTGGGCACGCTCGTGTTCCTGCCAGATGCCCAGCGTGGCCACCAGCAGCGGCGGCCCCACCGCGAGGCCGATCAAGGCGGCGACCAGGAAGCGCGCGGCCAGCCGGGCGCTCGATCGATTGCGCACGCCCGGGACGGCGGCGATTCCGCTGGCGGGTGGCTGCGAGACCGGGCCGCCGTCCACCGGCGCGCGGCGCTCGATGCGCAGGGGCTTGCTCATGGCCTCACAACACCAGCGACGCGGCCTGCGGGCCGGCGAACATGCTGACGCGATTGCGCCCGGTGCGCTTGGAGCGGTACAGCGCCTGGTCGGCGCGGTCGATCAGCTCGGCCACGCTGGCCGCGCCGGCGCCGCGCGTGTGCACGCCGATGCTGATCGTCACCTTCAACTGCGGCACGTCGTGCAGCGCGGCGCCGGCAGTCGCGCTCGACGCGCAAGCGAATCTGCTCGGCCAGCGCGCGAGTCTCTTCGACGCCGAGGTCCGCAGCCGCGAGGCAGGAACTCCTCGCCGCCGTAGCGGCACACCAGGTCCTCGGCGCGCGCCGCAGCGGCGATCTGCTTGGCCACCTCCTGGATCACGCGGTCGCCGGTGGCGTGGCCGTGCGTGTCGTTGACGGCCTTGAAGTTGTCGATGTCGATCATCAGACAGCTGAGCGGGAGGGCCTGCTTCTGCGAGCGCGCGAACAGCGGCGCCAGCTGTTCGTGGAAGGCGCGGCGGTTCAGGCAGCCACTCAACGCATCGCGCGTGGCCATGCGGTGCAGCTCCCTGGTTCTTCAGCCCGATCAGCGCGTTGGAACTCGACAGCTGCTCCAACGTGTCGCGCAGCTGGGCGTTGGCGCGGTGCAGCTCGGTGACGTCGTTGAAAGTCGCGAGGCAGCCGCGCGCTGCGCCGCCGGGGTCGGCAATCGGTGCGCAGTTGACGACCAGGTGGCGCGACATGCTCGGCCTGCCCGACGTCCAAGGTCAGGCCAGTGACCATCGTGCGCTCGTTCATCGCGCGCGCCCACGGGTGATCGGTGACGCATCCGCCGGCAGACTGGGAGCCAGCCACGGGAGCGCCGACAGCGACGCCCCGGTGCGCGCAGCAGCGGCATCCGCGTGCAGGCCGCGGAAAGCCTTGTTGGTCAGCAGCACGCGGCCGCGCGTGTCGAGCACGACCACGCCTTCGCTCATCGTATCGAACGCGCCTTGCACGCGATCGGGAATTACCGAGGCCGGGTCCAGATGCTGCAGCGCGCGCCGCAGGTACAGCGCCGAACGCCACCGCACCGACGGTCGACACGAACAGCAGCATCAGCACCATCGGCTTCGCTGAGCCAACGCACCACCGGATTGCCCGTGGGGCCGCGGAAGGCCACCTCGAACTGGCCCCAACGGCCGGTTCCGGCGTTCAGCGGCACCGCCACCTGATTGATCGTCGAGCGTTCGCCCGCCGACTCGTGCCAGGCCTCCTGGTGATTGCCGAGCTGCATCACCACCTGGCCGTCGGCGCGACGGATCGCCAGCGAGCGGATCTCGGCATTGCGCTCGACCACCGTGGCGAGCGTGCGTCGCAGCAGCTCGCGCTCGTCGCGCTCCATCAGCGTGGCCACCTGCACCGCCAGCGACTCGCCGATCTGCTTGCGTGCGCGCATCGCCTCGACGTCGCGGTTGGACAGCACGCCGAAGAACAGATCAGCCAGCATCAGCAGCGTGCCGGTCAGCGCCACCAGCGCCACCGTCATCTGCACCAGGGGACTCGAAATCTTCATCGCCGCTCGCCTGCCGCGGCCCGCGCGTCATGGGGTTGGAACAAATCGGCCGCGGCGCCATCGAGGTCGCCAGGCAGCGATTGCAGCGAGGGATCGTTCATCAGGCTGCGCAGCCGAAACTCTGACAGCGCGTCGAGCCGACTGGGCTCGGTGTCGGTGGCCAGCAGATCGAACTCGTGGTCGTCATCGTCCTCGTCGTCGAGCCGACGCGCGCCAGCACCGGCGCCAAGTCGATGTGGCGCCAGGCCGGAATGCCCATCAGCATCGTCGCCAGCAAGCCACCGCCGCGCGTGAGCCACCAGACGAAGCCGGCGGTGAACGCCACGCTGCTGACCTTCACGGGGTCGGTGACCGCGCGCAGGATCGATTCGGTCGCGCTCGATTCGCGGGCGTCGGCTGCCGGCTCGTCGATCTGCGCCGAGCCGCGGACAAAGCCGAACGACTGCTTCAGCAGCGTGTCGACCGCGCGCTGCAGCGACGACTCGTCGGCCGTGACCGATTGCGACTGCAGCTCCTCGGGTGACAACAGGGCGAACGACAGCGTGAACGGCATGCCGTCGGCGCCATCGCGCACCTTGAACGGCTGAGCCGAGCCGCCTGTTGCGCGCGCGCTGTCCGCGGCGTCGTCGACGATCGCCACTCTGCCTGGCGCGGCCTGGAGCCCCGGCACGCTTGCGCCGCCACCGCGCAGCGTCAGCGTGCTGGGCTGGTGCCCGCCGAGGCGCCACCGGCTCGCGCCGGACGCGGCCGGGGTCGGCTCGGCCGGTGCACTGGGAAACACCGCGAGTGGTGCCGGTGGCGTGAAGCCGGGCAGCTCTGGCGACATGACGATCGGCGTCACCTGCACCACCACCGACTGCTGGTAGCTGAGGCCACCGGCGTCGGTGACCTGCACGATCACCGTGTGTTGGGACGCGCTGGTGAAGTCAAGCCCCTGCCGCATTGGCCACCCGCAACTGTCCGCTGGCCGGATCGATCGCGAAGCGACCATTGGCGTCTGTCAGCAGGCTGAAGCTGAACAGCTCGCCAGCGTCGGGGTCGATCGCGCGCACGGTGGCGACCACGCGTGCCGGCCGCCGAGCTGCTCGACCACGCTGTCGCCGATCACTTGCAGCGCGGTCGGCACCTCGTTGACGCTGCCCACGTCGACGCGGATCGCCTGCGAGGCGGCCTGCGTGCCGTCGGAGACCTGGACTGTCACGTCGTAGCTGTTGTTGGCCCCGGCGTCGGCCGGTGCTTCGAAGTTGGGCGGCGTCGTGAAGGTCAGCGCGCCGCTGGTGGCATTGATCGCGAAGCGCGCCGCATCGGCGCCGCCGATGATCGAGAAAGTCAGTCGCATCGCCATCGGCGTCGGTGGCGGTCAGGTTGGCAGCCGCGGTCTGGTTCTCGGCCTGTGCCACGCTCGCCGAGGCCGCGCCGCCGAAGCTGGTGAACACCGGCGCGTCGTTGGCACCGGTGAAGGTGATCGTCGCCGCCAGCGTGTTGGAGTTCGCCGCGCCGTCGTTGGCCGTCAGGCTGAAGGCCGGTGCCAGCTGGTTGCCGTCATCGACGAACTGCACCAGGCCAGCGGTCAACTGCGCCGTGGTGAAGGTGGTGATCGCCGCACCCGGTGCGCTGCTCAGCTGGAAGACGCCGCCGCTCAGGCCGCTGATGGTGAAAGTGAAGGCACCGTTGTCGGGATCGTTGACGTTGAAGTTAGCCGGCGACAACGTCACTGTCTGGCCCTCACCGACCGTCAGCGTCGCGCCGGCGAGCACCGGCGTGTCATTCGCTGGCGTGTAGGTGACGTTCGCATTGAGCGTGTTGGAGCTGGCGCTGCCGTCGCTGGCGGTGAGGCTGAACGCAGGGGCAACCTCGTTGCCATCGTCGGACGAACTGCACCAGAGCCACCGCTCAGCTGCGTGCCGGTGAAGCTGCCGATCGCCACGCCCGGCGCGCTGCTCCATTGGAAGATGCCACCGCTCAGGCCGCTGACGGTGTAGGTGAAGGCGGCGCCGTCGACGTCGATGACCCCGATGCTGACCGGGCTCAGCGTCACGGTCTGGCCTTCGCCCACACCGAGGTCGACGCTGGTCAGCACTGGCGCATCGTTGACGGCCGACACGGTGATCGTCACGGTATCGGTGTCGGCCAGGCCCAACGTGTCGGTCGACACCACGCTCAACGTGTCGCCGCCGTTGTAGTTGGCGCTCGGGGCGTAGGCGAGCGTGGCCAGCGCCGCATTGATCTGGCCCGCAGTTCCGCTCAAGGTCAGGGTCGCACTGTTATTGGCGCCCGCGCTGACCGATGCGCCACCGGCCAGGTTGACTGTGACGCTGCCTTGCACGACGGTCAGGCGCACCGTCGCGACGTTGTTGTCCTGATCGGCGACCGACACGCCGCCGATCGCGAGCGTGCCGTCCTCAGCCACCGTCTGCGCGCCGGGCACGGCGTTGACAGGTGCCTCGTTGGCGTTGACGACGCTGACCGCGATCGCCTGCGTGTCGGTCAGCGTTCCGTCGCTGACCTGCACTGTCACGTCGTACAGGTTGTCCCCGCCGGCGTCGGACGGCGCCTCGAAGTTCGGCGGCGCCACGAATACCAGCGCACCGGTGCTCGGATTGATCGTGAAGCGCGCCGCATCGGCACCGCCGACGATCGCGTAGGTCAGTGTGCTGCCGGCATCGGCGTCGGTGGCGGTGACCGTGGTGACCGCCGTGGTGTTCTCGGTGACGTTGACGCTGGCCGACGCACCGCCGCCGTTGCTAGTGATCGCGGGCGCGTTGTCGTTGACGGCGGTCACTGTGACGCGCGATCGACTGGAAGTCGCTCAGCGTGCCGTCGCTCGCTTGCACGATCACGTCGTAAACGCTGTTGCCGCCAGCGTCGGCCGGTGCCTCGGAGTCCGGCGCGACGACGAAGGTCAGCGCGCCGGTGCTCGGGCTGATCGCGAAGCGCGCCGCGTCGGCGCCACCGACGATCGAGTAGGTCAGCGTGCTGCCGGCATCGGCGTCGCTCGCGGTCACGGTCGTGACCGCGCTGGTGTTCTCGGCGAGATCGACGCTGGCGCTCGCGCCACCGCCGTTGCTGGTGATCGCGGGCGCGTTGTCGTTGACGGCGGTCACCGTGACGGCGATCGCCTGCGAGTCGCTCAGCGTGCCATCGCTGACCTCGCACCACCACGTCATAGACGTTGTTGCCGCCTGCATCGGTCGGCGCCTCGAGGTCCGGTGGCACCACGAAGCTCAACGCGCCGGTGCTCGGGTTGATCGTGAAGCGCGCGGCGTCGACGCCACCGGCTATCGAATAGGTCAGCGTGCTGCCGGTGTCGACGTCGGTGGCAGTGACGGTGGTGACCGCGGTGGTGTTCTCCGCGACGCTGAGCGCGGCATTGACGCCGCCACCGTCGCTGGTGATCAGCGGCGCGTCGTTGACCGCGGTGACGGTCACGTCGACCCCATCGGTCGCGGTGGAGAACGCGGCGGCGCCGCCGTTGCTGCCGGTGTCGACCTTCGTTCCGGCGACACCGCTGGTGCAGTCCCACGCGCGCAGCGTCAACGCCGCGGCGCTGGTGCCGTTGTAGTCTGGCCGCCGGCGCGAAGTACAGCCGCGTGTTGCCGTCGTCCGCCAGCAGCAGCGCCGACGCGTTGCTCACCGCGCCCACCACGGTCCAGCTCGTGCCGCCGTTGGTGCTGTAGTACCAGGTGCCGCTTGCTCTCGTCGCTGGCGGTGACCGCAATCCCGCGCAGCGCACCGGTGTCGGCATCGCTGACACCGCCGGTGAAGGCGCCCACCAGCGAACCCACCGCCCCCGCAGGCGCGCCGGCGTCCTCGGCCACCGTCAGCGTCAACGGCGTGTTGGCCAGCACCGGCGCATCGTTCACCGGCGTGTAGGTGATGCTCGCGCTCAGTGTGCTGGAGCTGGCGCTGCCATCACTGGCGGTCAGGCTGAATGCGGGTGCCACCTCGTTGCCGTCGTCGACGAACTGCACCAGTCCGCCGGCCAGCTGTGCGCTGGTGAAGCTGCCGATCGCCACGCCCGGCGCGCTGCTCAATTGGAAGATGCCACCGCTCAGGCCGCTGACGGTGTAGCTGAAGGCAGCGCTGTCGACGTCGGTGATGACGACGTTGGCGCCGCTGAGCGTCACGGTCTGGCCCTCGTTGACCGCGAGGCTCACGCTGGTCAGCACCGGGGCGTCGTTGATCGCATTGACGGTCAGGCTCGCGGTATCGGTGGCCACCGAGAACGCGCTCATGCCGCCGTTAACGGTCGTGTCCGCGCGCTGCCGCCGTTGCTGCCGCTGGTGCGGTCCCAGGCGCGGAAGGTGATCGCGCTGCTTTTGCGTGCCGTTGTAGTCGGCGTTGGGCTGGAAGTAGATGCGCGTGCTGCCGTCGGCTGACAGCAAGCGCGCCGACGCGTCGCTCACGGCGCCAAGGGCGCTCCAGCTGGCGCCGTTGTCGGTGGAGATCCACCACGCGCCGTTGCTGCTGTCGGCGCCGGTGATCGCGACGCCCAGCAGCGCGGGATCGAGTCGGCGTCGGTCACGTTGTCGAGCTGGCCCACCGGGACGGCAAAGTCGACCAGGTTGGATACCAGCGTTCCCACCGCGCCCACCGGCGCCCCGGCGTCTTCGTTGATGGCGGTCAGCGTCGGGTTGGGGCCGGCGTCCAGCACCGGCGCATCGTTGGTGGCGGTGATGCAGGCGCTGAACTCCGACGTCTCGTTGGAGGTGAGGTCGGTGGCCGTCGCGCCGATGCTTTCGCCGGCGGCCACGGTGGCGGCTAGTGCGATGTTGAACGTCGCGTGGCCGCTGGCGTCGCTGACCACGTCGACGAAGCCGAGGTAGCGCTGGCCTTCGCCGTGACCCGAGGCGTCGGCACTGGCACTGGCGAAGAACTCGATGCGATAACTGCGGACCGCGGCCAGGCCGTCGAAGGTGCCGTCGACCGTGGATTGCACCGAGGAGTTGACCACCGCGGAGCTCAGCACCGGAAAGTTCAACAGCCCATTGGCGCCGGCATCGCCGTCGCCGGCATCGTTGGCCGTGACGCCGTTGGCTGGATCCGCGGGGCCGGAGGGCATCAGGTCGATGCCAAGCCGGCCGTTGTTGTAGAGCGCGTTGCGCGTCAGCGTGATGCCGCTGGAGGCGGCATCGATCGCGATGCCCGACCCGCTCATGCCCGACACGCTGTTGTACCGGCCACCGTGACGCCGCTGGAGCCGAGGATCCAGATGCCGCCTTCGCTGCCGTGCGCGCCGTCGTTGCTGATCGTGTTGTTGGCGATCAGGCTGCTGCCGGTGACCGACGCCACCTCGACCGCGGCCGCGCCGCCAGCTGAGGCGCTGGTTGCCGACTGACCGTGTTGCCGGTGAACGTGATGTTGGCCCCGACAGCTTAGCGCCGTCGTCGCCGCTGCCGCTAATCACGTTGTTGGTGATCTGGTTGCCGTCGCTGCTCGCATCAGAAAGCGGATGCCATCGGCGTTGACCGGCTGATCAGCTGGTTGCCGGTGATCAGGTTGTTGTCGGCCGCGCCGTTGATCGCGATCGCGCCGACCGATCCGGTCACCGACTCGTTGTTGTTGGTCAGCAGGTTGTCGCTGATGGTGTTGTTGTCGCCGCCCCCGGCACCGCCGTCGAGCAGGATCGCCACGCCGCTCACAACCGAGCTGCCGTTGACGAAGCCCTGGATCTGCAGGCCGCGGATCGTGCTGTTGCTGGGCCTGCAGCGTGATGCCCGCTGGCGTTGGCGCCGGCCGCGCCTCCTTCCAGCACGATCACCGGTGCGCCGGCGGCGCTGGCAGCTTTGCGTGGCGGCGTCGCGGGTCACCGCATCGGTGATCTGCTGGCAGCGCCGAGGCCAGGTCAATCGTTGCGCAACACCTGCCGCCGGCGATGTTGAACGTGATCGTGTCGGCGCCAGCCAGCGCGTTTGGCGTCGATGATCGCCTGGCGCAACGAACCGGCGCCCCGCGTCGTTGGTGCTGGTGACGATGAAGCTGGCCAAACAGCCCCTGCCAGTCGTCCCGCGCCGCGGCGCTATGAACGGGTTGGTCAGCTTCGGGATGGCACCGGCGGTGTATTCGAGGTCCCAGTCGCCGCCGAGCGCTCACGCGCGCCGGTGGCGTCGATGCTGGCCGCCACGTCGGCGCCGGTCAGCTGCTGCAGCCCCTGCAGCAGCGCCTGGCCCTGCGCACCCGCGGCGAGATCGCAGCCATAGACCATCGAGGTCGGCATCGGTCGACAGCGCCTCACGCGCCACTGCGTCAGACTCGTCGGCCCGACTGGTATTCCAAGTCATCGGCCCGTGAGCCAGGTGGAGCCGATCTTCAACGCGCGGTCGGTGCCGTGCGGGACGATGTGCACCGCGTCGACGTCGGCTCACCTGGGCCAGCGCCTCGGTGATCTGCTCGACGCCGTCGCGTTGCGCGTCGAGGCTGCACCGCCACGCCAGCTCGGCGCGCCGCTGCGCGGCGCGGGTCGTCGATCAGTGCCTGCGCGTCGGCGACGCCACTGTCGACGAAGACGATCTCGCGGCGGCGTTGCTCCTCGCCGGCGGGCGTAAGCGGGCACCGGCGCGGGATCGGCCTCGGTCACGCACACCTCGGCGATGCCGGGGTCGATGGTCAGCGCCGGGTTCATGCTCCGGCCGAGTACAGGATGCGCGCGGCTCGAGCTCTTCCACGGCAGCCATGCGCCGCTCGGCCCGGCTTGGCGGGCCGCTCGGACGAACCACCGCGCGCAGCAGCTGGATCATCGGCGGCTCGCAGGCCTCAGGGCTTTGCCGCGGTGCGCGCCAGCGACGCGCTCGTGGGCGGCGAAGTTTCAAACCGAGGTCGACTTTGCAGCGCAGCCCAGCGGGGATCGCCGCGGCCGGATTGGGCAACTCAAGTGCGCACGCGGAAGGTGTTGCTCGCCCCATCGATCGCCCGGTCGACACCTTTGGCCTGTCGCGCTGGTGCTCGCCCTGGTTCAGTAGCTCGGGCTACGACCTTGCCGGTCATGCCCGGCATCCACCAGGCCGAATGCCAGCGCCGGCACCAGCACGTCGACGCGCAGCGGATCGATGCTGGCCAGGCGCAGCATCGGCTTCTGGTCGAAACGTATTCGCCGGGCGACATGAAGCGCTCGACCACCACGCCGGTGATCGGGGGAGCGGATCGTGCGCTGTTCGAGGCTGAGCCGCCGCCAGCTCGACCTCGCGGTTGGCCAGCTTGCGCCGCTCGTGCGCTTGGTCGGTACGGCTCTCCGGCAACGCCAGACTCGGCGCGCGCGCCTTGTCGAGGAGTAGGTCTTGGAGACGAAGTTCCGCCGGTACAGCTCCTGCGCGCGTCAGCTCACTGCGCGCCAGCTCCTGCGAGCTGGCGGCGATCTTGACCTCTCCGCCGCCCTCGGCGCGCTCACGCGCGACCGCCAGCGCCGCGCGCTCGACGATGCGCTTGCAGCTGCACGATCGGCTGGCTCTGCGTCACGCGGTCGCCGCGCTCGACCATGATCTGGTCGATCACGCCTGGCAACGGGGCTGCCCACCTGCACGATCTGGTGCGGCTGGATCATGCAGTCCAGCGCTTACTGCGCATGGGCTACGTTCCTGCATACGCGGCGGCGATGCACAGAAACAGCGGTTTGGTTTTCATGTGGTCGGATCTCCAGTGACTATTCGATCTGCCCTGCAAAGGCATGCCGCTCGGCGGCATCGCGATCGGCCAGCCGCAAGGTGCGGCGGTGTTGACGGTCGGCCCGTTCCCGCGGCGCGCTGCGCGAGGCCGAGGCTGGCGGCCGCGCGCCAGATGGCCGAGCACCTCGCCGTCGCGGGCAGCGGCTGCGGCCAGGCGGCGCAGCTACGCCGGCACGCGGCGCAACCAGCGGTCCGGTCGTCGAGGCGACAGCAGCCGCTCGGCGCTGCCAGGGCCGCCGTGGCGACAGCGCAACGGCCGATCAGCTGGACGGTCGATGCGCCGCGAGCGGTTGCGCATGCAGGCGATCACGCAGCCCGCCCAGCGCGCGCACGTCGGCGTCGAGGTGATGTCGTGCCGCGGCCAGCGATGCTGGTGGCCACCGTGACGGCGCCGCGCTGGCCCGCGCGCGCGATGCGCGCCGCCTCGTCGGCGTTTTGCAGCGCGTTGAGCACCCAGGCAACGCCGGCGCTGCAGGTGCTGCGACAGCAGCTGCGACGCGCCACGCTGTCGGTGCCGATCAACACGGGCCGGCCGCTGGCGGCGAACTCGCGCGTGCGCGTGACCACTGCGGCCCACTGCAGCGGCGCGCGCGGGCGAACACGCGCTCGCCGAGCCAGCGGCGCCGGCTGGTCTGCGCCAGTGTAACGGCGCGACGCCGCCGTCGTACAGCACACGCAGCCCGGTGCCGACTCCAGCAACGTGCCGCTCATGCCGCCCAGGTGCAGATAGCGCGGGAAGAAGCGCTGTAGGTGATCTGCGCCGCGGTGACCGCCGGCGCGCTCGGTGCCAGCCCCTGATGCAGCTCGATCATCGTGTGCAGCGCACCGTCCAGCGCCGACCCTCGGCGATGCGTCCGGTGATCTCGCTCGATCAACGATGTCATCGCCCGACCGCGCGTACTCGCGGTCGCACCGGAACAGCGTGCGGGCGGCCAGTGCCGCCTGACCAACTCGTGCGCCCGGCGCGGCGGATGCAGCACGCCGCGGGCGCCGAGCACCGCCCGCGTTACCCGCTCGCGGCCGGCGTCGGTGAGCACCGGCCTGGCGGGCGCTGCGGTCCGAGCACGCAGTTCCGCGGGGCCTGCAACTCGCCTGACAGCCCGTAGGCGCGGCGATGCCCTGCCCGTCGATCATGACGCCGCGCGTCGACAGGATCAGCGGCATGCAGGCCTCGCCGAGCAGGATGCTGTCGGCCTCGTCGACCACCGCAAAGCAAAGGCCCGGCAGCACCGGCGTCTGGGCGAGGGCACCGCGCCTGCGGGCGCAGCAGCGGACTGCGCTCGCCGCGCAACGTCAAGTGGTCCTTCAAATAGTCGAAGGCGACTTCCTTAGCGGTCACGTACACCACATCGCGGCGATAGACCGCGGCGCGCGACTCGCGTGGCATCGAAGCGACGACGCAGCCTGAGCTGAGGCCGAGCGCGCCAAACAGCGGCTGCAGCAGCTCGCAGTCGCTGCACCAGGTCGTTGGCCGTCATCACGTGCAACGGCACACCCGATAGCGCACCCGCCGCCGCGGCCAGCCCCGCAGCCAGCGTCTTGCCTTTCTGCCGGTGGCCATTCGGCGAAGCGCTCCCGCAGAATCAGCCAGGCGGCCTGCAGCTGCGTGGGATACGGCGATTTGCCAAGCGTGCTGCACCACCGACGCCACGACGCCAAGCGCCCCTGCGCAGGCATCGTGGTCGACGTTGTCGCGGCGTAGCCGGTTGCGCACGTCTGCGAGCGCGGCCTGTAGCGCGGGCGCATCGGCGGAGCTAAGCGCGCCTGCATCGCGGCGATCGCTTGCGCGTGACGGGTTGGTAACGGCCCGGCCCGACGGCGTTCCGCCGACCGCGCCACGCGCCAGATCACGCAGCGCTACCCCGTCGTGTGCGCGTCGCGCCGCTCGGGGTAGCTTCCAAGCGATCGCCTGCGAAGACAGCATCGGCCCGTTCATCGCTCGGCGGCGCAGGAAGGCGCGCCGCACGAAGAGGCTGGGATCAACGCGGCGCGTTGGCGTGGCTGTGGGTCGAAGGTCACCAGCGCACGCGCCATCGTGGCCACCGCGGTGGCGGCAGCCGCAGGTCGAGTTCGAAGAACGGCTCGCGCGCGGTCAGGCTCTGCCCGTTGTCGCCGGGCGTAGCGCGATCGTGCCGCCACTGGTTTCGCCTCAGCCGCGGTGGGTATCACCGCGGCGCGCGGCGTGGCGCGCCTGAGCTGCGCCGGCAACGCGTCGCGCTGTCGCCATGCGCCGAGTGCCACGCGGATCGGGCCGGGCCGGCGGCTGGCGGCCGCCAGTAGCGTCGTTGACGCACCAACGCACGCGCGGCGTACCGGCGGCGCGCCGCCCGGCAGCACGTGCGCCACCACCTGCCCGCGCGGCAGATAGCGGCCGATGACCTGCAGACGCGGATCGATGCGCGACCGACCATCCAATCGCAGCGCGCACCACCAGCTGAAGTCGACGCGCTGCTGCACGCCGTTGGCCGTTCGAGCGCTCAGCCGCGCGATCTCGTCGTCGAGCACGCTGCGGCGCAACGCTGCCGTCGGTGAACAGCGAGGCGCGCTCCACGTCGCGGCGCTGCAGATCGGCCAGCACGCGCTCCAGGTCCGCACCCGCAGCGGATCGTTGGCGAGCGTGATCAGCGCGGTGCCGGCAGCGTGTACCTCCGCCCATCGGTCACCAGCGCACCTGCTCGACGAAGCCGTCGCTGGCCAGCCGCACGATCGCATCGTTGGGCAGCCAGACCACCGCGGGCGCATGCGTTCGATGCGGCAGCGGCACCACGAAGGCCAGCAGGCCCGCGATCGCCAGCGTGCCCACGCCGACGATGGCGGCCCGGCCGCGCTGCAGGCTCAGCTCCGGTGACGACCACAGATAGGTCGCCACGTCGACCAGCGGCCGAGGCGCAGCTCCACGTCGCGAGCGCCAGCACGATCAGGCCCAGCCAGGCACTGACGTCGGCCATCACCACCGCCAGCGACAGCAGCAAGCGCGCTGCGATAGACGAACGACACCGGCGCGCGTAGGCGAGCAGCCAGCCGCGCTCGCCGCGCGCCAGGCCGGGGCAACCGCATCGCCCTCAATCCCGAGCAGTGTGCGCGGCCCACACCTGCCAGTCAGCGGTTGCCGCGGCGCTGGGCCAGGTGGCAAATTCGAGCGCGTCGGTGGCGACGAAGTAGCCGTCGAAGCGCAGCAGCGGGTTGCCGTTGACCAGCATCGCGTCGACAGGCCTCCGCCACCGCGATCACCGCATAAGCGAGGTCGCGCAGCAGGCTGGGTTCGAGCGCTGCCAGCCACACAGCACGAGCGCCGCGGTTGCCAGCAACACCTCCACCACGATGACCAGCCGCCGCCACCGCGATGCGCTGCCGCTTGTCGGGGAACGCCGCCGATGCCGAGGCGTCGACGTACGGCACCGGGGTCACTGAACAGCAGCGTGATGCCAACCTCGTGCCCCGCCGCGTGCGCCTTGACCGCGAACGCGGTGCGCCAGCTCGTGCAGCGCCTTGATGACGGGATAGGCCAGCCACATCAGCAGCAACATGCGGCGCTGCTGCTGAAGCGGCGGCAGCGTCGCCTGCGCGACGGCCTCGGCATTGAGCGCCAACAACAGCACGCCGAGCACAGCCGCGCAGGCCAGAGCAATACGTAACTGAATCAAAGCACACC